>OKVL01000511.1_pt1 | contig 23704 bp, 23 predicted proteins | sample 1606791 | NCBI WGS metagenome assembly OKVL01 (sample SAMN03281006, study PRJEB24777) | human gut metagenome | isolation source: fecal sample PR165 from 1 month old male Malay infant, vaginally delivered...
GAGCTTTGTTGTAGGTGGACCAGTTGGTGATTCTGAACTTTTGCTTTGCCACGGAATGGTCTGTGTTGTCGGGAGGATGCGTGATCTGATCCTTCAACTCAGCAAAAGTTCGATTTATTCAACAAAGCCCTGCGCTGGTTGCAGCTAATGTGGGCTGATAATCAGCGGTAAATGCAGGCGTACCTATTTCAAATGCAGGTCGCTACACCTATAGACATGATCAGCGCAAGCACGTCTCAGATGTCCAAACGGTACGGATTTATACATGTTGACCAGGATGGTATGGGGAACGGAACACTAAAACGCTCCCGTAAGAAAAGCTTCCACTGGTATAAAAAAGTCATCGCCACGAACGGAAAAGACCTCAGTAGTTAACACAGCACAGCCCAGGCAGCACTGTGCTGTCAGGGCGTCCCATAATTCCGCGCGGATACCTCCCGGTCCTACTGTGCATTATTCCCGGGTACGGTCTTTCACCCAACGGCGGTATAATGCCGGATTCATACCGGTCATCCGGCTGAAGACCCTCCTGAAACTGCCCTCATCCGCGTAACCTGCATCAGTTGCGATCTGCTTTATGGTTTTAGCGGATGTTTCAAGTGCCAGCCTTGCCATTTCACACCTGATCCTGTCGATAAACTGTTTCGGTGACTCGCCTGTTTCCGCCTTTATACGCCTGTGAAAGGTTCGCTCCGAAATGGCAAGGCGCCGGCACAGCTCTTTTGTGGTAAGCAGCGTTGATGTTTCCTGCCTTATAAAAAATTCTGCACCGGGTAGAATACTGTCCGGCCGGCTGAGGTGCGCGGTGGGCATATAAACAGCCCTTGCGGGAGGCGTTGTATCCACTACAGCAAATTCTGCTGCAATGCGCGCAGCCTCCGTCCCCTCAAGCTGACGCACAACGTGTAAGGCCACATCAATCCATGAAAGCGGCCCGCCAGCCGTAACTATACGGTTATCCTCAGTCAGAGCATTGCCCCAGATGGCGTTTGCCCGGGGGTAACGGCGCTTGAGCTCATCGTACAGCCACCAGGTTGTCGTACATTTTCTGCCGTTGAGCAGCCCCGCCTCGCCCAGCATAAACACTCCGCTGCACGAGCCACAAGCCAGGGCGCCATGCACGTACTGTTGCCGTATCCATGACGCTATGCTGCCCAGTTTACCGAGCTGTGGCGGCGTGTTTGATGCATCGGGTACAAACCCGGGGATCAGAACCGCATCGCATGATTTGATATCTGCCAGTGCCGCATCGGCGGTGAGTAACCGCCCGCTTCCGTCGGTCACTGGCTGCCCGTCCGGACTTGCTGTCATGATATCAAAGGGTGACGGCTCCTTGCGAGCAGCTGATATGGCTCTTCCGGCAAGAGAGAACATATCAGCCAGCCCGGTATAGCCTGAAGCAAGGCATCCCGGGGAAGCAATAATGACTATCTTTTTCATCTCAGTCCTGTAATTGGCCGAAAAAGCCGGTTTAATGGCAGATTCGCCACAGTGCCATGTTGCCTAACCCTGATACAATAATTCTCGTAAGAAAGCCATGATTATTACAACAGGAGAAAGAAACAATGAGTACAACAGCAGGACTGATTTCATTTAAAGCGAGAGAAGGAAAAGGCGCTGAAGTAGCAGAGCGCATAGCCGCTGCTTTGCCTCATGTTAATGCAGAAGAGGGCACCACTCACTGGCTGGTGATCCGCTCAGAAACGAGTCCTGAAACGGTTTTCCTTGTAGATCTGTTCAGTAGTACAGACTCAAGGGAACTCCATATGTCCGGTGAAGCAGCTAAACAAATATTCGCTACCGTACCCGCTCTGCTGGCAGAAGAGCCACACATTCATCCTGCGGTTTTGATTGCGGCAAAAGGTATTTAATTCGGTACGTTGGCCTGACCCCACGCCTGTAGACAAATCCTGTCCTCACGACGAGGCCTGTTCGAAAGCCTCCCGACTGACGCCGCCGAGATGACTGTGGCGCCGGGCCCGGTTGTAGAACACTTCAATGTAATCGAAGATATCTGACGGACGGCTTTTCCTTAAATTCAGGTGTAAATCGTGGTGTGCCCATACGCTCCTCCTATACTCAAACTATAGGGCAGGAGCGTCTACCGGGGCGGGGTCAGTCCAGCCAATCGACGACACCATTTCGATAGTCGGCTCCTATCTCCGTTAACTCTGCCAGGCAGATGTCTGATGGGGTCTTAAACTGTAATGAAAGGAAATGACATATAAAATCACGTGCAGCTGTTGCATCTGGACCTGGTTAGCCGCTTGAGATCGTTGAGATTGATGTGGAACCACCTCGTAAACGTGAAGTTCTGGTAAAAATAACCCACACCGGTGTCTGTCATACCGATGCATTTACCTTGTCTGGTGACGATCCGGAAGGTGTCTTCCCGGCGGTTCTGGGGCACGAAGGTGCCGGCGTTGTTGTGGAAGTGGGTGAAGGCGTCACTAGCGTTAAACCTGGCGACCATGTTATTCCGCTTTACACCGCAGAATGTGGCGAATGTCTGTTCTGTAAATCCGGCAAAACTAACCTGTGTATCTCTGTTCGTGCTACGCAGGGTAAAGGACTCATGTCTGATGGCACCACCCGTTTCTCTTATAAAGGTCAGCCGCTTTTCCACTATATGGGCTGCTCCACCTTCAGTGAATATACCGTTGTCGCTGAAGTGTCTTTAGCCAAAATCAATCCGCAGGCGAATCATGAGCATGTGTGTCTTCTGGGTTGCGGTGTTACGACAGGTATCGGCGCAGTACACAATACCGCCAAAGTACAGCCAGGTGACTCGGTCGCTATTTTTGGCTTGGGCGGCATTGGCCTTGCAGCGGTGCAGGGTGCACGTCAGGCAAAAGCGGGGCGTATCTTTGCCATCGCTACCAACCCTGAGAAATTTGAACTGGCCCGCTCATTCGGGGCAACAGACTGCATTAACCCGAAAGACTATGACAAACCTATCCAGGACGTTCTCATTGAGCTGACTGGCTGGGGTGTTGACCACACGTTTGAGTGTATCGGCAATGTAAACGTCATGCGTTCTGCGCTTGAATCCGCGCACCGCGGATGGGGTCAGTCAGTTATCATTGGTGTCGCAGGCGCCGGTAAAGAGATCTCCACGCGCCCGTTCCAGCTGGTCACCTGTCGTGTATGGAAGGGCTCTGCTTTTGGTGGTGTTAAAGGCCGACCCAGCTTCCTGGCATGGTAGAAGACGCCATGAAAGGTGAGATCGATCTGGCGCCTTTCGTGACCCATACCATGGGTCTGGATGACATCAATGAAGCCTTCGACCTGATGCACGAAGGTAGATCTTTTCGTACGGTGATCCACTACTGATCACCGGATCCCTGACGTACTTCCGGGGAGCACTGGCGTGGTGGTTCTGGAAGATTATTCATCTGTATTTTTTAATTGGTACCTGAAACCGCCTGAGTGTCGCCATCAGCTGGGTCTGGAACCACAGCGTCGCGTACTGGGGAGCCCGCATTATCACGGGAGCCAAATCTCCGGTCCCGGGTACGCCGCCAGCCAGTTCTCATACAGAAGGCGGATCCGCAGGGTACCGCTGAAACTTCAGCGGTGTCCCACATGGTACCACCGGGCCCAGCTACAGCAACCTGTTTCCGGTCACACAAACGCTTTTTTCGACGGGCTTTCTGATCGAGCGGTCCGGCACACCACCAGATACCGTCACAAGAGGTGGCCTTATTAAGAGCGGACACACCTAACAAAGGAAATTCTATGGCAAAGAAACTTTTCGGTTATCATCCCATCCTGACTGACGACAGCAATTCAGTTGTGATTCGCGGTGCTCGCGAGAACAACCTTAAAGAGGTGGATGTTTCCATTCCGCGCAACGCATTGGTTGTTTTTTCGGGTGTGTCAGGCTCGGGTAAGTCTTCACTGGCCTTTGGCACCATTTATGCTGAGGCGCAACGGCGCTACTTTGAATCGGTTGCCCCTTACGCTCGTCGCCTCATTGATCAGGTCGGGGTTCCGGATGTGGATGCCATTGACGGACTGCCGCCAGCCGTTGCGCTTCAGCAACAACGCGGTGCCAGTAACGCGCGCTCCTCTGTCGGCAGCGTGACCACCTTATCCAGTCTGGTGCGAATGATGTACTCACGGGCGGGCGCTTATCCTGCCGGACAGACGATGCTGTATGCCGAGGATTTTTCTCCCAACACGCCGCAGGGGGCATGCCCTTCTTGCCATGGTCTGGGCCATATCTATGAGGTAACTGAAACACTGATGGTGCCCGATCCCTCACTTAGTATCCGTGAAAGGGCTATTGCTTCCTGGCCCCCGGCCTGGCACGGACAGAATCTGCGGGATATTCTGGTGACGCTGGGGTATGACATCGACACTCCCTGGAAAAATCTGCCAGCGGAAGACCGTCAGTGGATCCTTTTTACCGAAGAAACCCCCACGGTACCGGTTTTCCCGGGACTGAGTCCGGAAGATACGCGCGAAGCCGTCAGGAAAAAAATGACGCCGGGTTATATGGGGACCTTCACCGGGGCACGTCGTTATGTGCTACATACCTTCGCCAGCACGCAAAGCGCGTTGATGAGAAAACGAGTCTCCCGTTTTATGGAAGGCAAGCTGTGTCCGGTCTGTCACGGGAAAAGGCTGAAGTCAGAATCATTGTCCGTCACCTTTGCCGGTGTGGACATTGGTGAATTTATGCAGATGCCCTTAGACCAGCTGGCGGAATTGCTCCTTCCAATCTCCCGGGGGGATTTCAGTGCCCACCACGCCGGCGCAGATGCCGACAGGGATATCACCCGTCGGGATCTGACAGAGCGTGCTGCATCCGGAAAAGCGGTCCATTCCGTGACACCCGATGTCCGCCGGACATCGGCGTTATCGGAAGAGAAACGACTGGCGGCACAACGGCTGACCGGTGGTGTCATGGCCCGGTTGTATCAGTTGCAGAAGCTGGGGCTGGGTTATCTTACTCTGGACAGAGCAACCCCAACGCTATCTGCCGGAGAGCTTCAGCGACTGCGTCTTGCCACGCAACTCAGTTCGATGCTGTTTGGTGTGGTCTATGTTCTTGATGAACCGTCTGCGGGTCTGCACCCCTCAGACAGTAAAGCGCTTTACGATGCGCTTGAGAACCTTCGTGATGCCGGCAACTCGGTGTTTGTCGTTGAACATGATCTTAACCTGATGCGACGGGCGCAATGGCTTGTTGATGTGGGACCGTCGGCTGGTGAACAGGGAGGGCATGTTCTCTACAGTGGTATTCCTGAAGATCTGAAAGCCGTCACCCAATCTCGTACCGCGCGTTATTTATTTGATGAAGTCCGGCCACCACAATCTTTTGCCCGTATCCCATCCGGGTGGCTGAAACTGCAGGGGATCCATCGCCACAATCTTAAGTGGATCGATGTTGATATTCCTCTGGGTGTGCTGACAGCCGTGACGGGAGTCTCTGGCTCCGGTAAATCCAGTCTGATTGCCCAGGCCTTACCGGAACTGGTGCTTTCTTCACTTGGCGGTGAGCCAGAAGACGTGCTTTCCGAAGCCAGCGACGCTGAGGGGCCATCCGTAACGGAGAAAACGTACGGTACCCTGACCGGTGATACCGGACTGGTAAAGCGTCTGGTTCAGGTTGACCAGAAACCGATAGGCAGGACCCCCCGTTCAAACCTGGCGACATATACCGGGTTGTTTGATCCTGTTCGTAAGCTCTTTGCCGGAACGACTGACGCCAAACTCCATCATTACGATGCGGGTCAATTCTCTTTCAATGTGGCAAAAGGCCGCTGTGCAACCTGTGAAGGTGAAGGATTCGTCAGCGTGGAGCTGTTGTTTATGCCGAGCGTGTATGCACCGTGCCCGACCTGCCATGGCGCGCGGTATAACCGGGATACTCTCAGGGTCTGCTGGCAGGACAAAAATATCGCGGAGGTCCTGCATATGACGGTGGATGAAGCCAGTCAGTTCTTTGCGACTGAAGAACCAGTGGCTCGTCCCCTCCGTCTGCTGAGTGAAATTGGTCTGGGCTACCTGCGTCTGGGACAACCAGCAACCGAGTTATCCGGAGGGGAGGCGCAAAGGATCAAGCTGGCAACCGAACTACAACGTAGCCAACGTGGCCACACGTTGTATATCCTAGATGAACCGACAACCGGCCTGCATGCTTCAGACGCCGACCGCCTCCTTGTGCAGCTGCAGCGGCTTGTTGATGCAGAAAATACGGTGATAATGATTGAACACGATATGCGGGCGGTTACTCAGGCAGACCAGGTTATCGACATCGGTCCTGGAGCGGGACATGAGGGAGGACGCCTGGTTGCCGCAGGAACTCCCGAACAGGTATCGCAGGTCAAAGAAAGCCGTACCGCACAGTATATTGCCAGGGAACTCTCACGGAACGGTTAAAAAGGGCTGTGTCGTCATTGCGTCAATGGCGGCACATTCCCGGCGTGTTCTGTATCAGTAATCTCCCGCAGGTATAATTTCAGCGCATCCCACTGGTTCAGCGCGTACGCGAACGCCTTCGACAGCTCCGAGTGCCGTGACAGCGTTTTCTGCTTTTCACGCAGCCAGCCCTCCAGCGCGGTCAGCAGCGGTACCGCTTTTTCCTGCCGAATGGCCAGCCGTTCCGCCGCGCTTTTGCCCCGGATGCCCGCCTCGATGCCATACAGCTCGCCGATACGGCACAGCGCTTCGGTCGTGGTGTCAGAGGGCGTCCGCACGTGCACGTCGTGGATTTTGCGCCGCGCGTGCGTCCAGCACGCCGCTTCCTTTAAATGGCCTTCGCGGTACAGCTCGTTGAACCCGGCGTACGCGTCCGCCTGCAACACCCCGCTGAACCCCGCAAGATGCGACTGCGGATGTGTAACGCTGGCGTGATAGAAATTTTAAGTCAGTCATCAGGTGTCCACCTAATTAGAATAAGGGGACGCTTAAATTACAGGAGAGGCGAATTTAACCAGACAGTGCTGAGTTGACGCTTACTAATCAATGAGAGTGAAGTCGGGTGCAAATTAAACTACCTTTCTCAACAGCAAAGGCGTAGAAACCCTACCCTCGCAGGGTTTCTACGCCTGGTAATATGCCCATGACAGTCTCTAAGACTGCTAAGAGCTAAATAAGCGTTCCAAATAGTAGATCACTTTAGGGGAACTCAGCCCGGATTGTGCGATCTGATCAATCGCCAAAAAGAAACAAACCACCAACCGGACTGAGCGATGCCGATCATAGCACCCATCCCCCGCGCTGAACGACGCCTGATGCAGAAAACTATCCATAAAACGCGTGACAAAAATCATGCACGCAGACTCACTTCTCTGCTGATGTTGCACCGGGGCGATCGTGTCAGTGACGTAGCCAGAACACTCTGTTGTGCCCGTTCATCCGTCGGCCGCTGGATTAACTGGTTCACGCTGTCGGGAGTTGAAGGCCTGAAATCATTACCCGCAGGACGTTCCCGTCGCTGGCCATTTGAGCATATCTGCACATTATTACGTGAACTGATAAAACACACGCCGGGCGATTTTGGTTATCAGCGTTCCCGTTAGAGTACGGAACTGATGGCAATAAAAATCAGAGAGATAACAGGCTGCTGCCTGCATGCTTCGACGGTGCGTCGCTGGTTACCCGCCGCCGGTCTGGTGTGGCGCAGAGCCGCGCCCACACTGCATATTCGCGACCCGCACAAAGATGAAAAAATGGCGGCAATCCACAAAGCGCTGGACGAATGTAGTGCAGAGCATCCGGTGTTTTACGAAGATGAGGTGGATATCCATCTCAATCCTAAAATCGGTGCAGACTGGCAGAGACGGGGCCATCAGAAACGCGTTGTCACGCCGGGGCAGAACGAAAAATATTATCTAGCGGGAGCACTCCACAGCGGTACGGGAAAAGTCAGCTACGTTGGTGGAAACAGTAAAGGTTCACCCTTATTTATCAGCCTGTTAAAACATCTGAAGGCGACTTACCGGCGGGCAAAAACCATCACGTTAATCGTTGATAACTATATTATTCACAAGAGCAGAGAAACGCTGCGTTGGCTGAAGTGCAACCCGAAGTTCAGAGTCATTTATCAACCTGTTTACTCGCCGTGGGTTAATCACATTGAAAGGCTATGGCAGGCGCTGCACGAAACCATCACCCGGAATCATCAGTGCCGGTCAATGTGGAAACTGTTGAAAAAAGTACGCCACTTTGGCAATGACTCCAATTTACTGATAGTGTTTTATGTTCAGATAGTGCCCGATGACTTAGTCATGCAGTTCCACTGATTTTGAGAACGACAGGGACTTCCTGCCCAGCCTTGCCAGATGCTGTCTCAGATTCAGGTTGTGTCGCTCAATTCGCTGCGTGTAACGCTTACTGATGACGTGCAGCTTTTCCTTCAGACGTGACTCATACAGCGGCCAGCCGTCCGTCATCCATACCACCACGTCAAAAACTGACAGCAGGTTCAGAAGACGCTCCAGTGTGGCCATAGTGCGTTCACCGAAAACGTGGGCTACCACCGCCCTGCGTATCCTGTCATACGCGTAAAACAGCCAGCGCTGACGTGATTTGGCCCCGACGTAACCCCATTGCTCGTCCATCTCCGCACAGACGATGACGTCACTTCCCGGCTGGATCCGGGAGGTTACTGACTGCGGCCTGAGTTTTTTAAATGGCGCAAAATGGTGTTGAGGCCCACGCCCATTAGTCGTGCGGTGGCACGGCAACCGACGCCGTTCATAGCCATATCAATGATTTTCTGGTGTGTGCCGGGCTGGGATGCGGCATAAGTGAAGGTGAGCTGCCATGTTTTACGGCAGTGAGAGCAGAGATAACGTTGATGCCCGGCAGTACTTTTGCCATTACGCATCACGCCTTCAGTAGCGGAACAGGAGGGACAGCAGACGGAGACTGAAGCCACGGGAGCACCTCAAAACACCATTATACACTAAATCAGCAAGTTGGTAGCATTACCGTACATGAGCATGTGGATAATGTGAGGTATAATTTGTGCTCAAAATATTACGTCAAACCTGCTGCTGACCATCCCTGGATGACACGGCGAACGCAGAGTAAAGATGATGTGAAGCCGCCAACGTTACCCAGAAAGAAAGTAGGCCCGGATACGACTCCAAAATAGTGCTTACAGCATTAGTTAATTGCGATTAAGGGTTGCATTATAAATGTCGTCGTTTTCGCGTTTGCCTATGCCGATAACAGTGACTGTGACAATGTCGTCCTCTACACGATAGACAAGGCGGTATCCGGCACCACGTAGCTTAATTTTATACTGGTCCTTACGTCCATGTAGCTGTGATGCCGGAACTCTGGGGTTCTCCAGGCGCTCTTTGAGCTTCTTTTTGAACTGTACCTGTAGTGTATGACCCAGCTTCTTCCATTCTTTCAGCGCGGATTCGTTGAAAGCCAGCTTATAGGTCATCAATATTGACCTCTATAACCTTTTCTCCGCTTCGCTCATCAGCCATCCGTCCCAGCTCTTCATCTTCCAGAAGCTCCATCAACTGGGCATAGAGTGCCGGTGGCACACAGTAGAATGCAGGCTCATTACGATTAAGAATGGCTACCGGAGCGCCATCCCCGGCGTGGAAAGTACCCATAGGGTCACGTTTAAGTTCAGTAATGCTAGCTGCTGTAGTGGTCAGAACCTGAAATGCCATAATGTTACCTCCTAGGTTTAAGTGTTCATTGTAGCGCGTTTAAAAGCATTCTTAAAGGTGCTTTTAATTGAGTTCTACCCGGTGAAAATGCCGGGGACATGTTATGACTTAATGAGAAAAGTTGCAGAAACAGGGGGGAGGGGAGGCAAATGTATTGAAATTAGAACCTAAGCACTTTTGTGTATTTATGGCGTTGTTGAATAAATCAGATTCGGGGCGAGTGTCCCTGTAGCTGGTTGTGTTTTCAGGCAATGCGCACGCTTTCTGGCATGCCTGCCTTCGTCATTTTGTTCAGTGCCCGCACCATGGCCATAGCCTCCGCCACCTGACCATCATAATCACGCAGCGTCAGTGAACCACCCAACAGCTGTTTTATCCGATACATCGCCGTTTCCGCTATCGAGCGACGGTTATAATCTGTTGTCCACTTCCACCGTGCATTGCTCCCGCTCAGTCGCTGATTCGCAACAGCACGGTTGCGGTCTGCGTACTCAACGGGCCAGTAGCCCGCACATTTGCGGGGAGGAATAAGCGCGCTAATTTTTTTGCGTCGCAGTTCATCGTGACAGAGCCGGGTGTCGTAAGCACCGTCCGCCGCTGCTGCTCTGATTTTTCTGTGAGTCTGCCGGATAAGACCCGGGAATGCCTCTGAGTCCGTTACATTGTTCAGTGACAGGTCCGCACAAATAATTTCATGTGTTTTTGCATCTACAGCAAGATGCAGCTTTCGCCAGATGCGACGACGTTCTTTGCCGTGTTTTTTGACTTTCCACTCACCTTCACCGAAGACCTTCAGCCCGGTGGAATCAATCACCAGATGCGCGGTTTCACCCCGGGTGGACGCTTTAAAACTGACATTCACCGACTTTGCCCGTTTGCTGACGCTGCTGTAGTCCGGGCAGCGCAGTGGGACACCCATCAGGGAAAAAATGGAATCAATAAAGCCCTGTGCGGCTCGCAGGGTCAGCCGGAATACGCGTTTAATGACCAGAACGGTGGTGATAGCAAGGTCTGAATAGCGCTGAGGTCGTCCGCGTGATGCGGGCGTTGCTGACTCATACCATGCCTGAATCGCCTCATCATCCAGCCAGAACGTGATGGAGCCACGATTAATCAGGGCCTTGTTGTAGTTGCACCAGTTGGTGATTTTGAACTTCTGCTTTGCCACGGAACTGCCTGCATCATCAGGATTATGGAGCTCAGATCCTTCAACTCAGCAAAAGTTCGATTTATTCAACAAAACCCATGTGTGGGCAAGATGCCGCCCTCAACACTACAGTGAAAGGAATCGGTAATAGAGAATTAGTATCTGTCGTCAATTTCGGCAGTGAGTTTCAGTCAGGCATGATATTCTCTACACTGACCCCATCGCTTCCATGCGACTCTGAATCATGCCAAGAAAACGCTATCGTTTACGCACATTTATGCTGTCACTGTCTGTTGGCGGTGTCCTGATGACGTCCATTCTGCTGCTGAGCGCTCTCACTCTGGTTCAGAAAGAAAATATTGAGAATAGCCTGCTGGAAGGTAACATCGCTTATGCCCGCAAACTGGCTGACACAACGGACCGTTATCTCAGTACAGCCCAGCAGGAACTGGCCTACAGTGCAGGTCTGATTGTTGATTTTCAAGATCGGAAACAACTGCAGGCAGAAGCCGATCGCCTGCGTCTGCAGTCGGGTTTTTTTAACTCCGTTCTGGTCGTCAAAGCGAATGCGGTGGTGGCTGCCACGTCTCCGGAGAGTCTGAGTCTGGTCGGGATGCAGTTGCATTCTCCTGCCAGCCAGCAGTCAATCATTTCTCGCAAGCCCTTCATATCACAGCCTTTCACCTCAGCGACGGGCAACTACATTGTATTTCTTTCCCAGCCCATTTTTTCGCAGCAGGGTCAGTATGAGGGCTATATTGGCGGAAGTATTTATCTTAAAAAGCATAGTATCCTCAGTGAGATCCTTGGGCAGCATTTTTACGGTAATCAGGCAGAAGTAAGTATTGTTGCTGCTGACGGCCGCCTGATTTACAGCCATGCCCCGAGCGCCGTCGGGCGACTGCTTGATGTCCATCAGGCACATCTAACATTACTGTCAAAAGCGAAGAGCGGCCATTTTGTCGATCATCATACCGGTAAGGCTCATCTCATCGGTTTTGCTAGTCTACAGCAAGCTGACTGGAAGGTTTTCATTGCAGGAACGTCGGACAATGTATCCCGCATTCTTAAGGAAACCATGATCAGTGCCTTCTGGATCACCCTCGCCATTATCGTCCTGGCTAACTGCGCGGTTATATATTTCTCTGCCAGAATATCCCGCCCCCTTGAGAGACTGGCCAGCTTTACCCGCACGGCCGACAGCGAAACAGCGCTACGGCAGCTGGCGCAGCTTGAACCCGGCTATCAGGAAGCAGAGCGTCTTAGGGAGGCTGTAAGCCAGCACCTGGCGTCAATGACCATGCAGGTTAGCCTTCTGACTAATGAGGCGATGACCGATCCACTTACAGGTCTGCTGAACAGAAAAGGCTTCACTACACAGATTAAGGCGCTCAATCCGCTTGGAAATCATTCTGTTATCGCAATCGATATTGATCATTTCAAACATATCAATGATCATTATGGTCACGACGTGGGAGATGCCGTATTGATCAGCCTCGGCCAGATACTGAGATTGCTGACTCGCCAGAATGACATTGTCTGCCGTTTTGGCGGAGAGGAGTTCATTATTTTACTACCTGACTCCAACCTGAACGAAACACGTGTAGTGGCAGAACGGATCCGTACCGTCACAGCGGAAACCTCGTTTGCGGAAGGCATCCACTTAACTCTCTCCGCTGGCATCGCCACACTATCTGACTGCTCTGCAGATTTCAGACAGCTGCTTCGTCAGGCCGATTTAGCCATGTATAAAGCCAAAAATTCTGGACGGAACCGGGTTTGTACTTACGATTCGGGTAACTATCAACAACCCGAGTGCCCATCCAAAAATGATACGCGCTGACAGAGGCTTCGTGCCCGCGATAATGCTCCCAACTTACTGATTTAGTGTAGGATGGTGGTTTTGAAATGATCCGTGGCGATTCAGATCTTGTGAATATTAAATATTCGCATACAAATGGCTTATTAGCCCCACGCCCTTGTTCTTCCCTTGAGTGCAGGCTTTTTCCTGATTGATATTTTGATACTTAACTGTTTTTAAAATTCAAGGTCAGCTTTCTCGCTCAAAGCTGTCCGTAATCCCTTGCCTGCTTAAAAAAACCGGATTAACGTGTGATGTTTTTACGTTTTCCAGGCAGCCTTCATCGGTAAGTACCTGTCTTACAGACTTCAATGCACTTAGTTAAGAAACATCCTAATCGTCCTTTCGCCGATCGCGAGATCTGTTAAGGCAGCTAAACTCGATTGATACCCCAATCCGCCGGGCAGCATTTCCTTTCCGGACGCAAGAAGGAGAAGATCATGAAAGCAGTAATTTACAACGGTCCTTATGATGTAAAAGTAAAAGACGTACCGGATGCGAAAATTGTCCGCCCCACGGATGTACTCGTCCGCATCACCACCACCAACATTTGTGGGTCGGACTTGCACATGTATGAGGGCCGGACCAGCTTTGAACAGGGACGGATTCTGGGTCACGAAAACCTGGGTGAAGTAGTCGAAATTGGCTCAGGCGTTGAACGTATTAAGGTGGGCGACTATGTTTGTCTGCCGTTTAACGTGGGATGTGGTTTTTGCGAAAACTGTGAAAAAGGTCTGACCGGCTTTTGTCTCACTACCAATCCGGGTACGGCAGGCGCAGCTTATGGTTTTGCTGAAATGGGTCCCTGGGAGGGAGGTCAGGCGGAACTGCTTCGGGTGCCATTTGCCGACTTTAACTGCCTTGTTCTTCCCCCTGATGCGGCAGAAAAAGAAGATGATTATGTGATGCTCTCTGACATTTTTCCTACCGGCTGGCATGCAACAGAACTTGCAGGATTGAAGCCTGGTGAAAGCGTGGCCATTTATGGCGCGGGGCCGGTCGGTTTGATGGCAGCTCATTCGGCGATCATTAAAGGTGCTTCACAGGTGTTTGTGGTTGATACGCACACAGACCGGTTGGCTCTGGCTGAAAAAATGGGGGCGACGGGCATCAATGCTACTGGCGATGAAGCTGTACAAAAAATTCTCGACCTGACGGATGGACGCGGTACGGATTGTGGCTGCGAATGTGTTGGCTATCAGTGCTGTAACAAACATGGCCATGAAGATAACTCTGTCACCATGAACAGTCTTGTTGCGTCGACGAAAGCAACTGGGGGAATTGGTGTGGTTGGCGTCTTTATTCCTCAGGATCCGGGGGCTGAATCGGAGCTTGCCAGAGAGGGTAAGATGCCATTTGATTTTGGGAGTTTCTGGTTTAAAGGACAGGCAATCCGTACCGGCCAGGCGAACGTTAAGGCCTATAACCGTCAGCTGTCTCGCCTCATCCATCACGATAAAGCCAGTCCGGGCAAAATAATTTCTCATCGTCTTTCGCTTGAAGAGGCTCCTGCCGGATATAAGCACTTCGATGAGCGGGATGAAGGATGGACGAAGGTTATCCTTAAGCCTTAAATAGAGTTATCCGGTATGAGAAAGCAAAAACCGGGAAAGAATGTATGACTTTTGACAGGGTGCAATAAAATATCCTGTCAGGGTGTTATTATTCATACTTTCAGCTGCCAGGCGCTTCCATATCCAGACTTGTTCCCTGATTTTGCCGACGAGACAGCAAAATTAATACATTCAGGAGGAGGCATCTGCGGTTGATCTGTTCCGTATTTATTAATGAATCGCCACGGATAATCTAGACACTTCCGAGCCGTTGATAATACTGGTTTTCATATTCTGTCGGTGACATCTGATTGTTCGACCCATGCCGACGCTTACTGTTATAAAACATTTCGATGTAATCAAAAATATCGCTGCGGGCTTCTTCCCGCGTTCCGTAGAGCTTTTTCTTTATGCGCTCTCGTTTCAGTAACTGGAAAAAGCTTTCTGCAACCGCGTTATCGTGACAGTTACCGCGACGGCTAGGCCGTGTGATTTCAGGAATGACTGCCACTCATGGCTTGTATACTGACTGCCCTGGTCCGAGTGGACCAGCACCTTTGTTTGCGGATTACGCCGCCATACAGCCATCAGCAGTGCGTTCAGAACAATGTCCTTTGTCATCCGGGATTGCATTGACCAGCCGATAATTTTACGTGAGAACAGGTCAACAACCACGGCCAGATACAGCCAGCCCTCGTGAGTCCTGAGTAGAGTAAGAGGCAGGGCGTAGTCGCACTATTTCCCTGCCTCTCCTCCCCGAACCGGACGTGCACCTTTCAGCGCATCCGGCTCTCCATTTAAACACTGGCGAACGCCATTGCCACTTCTGTGAAACGCGATGTATACGTATTTCTGGCTTCTGTTCTCAGGTAAGGGTTACCTTCTGGCAAACGCCAGCGGAACAGCTTCTTGCCTTGCCCGACAAACCGATAAAGTACTTCACCGTTGAGCTTCCCGTGGTTGGTTTTACCAAATAAAACCCACGTTTTACTCTGCCCCGGTTTCGGTGATTTACACCACCACCTCATCAGGGAAGCGATACCTGTTCGGTATTTGCGGGCCAGCCAGTGAGCCAGCTTCCAGAACACCACACGGTCGATATAACTGAATACTTTGGCTTTAAAATCAGCGAACTGATAGAACGCAGCCCAGCCTTTCAGTTTCCGGTTGAGTATCTCAACCATATCAATTTTGCTTTCACTGTAATTGCCTGATAACAAAGCCGTTAGCGACGCAGCGAAGTTTCTGGCTTTCTCCTTCGGGGTCGTCGAGACCACCCGCATATCGCCGTAACGACTGCGTTTACGGATGATCCTGTGACCCAGAAAGATAAAACCGTCATTAACATGGGTGATCCGGGTCTTGTCCATGTTCAGCCTGAGTTTCAGACTGTCTTCGAGCACACTTCGGCACTCTTCTCTGATGGTTTCCGCCTGCGCTTTGGTGCCTTTGACGATAAGCACGAAGTCATCGGCATACCGACAGTACGCCACAGCGGGCTTCCATTGCCAGTTTTCGCTGACCGCTGTACTTCGACCCCGCTGGATACTGTTGTTCCAGTACCAGCGATCCTTTCGGGCTTTCCCACCCAGGTAGCGTTTATCCAGAAACTGATCGAACTCATTCAGCATAATGTTCGACAGCAACGGTGAGATCACACCGCCCTGTGGCACACCTTCACTGGCCGCCCGGAAGAGACCGACCTCAACATGCCCGGCTTTGATGGTTTTCCACAGCAGGCTCATAAAACGTGAGTCACTGATCCTGCGGCGGACGGCTTTCATCAGAAGCCGGTGGTGTACAGTGTCAAAGTAGCTGGACAGGTCACCTTCAATCACCCAGCGGCCCCGTGTTTCCCTGCAGTCAGTGAGCTGTAATTTCACCGTGCGGATCGCATGATGGACACTGCGTTCAGGCCGGAAGCCATACGAGAGTGTATGAAAATCACTCTCCCAGATAGGCTCCATCGCCATCAGCATGGCCCGCTGAACAATACGATCACGCAATGTGGGGATACCCAGTGGGCGCAGTTTGCCGTTGCTTTTCGGGATGTAAACCCGTCTGGCTGGCAGGGGCTGGTAGTGACCCGAGAGAAGTTCTTCGCTGAGTCTTTGTAACTCGGCAGGCAATCTGGCCTGCAGCTTTGCTTTGTTCATACCATCAACGCCGGGGGTGTGTGCCCCCTTTGATGAAAGTGTGATCCGCGCAGCTTCAGACAGCCATTCTGGTTGCGTTATCAGACGCAGCAGCCGTTCTATCCGTCGAGATGGGTCGGTTGCTGCCCATGTGGCAAGCTTGCGTTGCATTTCGCTGATTATCAAAGGTCTTCACCTCATTAGGTCAGTTAATTCACTTCGCAAACATATTTAAACTGCTTCCCTTCGCCATGTAATGAGCTTTCCCCATCGCGGACTACTACGGAAGCTCCGCCAGCCAGCGCGTCATCGGAGCCATGCCCCCTTAACATCCGTCACTGACCTTCCCCGGTTCACCTGCCTGGACTCAGACATACTGAGGAGGTTGCCCGTCGCACTCTTTATCCTTGCTTGCCGCAAGTTGGCAGAAGTCAGCAACGCAAGCGTGATGGACGCTGCTGTCCCGGTGTTTCGCATACATGTCAAAACACCTCCGGCAGTGCTTACGTATCACTGTCAGCTCCTCCTGCACGGCCTGTCAGATCACATAGGCCGTGGTGACGTTTTCAACCCACAGAGGCGGATTAACGGGTTCATGTTCTTCAGCCTTTCAGCACTCAACCTTGAGGATCATCTTGGCTTAGTGATCTCGCCTCAATCCCCGTTGTCAGCGGGTTACATCACCCTGCAGGCATGCCGCAGGTCACTGCCGCTCAGGTTCTCCACCGTCACACCCGGTGGGATTGTTGGGCTTCCCGTCATGAGTTACCGGTTCAATATTCCAGACAGACTCGTGGTTCATTTGAGCGTCCATGCCCGCCCTGAACTCCGGGCACACTATACGTCACGTCGCCGCACCACACCTGATTAGGCTCTGTCACTGCAAACTGACGCTCAAGGTGATTCGGGATAGCGATGTGTTCATAGCCACCGCGTTTATACCGATGGATGGGCTGCTGACAACTGACCAGCCCCAGCTCTTTCATGAGTCTGCCGGCAAGCCAGCGCCCCATCCGGAAGCCTCTGAGCGTTGCCATTGCGGCGATACTCCTTGCCCCGGTTGAGCCATGACTAATGTTGTATAGTTCCTGAACCTGACTACGTAACTCTGTATGCTTTCTATCCGGCTTATCAGGACGGCATTTCCAGTATTTATAGCTGCTGCGGTGAACCCCAAATAGTTGACCTGCATCAATGAGGCGGGAGAACGCTGTAAATTGATTCTTGAAGTTTGTCATAGCAGGTCTAATATTTTACAAAGTATTGCAAGGGTTTCCTTGGCCGGAACCGCAAAGCGACGCGATTGGAGAGGGTGAGATGAAAGCGCACCTACAGGTGATTTTCACGCTCGATGAATTGGCTGCGTACTTGAAAGTCGGCAAGCGGACGCTTTATCGGCTCGCCGTGCACGGGGAAATTCCGGCTTTCAAGGTGGGCGGGACGTGGCGGTTTCGTCAAAGTGAAATCGATCAGTGGCTCAATGATCAGACCCGAGCCGGAGCAAAGAAGGAGGTGATGCGCAAGCGTGAACAGCAGAAGTCATCCGAGCAGCCCGTGTCGCCTGGGCGCACTGCCCGTCGCAGCAGGCAAAGGGCTTGAGTAACTCGTTTTCCAATTTTTCTGGAGGTATGACATGGACATCGATTTCAAGAAGTTGGCTCCCTGGAACTGGTTCAAGAACGAGCAGCAAGAGCAGCAGACCGCCTCTTCCCTGCCGGTGCAGCGCAATGACCTGCCAGCGGCGAGCGGGCCAGTCAGCCCGATCCTGCAACTGCATCGGGAAATCGACCGGCTGTTCGATGACGCATTCCGGGGCTTCGGTTTTCCGGCGTTGAACATGCCGCAGTGGCCATCCGATTGGTCGGGCATGCTGAAGCCGGCCCTGGACATCCATGAAACCGACAAGCAGTACAAGATTGCCCTGGAAGTGCCCGGTGTCGAGGAGAAGGACATCCAGATCACCCTCGACAACGACGTGCTGATGGTGCGTGGCGAGAAGCGCCAGGAACAGGAGAAGAAGGAAGGTGGCTTCCACCGTGTGGAGCGCTCCTACGGCAGCTTTCAGCGTGCCTTGAACCTGCCTGACGACGCCAACCAGGATTCGATCAAGGCATCGTTCAAGAACGGGGTGCTCACGGTCACGATCGACAAGCGCGAGGGCAGCGCGCCGAAGCAGGGACGCTCGATCCCGATCAACGGCTGACGTCGCCGGCTCGTTCGTCACAAGAAAAACCCGGCCCGAGACGAGGTGTCGCGGCTCGCGATGCCTCGTCGCCTCAACCTTATCAACCTTCTCAGGAGCATCAGCATGGCCAGAAAACAATGCCAGGTCTGCGGCCAACCCGCCACCGTGCGGGTGGAAGCCAATCTCAACGGTCGTCACAGCACCATGCTGTTGTGCGACGACCATTACCGGCAATTAGTGCGCCAGCAAAAGCGCACCGTTTCGCCGCTGGAAGCCTTGTTCGGTTCGCGCAGCGGCCTGTTCGAGGACTTCCTCGGCAGTGACTTCTTCCGCATCGGCGACGACGCGACGCCAGTTGCCGCCGATACCGATGACGTGGTCGATGCCTCGTTTGGCGAGCCCGCCGCCGCAGGTTCGGGTGCGCCGCGCCGTCGCGGCAGTGGGCTGGCCAGCCGCATCAGCGAACAGTCGGAAGCCTTATTGCAGGAGGCCGCCAAACACGCTGCCGAATTTGGCCGCTCCGAGGTGGATACCGAACATCTGCTGCTGGCGCTGGCCGACAGCGACGTGGTCAAGACCATCCTGGGTCAGTTCAAGATCAAGGTCGATGACCTCAAGCGGCAGATCGAGTCTGAGGCCAAGCGCGGGGACAAGCCCTTCGAGGGCGAGATCGGCGTGTCGCCGCGCGTGAAGGATGCGCTCAGCCGCGCCTTCCTGGCCTCCAATGAACTCGGCCATTCTTATGTCGGTCCAGAGCATTTCCTGATCGGTCTGGCCGAGGAAGGCGAAGGGCTGGCCGCCAACCTGCTGCGCCGCTACGGCCTGACGCCGCAGGCGCTGCGCCAACAGGTCAGCAAGGTGGTCGGCAAGGGCGCCGAGGATGGACGCGCTGAGACGCCGACCAACACGCCAGAACTCGACAAGTACTCGCGCGACCTGACCAAGATGGCGCGCGACGGCAAGCTCGACCCGGTGATCGGCCGCGCGCAGGAGATCGAAACCACCATCGAGGTGCTGGCCCGGCGCAAGAAGAACAACCCGGTGCTGATCGGCGAGCCGGGTGTGGGCAAGACCGCCATCGTCGAAGGGCTGGCGCAGCGCATGGTGGCGGGTGAAGTGCCCGAGACCTTGCGCGACAAGCGCCTGGTGGAACTCAACATCAACGCCATGGTGGCCGGCGCCAAATATCGCGGCGAGTTCGAGGAGCGCGTGCAGAAGGTGCTGAAGGAGGTGACCGAGCACCAGGGCGAGCTGATTTTGTTCATCGACGAGGTGCACTCCATCGTCGGTGCCGGCCAGGGCGGTGGCGAAGGCGGGCTGGACGTGGCCAACGTGTTCAAACCGATGATGGCGCGCGGTGAACTCAACCTGATCGGCGCCACGACGCTGAACGAGTACCAGAAATACATCGAGAAGGATGCCGCACTGGAGCGGCGCTTCCAGCCGGTGACGGTGCCCGAGCCGACGGTGGCCCAGACCATCATGATTCTGCGCGGCCTGCGCGACACCTTCGAGGCGCACCACAAGGTCAGCATCTCCGAGGACGCGATCATCGCGGCGGCCGAGTTGTCCGACCGCTACATCACGGCGCGCTTCCTGCCGGACAAGGCGATCGACCTGCTCGACCAGGCGGCCGCGCGCGTGAAGCTGTCGGCCACGGCCCGGCCGGTGGCCGTGCAGGAGCTGGAGTCCGAACTGCACCAGCTGCGGCGTGAACAGGATTACTTGGCCGCGCGCAAGCAGTACGACCAGGCCGCCGAGCTCGGCAAGCGCATCGAAGCCAAGGAGGCCGAGCTCAAGAAGCTCGTCGAGGACTGGGAGCGGGAGCGGGCCTCCGGCAGTGCCGAGGTCAAGGCGGAACACGTGGCGCAGATCGTCTCGCGCCTGACCGGCATCCCGGTCAACGAGTTGACGGTGGAAGAGCGCGAAAAACTGCTAAACTTGGAACAACGGCTGCACGAGCGCCTGGTGGGACAAGACGAGGCGGTCCGTGCCGTGGCCGATGCCGTGCGGCTGTCCCGCGCCGGCCTGCGCGAAGGCAGCAAACCGGTGGCTACCTTCCTGTTTCTGGGCCCGACCGGGGTGGGCAAGACCGAGCTAGCCAAGGCATTGGCCGAATCGATCTACGGCGATGAGCACGCCCTGTTGCGCATCGACATGTCGGAATATGGCGAACGCCATACCGTGGCGCGGCTGGTGGGCGCGCCTCCGGGCTATGTCGGTTACGACGAAGGCGGTCAGCTCACCGAGAAGGTGCGGCGCAAGCCCTACAGCGTGCTGCTGCTCGACGAGATCGAGAAGGCACACCCTGACGTCTACAACATCCTGCTGCAAGTGTTCGACGACGGTCGCCTCACCGACGGCAAGGGCCGGGTGGTGGATTTCACCAACACCATCATCATCGCCACGTCCAACCTGGGTTCGGACATCATCCAGCGACGGCTGAAGGCGCGTGAGACGGCTGGCGAGGAGTACGAAAAGACCAAGGCCGAGGTCATGGACGTGCTGCGCGGCCACTTCCGGCCCGAGTTCCTCAACCGCATCGACGAGATAATCGTCTTCCATGCGCTGGGCAAGGAGGAGATCCGCCACATCGTCGGCCTGCAGCTCGATCGCGTGGCGCGCAGCGCCGCCAGCCAGGGCGTGACGCTCACTTTCGATCAGACGCTGATCGACCATTTCGCGGAAGAAGGCTACAAGCCCGAGTTCGGTGCGCGTGAACTCAAGCGCCTGATCCGTAGCGAGCTGGAAACTGCGCTGGCGCGCGAGATGCTCGGTGGCGGCATCGGCAAGGGCGATCACGCCAGCGCACGCTGGGACGACAAGGCCGAACGCGTGGTGTTCGAACGCAAAGAGCCACCGCAGACCCCGGCCGAGCCGGAGCTGCCGGATGCCGCGAAGGCGACCGAGACGCCGCACGGCGACGCTGGCAAAGGCTCGCGCAAGAAGCAGTCGGCGAGCGACGCATCTTGATGGCGGGCGAGGCTGCCGTGTCCGACCCCATCGGCCTGGCATGGGCAGCCTCCCTGGCCTCGATCGCGGTGGCGGTCGTGGCCGCGGGTCACGCGGTCGTCTACAAGCGTGATCCGCGGTCGGCCACGCCGTGGGGGCTGCTCATCAGCGGCGGCACTGCTCTCCCGCTCGCTGGCCATCCGTTTGCGTGACGGTGCGGCCCGTCTGTTCACCTGATCCTCTGGCAACTCGACTTTCGAGGAACACGGCCCATGGAAAAAAAGAATCAATGGAATACCGGCTACTGGATCGTTGCCCTCCTGCTGTTGTTGAGTTTGCAGAGCTACTGGCAGACGGCGAAAACCGTCGAGCCGGTGCCCTACAGCGAGTTCGAGAAGGCGCTGGCCGAGGGGCGCGTGGCCGAAGTGGTGGTGTCGGATCGTACGGTGACCGGGCGCCTGAAGTCGCCGGACAGCCGGGGCAAGACGACGATCGTTGCAACGAGGGTCGAACCCGATCTTGCCGATCGCCTGTCGAAGTACGACGTGCCCTATGCCCGCGTGTTGGAGAGCACCTGGCTGCGCGATGTGCTGTCGTGGATCCTGCCAGCGGTAGCCTTCTTTGGCGTCTGGTTCTTCCTGTTCCGCCGCTTCGCCGAGAAGCAGGGCATGGGCGGGTTTCTCAACATCGGTAAGAGCCGCGCCAAGGTGTTCGTGGAAAAGAACACCGGTGTGACGTTCGCCGATGTCGCGGGGGGGGATGAGGCCAAGGCGGAGCTGGTCGAGATCGTCGATTTCCTGAAGGATTCGCAGGACTATGGCCGTCTCGGGGCGCGCATTACCAAGGGCGTGTTGCTGGTCGGCCCACCGGGCACCGGCAAGACATTGCTGGCCAAGGCTGTTGCCGGCGAGGCGGCGGTGCCCTGCTTCTCCATCTCCGGCTCAGAGTTTGTCGAGATGTTCGTCGGCGTGGGTGCGGCCCGTGTGTGCGAGCTGGCCCGCGGGCAGGCGCCGGCCATCATCTTTATCGACGAGCTCGATGCGCTGGGCCGCGCGCGCGGCTTCGGCGGCCCCATCGGCGGCCACGACGAGCGCGAGCAGACCCTCAACCAGCTGCTCACGGAGATGGACGGCTTCGACAGCTCGGTCGGGCTGATCATCCTCACCGCCACCAACCGCCCCGAAACCCTCGACCAGGCGCTGCTGCGTGCCGGCCGCTTCGACCGCCAGGTGCTGGTGGACCGGCCCGACAAGAAGGGGCGGCTGGACATCCTGAAGGTTCATGTCAAGAAGGTGACGCTGGCCCAGGATGTAGACCTCGAGCAGGTAGCCGCACTGACCACGGGCTTTTCCGGCGCGGACCTCGCCAATCTGGTCAACGAGGCGGCGCTGGCGGCGAGGAGACGCCGTGCGTCCGCCGTGGAATTGCAGGACTTCACCGCGACCATCGAGCGCATCGTGGCGGGCCTGGAAAAGAAGAGCCGCGTGCTCAATCCCAAGGAGCGGGAAACCGTGGCCCATCACGAGATGGGCCATGCGCTGGTGGCGCTGGCGCTGCCCGAAACCGACCCCGTACACAAGATCTCGATCATCCCGCGCGGCATCGGCGCGCTGGGCTACACCTTGCAGCGCCCCACCGAAGACCGCTTCCTGATGACGCGTACCGATCTCGAGCACAAGATCGCCGTACTGCTGGGCGGGCGTGCCGCCGAAAAGCTGGTGTTCGGCGAGTTGTCTACCGGGGCGGCGGACGATCTGGCGCGAGCCACCGACATCGCCCGCGACATGATCACCCGCTTTGGCATGGACGAGGGCCTGGGCTACATCGCCTTCGAGGCGCAGCGGCCCCGCTTTCTCGATACACCTGAACTGGCCCACGGCGGTTGCCGGTTGGCCGAATCGACCCAGGCGCGTATCGATCAGGCTATCCGCGACATCGTGATGGGCGTGTTCGAGCGCGCCTACCGGATTCTCGACATCAACCGCGCGGTGCTGGAGCGCTGTGCGCGCGAGCTGCTGGCGCGGGAAACGCTCGACGAAAGCGATATCCGTCAATTGACTCAAGGACTTGTTCGGAACTGAAAACAGTAGTAGGTGCCATTCAGAGTAAACCGACGGCTCTGTTCAGTGCGTTATCCAATTCGTCGGCATTGTTCAAGGAGAACCGATATGTCTGCATTGACTCCGTGGGACCCCTTCCGGGAACTGGATGAATTGCAAAA
>OKVL01000513.1_pt1 | contig 23642 bp, 19 predicted proteins | sample 1606791 | NCBI WGS metagenome assembly OKVL01 (sample SAMN03281006, study PRJEB24777) | human gut metagenome | isolation source: fecal sample PR165 from 1 month old male Malay infant, vaginally delivered...
ATCTCGAGCAGGGCGTCGCGCTCAGCCTTGTAAAAGTCGAGCAGGGAGTCGGAGCTGAAGCGCTTCCAGTCAAGCAGCTTGCCCGGGTTCATGAAGTTGCCGTCGCCGATGAAGCGAGGCGGGATGATCTCGGAAAAATTGTTCATGCGCTGCGCCCAGAATGCGGTGCCCCAAGCGTCGTTGACGGCGTCGATGGTGCCGTACTTCTTCTCGCACCACTTCTGGAAGGCGCGCTCGGCGTCTTCGGAATAGTCGAAGCGGTTGTGGCAGCCGTACTCGTTGCTCACATGCCAAGAGACCACATAGGGGTTGTCCTTGTAGTGCTCGGCCATCTTGCGGCACAAGCTGAGCGCGTAGTCAAGGAAGACCGGGCTGGTGGCGCGCCAGTGCTGGCGGGCACCGGGCTGGCAGACGTCGCCGCGGTAGTCGACCCAGAGGATCTCCGGGTGGGCCTGGGTCATCCACATCGGCGGGGATGCGGTGCCGGAGGCGAGATCGACGGCGATGCCGGCCTTACCAAGCTTGTCGATGACGCGGTCGAGCCAATCGAAGTCGTACACGCCTTCTTCGGGCTCAAGCTTGGCCCAGGAGAAGATGGCCACGGAGACGAGGTTGACGCCGGCCTGCTGCATAAGCTCGATGTCTTCGTCCCAGACTTCCTCCGGCCACTGGTCGGGGTTGTAGTCGCCGCCGTACCAGATGCGGGGCTCGTTGCCCGCAAGAGGCTGCGGCCACTTGAACTCTTTACGTTCCATGATGATTCAGTTCCTTTATTGAATTTTATCGATAATCTGCGTCTACGGGAATAAATTCCTCACGTTGCACAGACACACAAGGAGGCACCTGCACAATTCTCAACAATGCGAATATCTGCATAGGTGCCTCCTTCTGTTAGTGGTTATGCCTTTATCTCGGCTCCCTCCACCAGAAGGGAGCCAAAGTACGCTCACTCCTTGACGGCGCCTGCGGCCAGGCCGGACTGCCAGTACTTCTGCAGGCACAAGAACGCGATGACCAAGGGGATGATCGTGATCAGGGAGCCCGTGATCACCAGGTTCTGGATCGCCTGGCCGCCCGCGGTCGAGGCCTGGTCCTTCCACTGGTTCAGGCCGATGGTCAGCGGGTACCAGTCCGCGTCCTTGAGCATGATCAACGGCAGGAAGTAGTTGTTCCACGTCGCCACGATCGTGAACAGGGCCGTCGTAACGATGCCCGGAGCCAACAGGGGCAAGGAAATCTGCCAGAACGTGCGGAACTCGGACGCGCCGTCCACGCGCGCCGCCTCCAGCAGCTCCTGGGGCACGGCCTGCTCGCTGAAGATCCACATCAGGTACAAACCGAACGGGCTGATCAGCGACGGGATGATCATGGCCCACGGGGTGTTCGTCAGGCCCAATTTGGCGAACAGGAGGAACTGGGGAACCGCCAAAGCGATGCCCGGCACGCTGATCGCGCCGATGATGACCGCGAACACCGCTTTGCGCCCCGGGAAGCGGAACTTGGCCAGAGCGTAGCCGCCCATGATGGCCAGCAGTGTCGCGCCGCCGGCGCCGACCACCACGTACAGGAGCGTGTTGAGCAGCCAGCGCCCGAAGATGCCGTCCTGGTATGTGAACACGGTCGCGATGTTGTCGAACAGGGCGAACGTCTTGCCGAAGCCCAGGCCGAACGTACTGGTGAAGTCGGCCTGCGTCTTCGTCGCGTTGATCAAAAGGTAGACGAACGGGAACAGGCAGTACACGGCGAAGACCGCGCACAGGACGGTCAACAACGTGGAACGCCTCGGGTTGTTCACGTTCGCGAACCCCGCCTTCGCGCTGCGCCTGCGTTCGGCGGCCTCGTCGGCGGCGATCCTCTTCTGGCGGGCCTTCTCCGCCTTCCTGGCGGCCTTCTCCCGGGCCTTGAGCTCGCCGTCGGTCAGGCGACCGGCGGCCGAAGTCGTTGCTGCACTCATCACATACGCTCCTTCACGATCATCATCGATTCCTCAACACGAACAGCGGTCATCGTCACTTCATCTGCTCCTTCAGGCTGTTCAACTGGACGATGTAGGCGATGGCCATGGTGATCACGGCCATCACGATCGCCAACGCGGCCGCGTAGTTCGACTGGTTGCCGGAGAAGCTCAGGTTGTACGCGTACATGTTCGGCGTGTAATACGTCGTGATCGCATTACCAGGAACCATGTTCTGCAAAATGCTCGGCTCGTTGAACAGCTGGAACGAGCCGATGATGCTGAAGATCACCGTGATCGCCAGGCTGCCGCGCAATTCGGGAAGCTTGATGCTCTTCACGATCTGCCACTCCGACGCGCCGTCGATGCTGGCCGCCTCGTACAGGGAATGCGGGATGGTCGACAGCGAGCTGTAGAAGATGAGCATGTTGTAGCCCGTGAACTCCCACGTCACGATGTTCCCGATACTGGCCAACAACACGCTGGGGGCGAGCACGTCGATGTCCGTACCCAGGAAATCGTTCAACGAACCCACCAGGCCGTACTTCGCGCCATACACGAAACCCCAGATCAACGTCGACACCACCGCCGGCACCGCGTAGGGCAGGAACGTCGAGATACGGAAGAACCTCGTGCCATGCAGCTTCATCGAATCCAACGCCAGGGCCATCAAAGCCGACAGGCACAGCATGATCGGCACCTGCACGCACGTGAACAGGGCCACACGACCAACACTGCTCCAGAACTGGCCATCACCCAACAGGCGCGCGTAGTTCTCGAAGCCGACGAACTTGGTGCCGCCGATCATCTGCTTCTTGAAGAACGAAATATAAACGGCGTACACGATCGGCACGATGAACACGAACACGAACACCACCGCAAAAGGCCACATGAATTTCCATCCACGCCAATCGGCCTTGTGCTTATTCACACGAGCCTTGCCCGAATGCACGGGCGCAGCTGCGATATCGGCTGAAGCCATTCCCAACCCCTCTCCTTCGAAGGTTGACCAAAATGTTTGCGTTATCATCATAACACCATTTGTAACATTGTCCAATCGTGTTGAGTACCGTGTTGAATTAAGGGTTTCTCAGTCACTCTGCTACAATGGTCACGAAGACAACGATGTTATCGTTACCGTAAGCGGCCCTAAGATAAGCGCTGCAAACGAAACACCGACATTAATGAGTCAAGCGAGGGTGAAATGTCGAGGCCAACACAGGTGTCCATGCAAGACATAGCGAAAGCCGCCGGCGTTTCGCCACAGACAGTGTCCCGCGTGGCGAATGGCAGCGATGCGGTGAAACCCGAAACACGCCAGCGTGTCGAAGCTGCAATGGAACGCCTTGGGTATCGTCCGAATTATGCGGCCCGAGCCCTAAAGCACGGCCGCTTCCAGGATATCGGCGTGGTGATGTTCAACACCGCCACGTTCGGCAACGCCCGCATCCTTGATTCTATTGTGGCCAACGCGGCCGATGACGATTATTCAGTCACCATCCAGACCATGCGCCACGGTGCGGAACGCACGCTTTCCGCCGCCATCGATCGCATGCAGCGTCAGCCGGTGGATGGTGTCATCGTAGTGCTGGAGGAACGCATCTCCGATTTCGTCGGATACAAGCCTCCGCGAGAATTTCCAGTCGTGCTCATCTGCGAATCCGCCGCCGACCACTGCCCCACCGTTGACGCCGACCAGTATGGCTGCTCGACCGCTATCGTCGATTACCTGATGAGCAAGGGGCACAAGACCGTCTACCACATTGCCGGACCGTCCACCTCGCGCGCCGCCGAAAGCCGCGCCCGCGGTTGGCGAGAAGCGTTGGAACAAATGGGAGCACGCGTACCGAGCATGTACATCGGCGATTGGTGCGCGGATTCAGGCTACCAGGCCGGCGTGGCGTTGGCCCACGACCCCGACTGCACGGCCATCTACGCCGCCAACGACCAAATGGCATACGGCGCAATGCTCGGGTTGCAGTCAGCGGGCAAGCGCGTGCCCGAGGATGTCAGCATCGTGGGCGTCGATGATTCGCTGGTAGATATGGTTCCGCGCTTGAACCTGACGACCATGAAGCTGCGCTTTGACGACATTGGCGCCACCGCCTTCTCCATGGTCCGCCGTCAATGCGAAGGCGAGAAGATACCGGTCGGCGTCAAAACCGTAATCCCGCCGGAACTGATTGAACGCGGTTCCGTGCTCGACATCAGCTGACGAGCGGCATGCGCTGGCATCCACTGGTACCTGCCAGTGATCCACCTGCCAGTGATTCATAGGCAACGCCAGGGCATTAGTCAGACCGACATGGCCCAACGGCTGGGCGTGTCACGTCGCTGGCTGATCGAATTTGAACACGCCCGAGTCCCCAATCCCGAATTCTCCACCATTCTCAGCGCCCTGACTGAGCTTGGCTTGTCGCTGGATGTCCGCAAAACCCCGCAGCCCGCCGAACTCTATGAATGGTGACACCATGAGCGAAAACACTCTCAATGCATAAGAAATCAGATCTTAAGCGGCACACGGGAAACGAATTCGCGCTTCTCGCCTGTTATTGGATCGGTGAATCGCAGCATGCGTGCTACCAACTGCAATGGTTGGCTGAAATCGTCGTAGGGGCGCGTCTGGATGCGCGGGTAGAAGTCGTCGCCCACGATGGGCAGGCCGAGCGAATTCATGTGGACGCGCAATTGGTGGGTTTTGCCGGTGCGCGGGTGGAGTGTGTAGCGGCAGATGGGGTGATTCCCCGGATGGGGACCACCCTCCGGCGCTTCGCGCCACCTCCCGTCAGCGGGAGGGAAACAGAGGTCGCCGCGCTCGATGAGGGTTTCGGCGTTGGCCAAACCCGGTTCCTCGAATGCGGCCATCGTGCCGTGTTCCTTGGTGATGTGCGATCGGCGCAGCAATGGGAACGGGCGTGGCGGCTCGACCTGCATGATCGTGCCGAATCGCGGGCGGCTGATCGGCCGGCAGGGCGCCAGGCATTCATAGACCTTGACGGTCTGCCGGTTCTGGAACAGCATCTGATACGCGCCGCGGCAGGCCGGATCCCGCACGAACACCAATACGCCGGCGGTCATGCGGTCCAATCGGTGCGCTGGCGTGATGTCCGGCTCCCCCAGCCGCTCACGCAATCGGATCAGCGCGGTCTGCCGATACCACATGCCGCGCGGCATGGTGGCCAGAAAATGCGGCTTGTCCACCACGATGATCCGCTCGTCCTCATACAGCACGTCCATCTCAAACGGAATATGAGGCTCGTCAATCACATACCGATGTGGCTTACTCAACGGTCACGGACTTGGCGAGGTTGCGGGGCTTGTCCACGTCGTAGCCCTTGAGCTTTGCCATGTCCATGGCGAACAGCTGCAGCGGCACCACGTCAACCAGCGGGCTCATCAGCGTTGGGCAGGCGGGGCGCCAGAACACCACGTCAGCGTACCGTTCCACATCCGGGTCGCCCTGCTCGGCCACGGCGATGATGTACGCGCCACGAGCCTTGACCTCCTCGATACCAGAGATCACCTTGGCGTGCAACACATTGCGGCCGCGCTGCGGCGGCACGATGAACACCACGGGCTCACCCTCGTCCACCAGCGCGATCGGTCCATGCTTGAGCTCGCCGGCCGCGAAGCCCTCGGTGAACGTGTAGGCGATCTCCTTGAGCTTCAGTGCACCCTCAAGCGCCACCGGGTAGCCCACGTGACGGCCGAGGAACAAGAAGGAGTTGGCGTTCACCATGCGCTCGGCGGCCGCCTGGATGGTCTTGGGCTGGGTGTCGAGCACCCACTGAATCTTGCGCGGCATGTCTTTCAGGGAGTCAAGCACCTGATGAATCTCATCGCGGAACATCGCGCCCTTGACCTGCGCCAGATACAGGCCCAGCAGGTAGGCGGCGGTGATCTGCGCCACAAACGCCTTGGTGGATGCCACGGCAACTTCCGGGCCGGCGTGTGTGTAGAGCACGGCGTCGGATTCGCGCGGAATGGAGGCACCCTGCGTGTTGCAGATGGCCAGCACCTTGGACCCCTGTTCGCGCGCGTGGCGCAGGGCCATCAGAGTATCCATGGTTTCGCCGGACTGAGAAATGGCCACCACGAGCGTACGCGGGGTCAGAATCGGGTCACGGTAACGGAATTCGTGCGCGAGTTCGATTTCCACGGGGATACGCACCCAGTGTTCGATGGCGTACTTGGCTACCTGGCCGGCGTAGCTGGCGGTGCCGCAGGCCACGACGATGATTTTGTCGATGGCCTTGAAGTCGTGTTCGTCGATACGCACTTCATCAAGGGTGATGCCGCCATTCGCATCGAAGCGGCCAAGCAGGGTGCGCTGCACTGCGGCAGGGTCTTCGTGGATCTCCTTGTCCATAAAGGAATCCCAGCCGCCCTTTTCGGCGGCCGAAGCATCCCAATCCACGGTGTAGGTCTTCGGGTTTTCGACCACGTTGCCGTCGAAATCGGTGACGATGACCTTGTCGGCGGACACGCATACGGCCTGATCCTGGTCGACTTCCATGGCGCGCTTGGTGTAGGCCACGAATGCGGCGACGTCGGAACCGAGGAAGTTCTCCCCCTCGCCAAGGCCCACGACCAGCGGCGAATCATGGCGGGCTCCGACCACGATGTCCGGCTGGCGGCAGTCGGTGGCCAGAATGGTGAACGCGCCTTCAAGCATGCGGGCCATGCGGCGCACAGCCTTGAACAGGTCTGGCTTGCCTTCGTCCGCGATAATCTTGTCCACGATCTTGCCGAGCAGCTTAGCGGCCACCTCAGTGTCGGTGGCAGAGGCGAATCGGTAGCCTTCGGCTTGCAGGTCGAGACGCAGCTGAGAGGCGTTTTCGATGATGCCGTTATGGATGATGGCCACCTTGCCGTCCATGCTGGTGTGCGGGTGGGCGTTCACGTCGCTCGGCTCGCCATTGGTGGCCCAGCGCGTGTGGCCGATGCCCACCGTGGCAAGCGGCATCGGCTTACGCTCGATGTCTTCGACCAGGTTCTTCAAACGGCCGGCCTTCTTGCGCACGACCACCTTATCCATGCCGGGCGCGGTCAGCGCCACACCGGCCGAGTCATAGCCTCGGTATTCCAGACGTTCCAGGCCTTGCAGGCAGACCTCCAAAGGCTTGCCGCATGCCGTTTCAATATTTCCCGCGTATCCAACGATTCCACACATGGTTCACCAGCCTAGCGGACGATTATTGCGCAAAGCGAATCCAACCCGCCGCCTTTGCAGGATTGGAACATGCCCCTTCGTGAAAACCGTACACTGACTACCACTCAGCGTACGTTCTTCACGAGATGGGGGTGCGATTAGGCGTCGCAAAAAAACGTACGCTGAGTTCATCAGCGTACGTTTTTGGAGCTGCAACAACGAGCCTTCCTACAGCACGTGCTGCAAGAAGTCCTTAAACCTAGGCTCGGTGGGGTGGTCGATGATGTCGGGGCCGCCCTTTTCTACGACTACGCCGCCGTCCATGAACACGATCTGGTCGGCGACTTCGCGGGCGAAGCCGATTTCGTGGGTCACGCACACCATGGTCATGCCTTCCTTGGCCAAGGAACGCATGACGTTGAGCACCTCGCCCACCAGTTCGGGGTCAAGGGCTGAGGTCGGCTCATCGAAGAGCATGATCTCCGGCTTCATGGCCAGAGCACGGGCAATGGCCACGCGCTGCTGCTGACCACCCGACAGCTGGGAGGGGTAATAGTCCATGCGATCGCCCAGACCGACGCGCTGAAGCTCGGCCACGGCCAGGTCACAGGCGGCTTTCTTGGACTGGTGCTGCACGTGGATCGGGGCTTCCATCACGTTTTCCAGCGCGGTCATGTGCGGGAACAGGTTGAAGCGCTGGAACACCATGCCGAGGCGAGAGCGCTGTGCGGCGATCTCCTTATCGTCCAGGGTCTGCAGCATGTCCTGGCCGTTTTTGGTCACGTGCTTGTAGCCGATGAGTTCGCCGTCCACCTCGATGGAACCGCCGGTCAGGGTTTCCAGCTGGTTGATCAGACGCAGGAACGTGGACTTGCCGGAACCGGAGGGCCCCAGAATCACGGTCACAGTACCGGGCATAACGGTTAGATCGATGCCCTTGAGCACATGCAGCGGCCCAAACGCCTTGTGCACCTGCACGGCCTCGACAGCAGGAATCACGGAACCGTCAGCCGCCTTGCGCACGACCGGGGCAACACTGGTGATGTCATTCGTAGTCATAATCGCGCTCCCGCCTTATGCATTCAATCCGACAAATGTGGTCTGGTTGAGCTTGTCCACGTCATCCTTCGGCTCACCGTCGGTCTTACCCGGCAATGGCGCCTGCTTGCCCTTGGTGCCCACCGGTCGGGCATCGAAGCCCTTGCCGAAGTGCGCTTCGAGGCGGGACTGGCACACCATAAGGATGGAGGTAATCAGCAGATACCAGAAGCAGGCCACGATCAGCAGTGGAATCGGCTTGTAGATACGGTTGGCGATGGCATTGGTGGCAAACTGCAGTTCGAGGGTGAACGGCACGGCGGTGACCAGCGAGGTGGTCTTCAGCATGCCGATGGTCTCGTTGCCGGTGGGCGGGATGATGATGCGCATGGCCTGCGGCAGCACGATGCGGCGCATGATGAGCGTGCGGTTCATGCCCAGCGCCTTGGCCGCCTCGGTCTGGCCGGGGTCCACGGCTTCAAGGCCGGCACGCACGATTTCGGACAGGTAGGCGGCCTCGTTCAGGGCCAGACCAATCCATGCGGCGTTGAATGCGGTGACCACCACGTTGGAGTCGATGCTCCAGAACTCCACCGAGGTGAACGGAATGCCGAGGCTGATCTTGGGAATCAGCACGGCGAACAGACCCCAGAAAATGAGCTGCGTGTACACAGGCGTGCCGCGGAAGAACCAGATGAAGAACCAGCTGACGCCGCGCAGCACCGGATTGATGGATTTGCGCATGATGGCAAGAATCACCGACAGGATGATCGCCACGACCATGGAGATCACGGTGAGCTCCAAGGTATAGCGAATGCCTTCAAGCACGTTCTCGTTGAACAGGTACTTCCAGACGGTGGGCCAATCCAGTCGCGGATTGGTAATCAAGCCTTGAATGAGCATCGCGGCGAGCAGTACCACGATCACTGCGGCCACAATCGGGCCGGGGCGCTTGACCGGCAGCGCCTTGATGCGATTGGGGATGTTCAGCCCCTCACCGTCGACTTCTTTCTTCGCCATAATCTGGTTCCTTGGATGTGTTGGGCAGCCTGAACTGCAAGTTGCAACTAGCATTGAACCTTAGTGCACGAATGGGGCGACTGTGTTACAAACAGTGCGCCCCATTCGAATTTTCGCGACAGCTTGTCGACTATTCGACGGCCGGGTTGATTTCGGCCTTGTCCAGTGCGCCGGATTCGACGCCCCAGTGCTGGAGGATCTTGGTGTAGGTGCCGTCGTCCATGAGCTTTTGCATGGCCTTCTGCACGGCTTCGGCGGTCTGGGAATCGCCCTTCTTGATGGCGATGGCGTTCGGCACTTCATCGAAGTCCTTGCCGAGCTGTTCCAGCTGACCATCGGTCTGGGCGATGGCGTAGCCGACAACCGGGGAATCGGCGAAGAAGACGTCGGCCTTGCCGGTCACCACAGCGGTGGTGGCGTCGGTCTGCTGCTTGGAGGACTGGATGGTGATGTCTTTCTTGCCGTCCGCCTTGCACTGCTTGGCGGTCTTGTTGATGGCCTCTTCCTCGACGGTGCCGGTCTCGACGGCAACGTTCAGACCGCACAGGTCGTTCTCGTCGACGTTCTTGGGGTTGCCTGTGGCCACTGCATAGCCCATGCCTGCGGTGAAGTAGGAGACGAAGTCGACGGATTCCATGCGCTCCTTGGTGATGGTGAAGGCGGCGATGCCCAGATCGTACTTGGAGCCGATGGCCGGAATGATCGTATCGAAGTTGGAGGAGACGATTTCGGTCTCGAGACCGAAGATGTTGCCCATGGCGCGGGCGAGATCCATGTCGTAGCCGATCTGGGTCTTGCCGTCGGCGTCGAGGAATTCGGCCGGGGCGTAGGAGGGGTTGGTGCCGATGGTGAGCTTGCCGTCCTTGGTCACGGATTCAGGCAGCAGTGCGGCGATGGTGTCATCCTTCTCCACGGAGCTGACATCGTAGCTGGTGATGGTGGCGGCATCGGAGCCCTTGGCGGAATCCGTACCGGCATCGGCCTTGTCGGAGGTGCCGCAAGCGGCGGTGGCGAACAGCATGGCCGAGCTCAGTGCAATGGCCATAATGGACTTCAGTTTGGTGGACTGCATAATCGTTTCTTCTTCTCTCTTACGCCGCTTCAACGGCAACGATCAACGGTTAAGCATATTTATACACTACAGTGCATACATATACAAAAAGACTCCCGCCGCAGGGCAACGGGAGTCTTCATAGTAACCGAAACTACTCGACGGACGGGTTGATCTCGGCCTTGTCGACGGCGCCGGAAGAGACGCCCCACGTGTCGAGGATCTTCTTGTACGTGCCATCATCCATCAGCTTCTGGATGGCCTTCTGTACGGCCTCGGCGGTCTTGGAATCGCCCTTCTTGACGGCCACGGCCTCAGGGGTCACACCAACGTCCTCGCCGAGGGCCTCGAGCGTATCACCGGTCTGCTTGATGGCGTAGCCGGCAACCGGCGTATCGGCGTAGAAGATATCAGCCTTACCGGAAGCCACGGCGGTGGTCACATCGGTCTGCAGCTTGGAGGACTGGATGTCGATGGCATCCTTACCGTCCGCCTTGCACTGCTCGTTATCCTTGTTGACTTCCTCTTCCTGGGTGGTACCGGTCTGCACAGCCACCTTCACGCCGCACAGGTTGGAGGTATCGATCTTCTTCGGGTTGCCCTTCTGCACCACAAACGTGGAACCGGCCTTGAAGTAGGTCACGAAGTCCACGGCCTCCATGCGCTCCTTGGTCACGGTGAAGGAGGAGATGCCGATGTCGTACTTGGAGCCGACGGACGGGATAATCGAATCGAACGTGGAGGAGACGGTGTTTTCCTTCAGTCCGAACACTGCGGCCAGCGCCTTGGACAGGTCGACATCAAAGCCGACCGGGGTCCTGCCGTCCTCGGCCAGGAACTCGGCCGGGGCATAGGAAGTATCGGTGCCGACGGTCAGCGTGCCGTCGCCGGCCACGGAATCGGGCAGCAGTGCGGCAATCTCGTCGTCCTTCTGGATGCTGCTGGTGTCGAAGCCTTGGATCGAAGTGCTGGACGAGTCCTTGGATGAATCGCCACTCTTGGATGCGGTGTCGGTGCCGTCAGTCGTGCCACAGGCCGCCACGGCGATCAGCATGGCCGCGCTCAGGGCGGCGGCCGCAGCGGATTGTATTCCCTTGCTTAGAGACATTGGATTTCCTCTCTCCGGATAGTCAGCTGGGCGGGTATGTTTCCCAGATGGTTCCAGAGCGTAGGAGTGCAATGCTACGGAAGCGTTAATCGTGGGCGAAATGACCCACAACGCGGACATCCTACTCTTGGCTCCCCTCCGGAGGGGAGCCAAGGGGCGGGACTAGTGGCGCATGTTGGCGTAGCGCATGGCGCGTAGGGCTTCGCGCTTGTCCTGCTCTTCGCGCAGGGCCTGACGCTTGTCGAATTCCTTCTTGCCTCGGGCCAGCGCGATCTCCGCCTTGACGCGACCGTCCTTGAAGTACAGGCTCAGCGGCACAATCGTGTATCCCTTGGCTTCGATGCCGCGGGCGAGCTTGGTGATCTGCAGTCGGTGCAGCAGCAGCTTGCGCTTGCGCTTGGGCGCATGGTTGTTCCATGTGCCGTTCAGGTATTCGGGGATGTTCGCGCCCTCCAGCCACATCTCGCCACGGCGGTCGATGGAGATGAACGCCTCGGACAGCGATGCGCGGCCTTCGCGCAACGACTTGACCTCGGTGCCGGTCAGGGCCAGCCCTGCCTCGTACTTGTCTTCGATGGCATAGTCATGCCGGGCCTTCTTGTTCTGGGCGATGAGTTTCTCACCGGTTTCCTTGGGCATGTCTCCTCCTTTCGTGGGCAATAACTCGTGAGTAGCAACTCGTGGGTAGCAACTCGTGGGTAGCAACGCAACATCCGACGATATCACGGACCGGCCTCGAATACGAAAAAGGGTTCCTCTTCAAGAGGAACCCTTCAACCGCATATATCGGCCGAACCAACCGGTCAGTGGACGAACCAGTACTGACCCAAATTGGTCAAGGTGCGGTAGTGCATGTTCCACGGACCACCCCAGTTCATTTCGGAGATCTGGAATGTGCCGTCGCCATACACGGCTTCGACTACGGCAACATGGCCATAGGTACCGTCGGCACCATCCTGACCAGGCAGGAAGGAGAGCGCGGCGCCGACCTGAGGGTTGTGGTCCACGCGCAAGCCGTACGAGGGGGCGTTGCGCCACCAGTCGCCGCCATTGCCGAGATAGGACGGCGTGCCAATGCCCATCTGCCTACGGCGTTCATACGCCCAGTACGTGCACTGGCCGGTGGCATAGGCGTTGCCGTAATCACCGTTCGACGTGCCTTGGCCGCCGACGCTGGGGGCGGGGGCAGGCGCCGGAGCCGGAGCCGGCGCCGGAGCGGGCGCCGGAGCGGGAGTCACCGGAGTGGACGGCGTACCGCCCTGGTTACCGGTATCCACCCGGTTGGCGGCGTCCTGCTGCTCCTTCTGGAACTGACGATTGTAGGAATCGACCTGGGAGGCGATCAGTACGGTCTGGGCCGCCTGCTTGGCGGATTGGGAATCCAGACTGTCGATCATGGAAGACAGTTCGTCACGCCTTGCTTCGCCTTCCTGGCGCAGCTTATCCAAAGCGTCACGTTCGCTTTGCGCGGTTTCGGCGGCGGTCTGTGCGGAAGCGGCCTTCTCATCGGCCTGGGTCTTGAGCACAGCGATCTGCTTTTCGATGGCCGCCAAGCGCTCGCCACGGTTCTTCGACGTGCTCAGTGAGGTCGCGGCGGAGGAAGCCGCATTCGCCTCGTTGCGGGACAACGCGTCCCGGGACTGCATGGAATTGACGAAGTCCTGTGTGCTGGTGGCACCCGTCACCACGCTCATCACGTCGGAAGCATTCGAGCCGTGCATCTCGTCACGGGCCAGCTGGGCCACGGCGGCGTGCGCGTCATCGTAGTCCTTGCCGGTCTGCTTGATCTGCTCCTCGAGCGTCTCCTTGTCTTTCTGCGCGGCGGAAAGACGTCCGGATGCGGCGTCGGCCTCGTCCTGAGCGGTGGCGGCATCCTCGTTGGCCTGTGTGACCTTGGCCTGCGCGGCGACAATCTTGTTGTTGGTCAGATCGTCCAGCTCAAGTACCTTATTCGCCAGGTCCTGGCTGGCACCGGCCAGCTGCTGCTTGAGTTCGGCCTCGCGCTGTACCGACGCGGCGTGCTGGTTCTGCGCATTGATCAGGTCGGAATAGGTGTCTGCCTGGGCAGGCTGTGCCGAGCTGAACGCCAGACCTCCCACACAGGCTGCGGCGGCCACCAGTGCCGCCAGTGCGGGCTTGATCACACGTACGTTCGTCATATGTGAATAGTCCTTTCGCTCACTTAAGCCAATACCATAACATGCGAACCTGAGAGGCTTGCACACGATGTCATCACATTTCTCGCGGGTAAGCCGGTCACGTTACGCCCTCAAATAACGCCGCAACGAGATGGTTGAAGCGATGATGGACAGCAGTATCGCGCCCACAACCAGGAACGGCGATATCACCAGTACCGTGAGCTGATTCACATAAGGAATCCATGTAACGGATTTCGCCAGCCAGCCGGTGACGAACACGTTGACGATAGCCGAAAGCATCAGGCACGAGAGCACCGAGCCGATCAGCGAGGCGATGGCGCCCTCCAGAATGAACGGCAGACGAATCGTCCAGTTCGAGGCACCCACGTACCTCATGATTTCGGTTTCGGTTCGTCTGGATGCGGCGGACATACGAATGGTGGTTCCGGTCAGCAGGATGGCGACCACCACCATCACGCCGGCGAGCACAGCCGTAACCGCCGTGGCTCGGTTGAGCACGGCGAACACCGGGTCGAAGATCTGGCGCTGATCGGTAACGTCTTCCACACCCTCCTTGCCAGAGAGCACTTCGGAGACCACCTGATATTTGGTGGGGTCCTTGAGCTTGAGCCAGAGGGAGTCCTGCATATCGTCCGCGGTCAGCGTACGGCCTTGGAATTCACCGTTCGGGTACTGCTTGGTGAAGGTGTTGTCGTAGAAATCCTGCTTGCTGACATAGTCGATGTTGGAGACCACGTCGTTGAGTTCATCGCGAATGGTTTTCTGCAGTGCCGTGATCTCATTGGCTGAGGGCGATTTGCCGGAAGCACAGTTCGCGGACTGGCTGGTGCCGTCGGGACATAGCCACACCACGACCTCGACCTTGTCGTACCAGTCGCCCTTGGCTTTGGTGATCTGCGCCTGGGTAAGCACCGAAGCGCCGATGAACAGGAATGAGATGAAGGTGACCAGCGTCAGCGACAGCAGCATCGACAGGTTACGGGTGAGGTTGGCCCACGTTTCGGACAGAATGAATCGTGCTCGCATGATGATCCCCCTTACTCCTTCGCGCCCTCAGCGGGTTGATCGTCGGATGTTTGGTCTGCGGCGGACTGCTCGCCGGCGGACTGCTCGTCAGCAGGCTGCTCGGCGGCGGACTGCTCGTTGGCCGGCGGTGCGGGCGGTTCCGGCGGTGCGGGCGGCTCCGGCGGGGCCGGCGGCTCGGCGGCGGATGACACGGACGTATCGGCAACCGCGGCGGTCGCGGCGGACTCGTCCTTGAACGGGTCGAACGCCTGGGTGCTTTCCAGGGCGGCGGCCTGCTCATCCAACGGAATGCCCTTGCCCCAGGTCAGCGTGTCTTCCAGCGGCGCAAACGTCTCGCCATAGCGGCCGGTGCGGCCGGAATGCACGGAATTGGCCAAACGGGCGATGCCTTCAGACGGCTCGTCACTGCCCTCGATGGCCTTGGTCGCCGCCGCCAGCACATGATGGGCGGTGTCGGACTTGGCTTCGACTTCGGCATCCGGGAAGAACAGGGCGGAATCGTAGGAGCCATGAGCCTCGTCACGCACGATCTTGCCGTTGTGCAGTTCGACCACGCGCTTGCGCATCGAGTTGACGATCTCTTCGTTATGCGTGGCCATGACGATGGTGGTGCCGGTGCGGTTGATGGCGTCCAGCACTTCCATGATGCCCAGCGAAGTGGTCGGGTCGAGGTTGCCGGTGGGCTCGTCGGCCAGCAGAATCTGCGGGTGGTTCACGTAGGCGCGGGCGATGGCCACACGCTGCTGCTCGCCACCGGAGAGCTCATGCGGGTAGTTCTTTTCCTTGCCGGTGAGCCCCACGGTATCCAGCACCTTGGGCACCAACGATTTGATGGTGGACCGCCGTGTGCCGATCACCTCAAGGGCGAACGCCACGTTCTCCCACACGGTTTTGTTATTGAGCAGCTTGTAATCCTGGAACACGAAGCCCAGCGAACGGCGGTACTGCGGCACTTGACGGTTGGTGATGCGCCGCAGATCGTTGCCGGCCACGCGAATCTCGCCGTTGGTGGCCTCTTCCTCGCGCAACAGCAGGCTCAAGAGCGTGGTCTTGCCGGAGCCGGACGCACCCACAAGGAACACGAAATCACCGCGTTCGATATCGAGGTTGATGTCGTCAAGCGCCGGTCGGGTGCCTTTGGGATAGATCTTGGACACATTGTCCAGTGAGATCAGCGCCATAATGCTGCTTACTCCTCGGTTTCGGCGGCGCGGCGCTGTTCGTGGCGCCAGCGGATGCCGGCCTCGATGAACGCGTTGATGTCGCCGTCGAACACGGCCTGGGTCTGGCTGGTTTCGTAGCCGGTGCGCAAATCCTTGACCATCTGGTAGGGGTGCAGCACGTAGGAGCGCATCTGATCGCCCCAGCTGGCCTTGATATCGCCGGCGAGCTCCTTCTTCTTCTTGGCCTCCTCCTCGTGGCGCAGCACGAGCAGTCGGGACTGGAGCACGGCCATGGCGGAGGCGCGGTTCTGAATCTGCGAACGCTCATCCTGCATGGTCACCACGATGCCGGTGGGAAGGTGGGTGATGCGCACGGCCGAGTACGTGGTGTTCACGCCCTGGCCGCCGGGGCCGGAGGAGCAGTAGGTGTCCACGCGGATGTCCGTATCCGGAATGTCGATGTGATCGGTGGCCTCGACCAGCGGCACCACTTCCACGGCGGCGAAGCTGGTCTGGCGGCGACCCTGGTTGTCGAACGGGGAGATGCGCACCAGACGGTGGGTGCCGCCTTCCACGGACAGTCGGCCGTAAGCGTAGGGGGCGTCCACCTGGAAGGTGGCGGACTTGATGCCCGCCTCTTCGGCGTAGGAGGTGTCCATGACCTTGGCCTTGAAGCCGTTACGCTCGCAGTAGCGCAGGTACATGCGCAGCAGCATCTGCGCGAAGTCGGCCGCGTCGACGCCGCCGGCACCGGAGCGGATGGTCACCACGGCGGAACGTTCGTCATATTCGCCGTCAAGCAGGGTCTGAATCTCCATCTGGTCGAGATCCTTCTGGATCTCGCCGATTTCGCTTTGCGCCTCGTCCAGAGAGTCCTGATCGCCCTCCTCGTGGCCGAGTTCGACGAGCGTTTCCACATCGTCGATGCGCTGGGAGGCAGAGTTCAGACGCTTCAGCTGCGATTCCGCGGCGGACAGCCGGCTGGTGATCTTCTGGGCGTTTTCCGGGTCATCCCACAGGCCCGGGGCCGCGGCCTGCGTTTCGAGATCCTTGATATCGGCCTTGAGTCGGTCGACGTCCAGCGCCTTGGCGATGGATTCGTATTTGGCGCGGGCTTCGCCGATCGCCTGGGTAAAGTCAAATTCTGCCATCGTGGTTTACCTTACTGTTGATTCTTTGAGATTCCTTGGGAAGTCACGTCCTTGTTGACAGCCTTCGCACATTCCTCTGGCGTTGGCGGGCATTGCCGCGCCACACGCGCATCCGCCTGCAATCCATGCTGTCAGAAGGTTCCGGGCCTGCCTTGCCGATAACCGGCCGGGCGACCTCACGAATCCCTCGCATCAGACGTGTTCAACTGCGGGCACGAATATGCGAAGGCAACGTCAAAGCCCCGCGTAAATCGCCGGGATGACCAGGGAGCCGAGCATGGCCACAGCTATGACCACGCACACCACACGCACGATGGTGCGGCGGCGGTTCTCACGCTGCTGTCGGCTGTCCTGATAGTTACTCACGAGACCAATAGTGTACTCACCGCTTACGACCGCAGGACTTGCCGCCGACGCCCGCCCTGCCGGTGGACCCCCACGGCCCTTTCCCTTGCGCTTTCAGCGCCGCCAGATGGTGTTTCATGGCCACCAGCATGATGTGCGAATCCTCAAGGCCCAGGTGGCGTTCGTTGTGGGCGGAATCAAGCGCGCCCTGACGTTTGGCGTAGGCGTCGAGCGTGTTGTCTCCGTAAGGATGCTCGTTGGTGGGTACCGCGCCGGGGTCCCACTGCCGGCTCATCGGCAGGGTATCGATGATGGTGATGCGCCCGGCGCGGTAGCTTTCCGCGTATCCGGCGACGTTCAGCATGAACCAGCTATGTTCGAAGGTGGCGTTATGCGCCACGTACGGCTGCTGGGTAAGCCGCGCGAGCAGGCCGGCCTGGGCTTGGGGCCATTCGTCGAAGAGTCGGTACCCGGCCTCGCTGCTGCGGCCGCGTACATCGATGCCGGTGAGTTTGGCGATGAGGGCGTTGCCGAGCGCCGCGTTTTCCGGCGGCACGCCAAAAGCGAGGCGGGACTGGCCGTAGGCGTCGCCGGCGGCGTAATAGCCCTGCTCATAGGCGTATGTCTCGGGTTCGCCGGCCGGGCGCGGACTGGCCATGTTCATGAACTCGAAGCCGACGTCGATGATGTAGTCACGTGCCGGATCGATGCCGGTGGTTTCGATGTCGATGCCCATCACCGCATCCACGTCGCGGCCGGGCAGGTAGGCGTCGCGCCAGTCGGGCTTGGGATGGTGTCCGGTAGCGTTGCCAGACGCGGCGGCACCACCCGGCAGAGCGGCACCACCCGGCGAAGTCGCGCCGGAGAGATTGGCGCGGGCCATCGCCGCATCGCCCGCCCGCTTCTGGAAGCGCTGGGCCTTACGCCGTTCGGCGCGTGCGTCAAGAATCGCTGCCGTACGATCTTGGACATCGTCCAAGGCGACTGTTGTGGGGAACTTGACATCGCTGTTTTCGGCGGCAGTGTTTCCGGCAGATGTGCCACCGGCTTCGCCGCTCAGATCCAGCATGCCTTGGTCATCGTTCGACGGGCCGCTGCCGGAGTACGGCTTGAGCACGGCAATGGTGGCCCTCCCCCGCCGTTCGCGACTGACCGCCCATAGGTGTTGCTGTTCGCCCAGATGCAACAGCGTGTTGATGTTGTCGTTGAGCCGACGATTGGCGTAGGCGAGCGCGCGAGGCAGACGATAGGAGCCGATGAACCGGTCGAAATCGGTCATGAATGCGCTGTTGCATTGGGCGATGATCGATTCCAGACGCTCGCGTGTGGCGTAGTCGGCCTTCAATGCGTCGTGGATGGACTGTGGGGTGGATTCCGGTATTGTGCCGACGCCATGCGCCAGGTCCAGAGAACGCACCCAGTCCCAGTCGATGGTGGTGCCATCGGCGTCCTTGGGCATGGACGCCGCCCATTGGGGAATGTCTCCCTTGGCGGCGTCGAACCATGCACGGTCGGTCATAGTGCGAAACCGAGCTCTTCAGCGGCCTCGGTGGGCACCGGGTCTTCGCACCAGTAGTCCTCGAGGTTCTCGTTGGTGGTCAGCGAACGGATTTCGGCGCGATCGATATACAACTCGCCGCTCAAATGATCGGTTTCGTGCTGGAAGATGCGTGCGGGCCAGCCGTGCAGCGGCTCGCTGTGGTGTTTGCCGTCTTCATCATCCCATTCGGCGGTGATGTCGAGCCAACGCTTGCGCACAGCTTGGTATCCGTCGAAGCTCAGGCAGCCCTCGTAGAACGAGGCGGTTTTGTCGCTGGTGGGTTTGTAGCTCGGGTTGATGATCACGTGGAAGGGGAATTCCGCGATTTCGCGCGGATCATCCTCGTCGTCGCGCACGTGGTCTTCGACCACGGCGAGCGCGAGCCCCAAGCCGATCTGGGTGGCGGCGAGCCCCACGCCGGGTGCCTCCAGCATGGTGGTGTGCATCGTATCGATGAGTTTGGCGAGCGTACGCTTGGAAAGCTGGCCATTATAGGCCACTGTCCGTTGGCGCAACACCGGTTCGCCGGCCTGCACGATGGGCAGGAGCTTCTCCTTGCCGCCGGTTTTGATGAGTTGTTCGACATCACGGTTGAGTTCGAGGTCGACTTTGGCGTTCTTTCCAAACATTGTTTTTTTCCTTAGGGAAGGGTGCTACAGCGCGAGTTCTTCGGCGACGATCTTGGCGAGGCGGGTGCAGACTTCGTCGGCGTAGGCTTGGGTGGCGGCCTCGGCCATCACGCGCACGAGCGGTTCGGTGCCGGAGGGGCGCAGCAGCACACGGCCGGTGTCTCCCAGCAGTTCCTCCTCACGGGCCACGGCATCCTGGATGCGCTTGTTGGTGGAGGCGGCCTTCTTGTCCACGTTCGGCACGTTGATGAGGGTCTGCGGCAGCTGCGGGAAGTCGGCGGCGAGCTCCTTCAGGCTCTTGCCGGACTTGACGACCTCGTTGCACAGGGTCAGTGCGGTCAGGGTGCCGTCGCCGGTGGTGGCGAATTCGCGGTTGATCACGTGGCCGGACTGCTCGCCGCCGAGCGAGTAATCGCCCTTGAGCATTTCCTCAAGCACGTAACGATCACCCACGGCGGTTTCCACGGTCTTGATGCCCATATCTTTCAGGGCGAGCTTCAGACCGAGGTTGCTCATCACGGTGACCACGAGGGTGTCGTGGTTGAGCTTGCCTTCGCGCTGCTTGGCGCGGGCCAGAATGCCCATGATCTGGTCGCCGTTGATCATGTTGCCGTCTTCGTCCACGGCGAGACAACGGTCGGCGTCGCCGTCGAAGGCCACGCCCATCACGGCATCGGTGGCCTTGACCATGGCCTGCAGCTGCTCGGGGTGGGTGGAACCGGCGTTCTTGTTGATGTTGTAGCCGTCCGGCGAGGCGTTGATCACGATTACATCCGCACCGGCACGGCGCAGGGCTTCGGGAGCCACCACGGAAGTGGCGCCGTTGGCGCAGTCGGCCACGATCTTCAGGCCCTTGAGCGGCTTGGGCTGGGTTTTGTCATCGTTCAGCGGAGCGATGGTGGCCACCAGATGATCGATGTACAGGTTGGTGGCGGTGGTCTGGTCGTGGCTCACGCGGCCCACGCCGGCACCGGTCGGGCGGTCCCAGTCCTGGCCGAGCACGGCCTCGATGTCGTCTTCCTTCTGGTCGGGCAGCTTGAAGCCGCCGCGTGCGAAGAACTTGATGCCGTTGTCGGGCATCGGGTTGTGGGAGGCGGAGATCACGGCACCCATCTCAACGTTGAGCACGCTGGTCAGGAACGCGATGCCCGGGGTCGGGATGATGCCTGCGTCGATCACGTCGAATCCGCCGGCGGCCATGCCCGCAGACAGGGCAGAAGCCAGAAAATCGCCGGACACACGGGTGTCACGACCCACGAGCGCGCGGCGGCGCCCCTCAGGCTGATCGTCTTGGGTGCCGGCGTCGCCGAGCACACGCACGGCGGCATCGCCCAAATCCAACGCCAGACGTGCGGTCAAATCCCTATTGGCCAGTCCTCGAACACCATCGGTTCCAAACATCTTCGGCATATGAAGTTCCACTCCTTGTATCGCGTTACCCGCACCATCGTAGTCGTTGTGCTCCACCCTAGGACCCGACTCGGCAAAAAACCGCCACGGAATCTGCTCCAGAACCGGAAATCAGCATTCAACAGCCGCAATGGCATCACCCACAAACCCGCATATTCATCTTGTTCGGCGGATGAATGATGAGATACATTCGTTAGCGGGCATGCCGGGCGGACCGATGCACTCCGGCACGGGAACGAAGCCATCGCACTAGTAAGAACGGGCCGGCAAACGCGCCTGTAAACAATACAGCGGCAAATACGACGAACGGAACTACCCAGCGTACATCGATAACCGGCAAAGCAACACCAAACAGAACGACGGCGAGGAACACGCTGAGCCATGCGATGAACATGCCCAACGGCATCTCCTCTACCGGGGTGGTCTCGGCCATGAATGCAACGATCTATTACTCCGATGTTGTGGTCAGCATGTGCGGCAGTTGCTCGTCGCGGTTGAGGAAAGAACGCGTTTGGCAGCGAAGTAGCGTATGCCGACCTTCCTCAGTGCGGGCGTATACCATGGTGCAATGCGTCAGGCAGCGGTCCAACTGCCGGCTCAGTATCTCGGCGTCCTGCTGGCGGCGGGCAAATACGGACGGGCAGGGGAAGCTCACGCAGTAAGCGCGCACGCCCCATTCCTTACCGATGATGACATATCGCGGATTGTTGATGGGCGCGAGTAGCTCCTTCATAACGCCGGCGAACAGCACCTGCTCGCGCCGCGAACCGCCAATCAGCATGACACGCAATGCCGTGAATCTGCGACGTGTCTGGCGGATCGAGGAAGTCGTTCACCGCTTCGCCTGCCGCGCTGGTTTCTAGGCGCTCAGGTTCCGCAGTCGCCAAATGCCAGACATTGGCCACCTTATCGGGGTCTGCGACCACGCTGCGGTTGACGGCCATGCTGTATGCTTCACTGCATCAGTGTAAGGCACGAATCAATAGGTTTTGAGCCCCAGATCGATGGTAAGAATGATGCCGGCGATTACGGCGGCGGCGCGCATGATGTTTGCGGGAATCTTGCGGGTGATGGACGGGGCGATGTACCCGCCGATGAAGCATCCGATGCACAGCATGATGGCGGCCGGCCAATCGACCGCGCCTTGGATGATGAATACCACTGAGGCGCTGATGTTCGCGCCTGTGCCGATCAGGGTTTTCAATGCATTGATCTTGTGGAATGGGCCGATTTTGGCGGCATCAAGCACGGCGAGAGCCAAGGTACCGGCGCCCGCGCCGAAGTAGCCGGAGTAGATGGCGACCGCCGCTACGCCCAGCCATACCCACCAGGAATCCTGACTCATGGGCTGCACGAGTTGTTCCGGCGGGCGGTGAGGTGCGGTAGGGGTGGTTGCGCGCTTGGCGGCTTCAGTGGCTTCAGTGGCTTCGATGTGCTTGAGTTGCGCGGTGGCATCCGCGGCGGCTTGCTTGGCCTGCATGCGGCCGCGCGGATTGATGGCGATGATCAGCGAGCTCAGCAAAATCAGCACTGGTGCGGCAAATTCAAAGACACTCGGGTCGAGTTTGAGCAACAGAAACGCACCGGCCACCCCGCCGAATGCGCCGATGACCACATACGTAATGGAGCGTACCGCTTGGCCTTTGAGTTCTTTGCGCGCACCCATCACGCCACCGATGCCCGTGCCGACCACGCCAACGGTGTTAGAAGCGTTTGCCAATACAGGCGGAATGCCGAACGCGAGCAGGGCCGGGTATGAGACCAGTGACGATGCGCCTACCGCATAGCCCACGAATCCTGCGCCGATTCCGGCCAACAGAATCAGCAGTAATGAAGTTATGGAAAAGCCCGCAATCATTCCCCGTATCCTTGTCGCTCATCGACCGGCATATTGCCGGCCTTGAGCGAGAATACGCTGTTGAGGATTGGTTGCGGGTTTTATGTTGGAATGTGGACGTAGCTTCTCGCGGAAGCGACTCCCCTCAGTCGCCTGAGGCGACAGCTCCCCTCGCGCCCGAGGGGAGCCAGAAGGAAATCAGAGCGCTTCGTTGTATTCGCGAACCTTGAGGGTGCGGTGGGAGGATGCCACGTTTTCGACGATCAGACGCTTCAGGGCGTTGTCGGCGGCAATGTGCTCGTCCAGCCAGGCGTCACCGAGCTTGACCAGCGTGGCGGGATCGGCGTAACCCGGGTACAGGCCGTTGAGCAAAGCCTCGGCCATGTGATAGGTCTTGTTGGCCCAGACCCAGTCCACAGTCTCGAAGTACTTGGCGGCGAACGGCTCGGCCAGATCGGGGCGCGGGGTGGCGGAGAAGCCACGGGCCACGGCTTCGAGCTGGGAGTTGGTCAGCTCGTCGTTGTGGAGTGCCTGATCCCAAGCCCATTCCTTGGCTTGCGTCGTGGCCATGGAGGCGCGGGCGCCGTAGGCGAACTCGCGGTTTTCCGTGGTCTCCTTCTTGGCGAGCTGCGCGTCCACGTCGTCGTTGGTCATCTCGTTGACGGAGGTGAGCGCTTGGACGATGGTCCACGTGAAGTTGTTGTCGATTTCGAGGCCTTCAAGACGCACGGTGCCGTCCAGCAGACCGTGTGCGTTGGCGGCGAATGCGGCATCGCCCTCCTCGCCATAGCCCAGGTAGGCGGTGGCGAGCTGGAACTGGGTGTCCGAGCCGGCTGCGGCGGCGTTGGCCAGGGTCCACAGCTCGGCGGCCACGTGGCGCAGCACATCGTCGCGGCGGGCTGGCGCCACGTAGTGGTGGGCGGTGGTGCCCATGCAGGCCAGCGCGTAACGGAAGGTGGTGGATTCGGTTTCCGTGGCCAGAAGACGCAGGGTCATGTCCACGAAGCGTTCGGCCGGGAATTCGCCGTCACGGGTCATATCCCAGAAGGCGAGCCAGGT
>OKVL01000522.1_pt1 | contig 23375 bp, 24 predicted proteins | sample 1606791 | NCBI WGS metagenome assembly OKVL01 (sample SAMN03281006, study PRJEB24777) | human gut metagenome | isolation source: fecal sample PR165 from 1 month old male Malay infant, vaginally delivered...
GGCCGCCCCAATCCTGATCAGCCGGGGATATGTCATGAGCGCACGCGATCTCGAAAGTGTTTCCGGTTCTGCGGGAACCGGCGTCGTCAGCAGTTCGCCAAGCTTTGCGGTTGCTTTTGGCGGCGGCGGGGCGAGGGGACTGGCGCACATCAATGTCATCGAGGCGCTGGACGAACTCGGCATCAGGCCGGTCGCCATTTCCGGTTCTTCCATCGGCGCCATCATGGGTGCCGGCATGGCAGCGGGCATGTCCGGCCGGGACATACGCGACTATGCGGTGGCAACATTGTCGCGGCGCGCCGAAATCGCCGCGCGGCTCTGGCGCCTGCGCCCGGCGACCTTTGGCGAAATGTTCGGCGGCGGCATCCGCTTCAGCCAGTTCAATATTGAAAAGCTGCTCAAGACATTCCTGCCGGAACAGATACCCGATACGTTCGAGGAACTGCCCATTCCGCTCAGCGTCACCGCAACGGATTTTTACGGTCAACGGGAAATTCCCATCCATCAGGGCGATCTCTTCAACGCCATAGCCGCTTCCGCGGCCATCCCGGCGCTGTTCCGTCCGGTGCGCCGTGACGACCGTGTGCTGATCGATGGTGGCATCTACAATCCGGTGCCCTTCGATCATCTCAAGGACAAGGCCCAGTTCGTCATCGGTATCGATGTGGTCGGCGGCCCGGAAGGCGACGGCCGCAAGTTTCCGTCGTCGATTGACGCGATGTTCGGCGCAAGCCAGTTGATGATGCAGTCGATCATCGCCACGCGGTTGCGGACCGATCCGCCGGCAATTTTCCTGCGGCCCAGCGTTGCCCGGTTTGGCGTGCTGGATTTTCTACGGGTCGAACAGGTGCTGAACGAGTCGATCGGTATCAAAGATGAATTAAAGCGCGCTGTTGATGCCGCCATTGCCTATACGGAACATGCCGAACAGGAATAGCGGCTTATAATCAAGAGGTGGCCTGTTCCGTTGGCCGCGTCCATTCACAGGAACGACAGGACCTCGAGATAGACGGCCCACCAGAAACCTATTCCGAACGCCGCCATGCCATACCACAGGAGTGCCATGGCAAAACGGTTGCGCTTTCCTGTCCAAAACCCGCGATGCAGGGCGGGTTTTGGTTTGTCGGCGGCTGCAATTGCGAATGTCACCATGATAAATGAACCTGACTGAGTGTACGTTCGTCGCTTTTTATCAGGATCAGGGTTTCATCTGAATCCGTAGTCTTACCGACCTCACTCCGCCGGCTCGGGATCGGGAAGCATCTCTTCCGTGTCGATGCGCTTGGATTCGCGGGTCGGCTTGATCAGCGGCTCCGGCGTGACCGGGCGTGTCAGCAACAGGTCATTGCCCGCCATCAGGCCTTCGGCCGCCTGGATGTGCAGCCGATCCTCGTCACGGCGGCGGATGTCTTCCATGATCTCGTAGGCCACATCTTCGCTGGTTCCGAGCTCTTCAAGCGTGCGGCGGCCGAACAGCAAGCCTGATTCAAAGGTCTCGCGCAATTCGTACTGCACGCCGCGGGCGCGCAGTTTCAGCGTGTGGCCCCGGTCATAGGACCGCACGAACAGCTTGATATCGGGATATTCCGACTGGATGAGCTCGACGATCCGGTCGGTGGTCTCCTTCTTGTGCGTGCAGATGGCAACGATTTTCGCCTGGCGGATACCGGCTGCCTCCAGCACTTCCTTGCGCGTGCCATCGCCGAAATAGATGCGGAAGCCGAATTTCGAGGCGGCGCGGATGCGGTCGGCCGAGGCATCGATCAGCGTGACGCTGGTGCCGCCCGCCAAAAGGATCTGCGCTGCGATCTGCCCGTAGCGGGAAAAGCCGATCATCAGCACGTCGGCACCGGCAGCACCGTCGAAATCCTCGTCGATCTGTTCTTCCGCATGGGCGTCGACAAGGAAGCGGTTGCCAAGGGCGACCGACAGCGGCATCACGGCCATGGACAGCGTGACCACCGCGATCATCTCCGATGCCGTCGAGGTGCTGAGCAATCCGGCCGCCGCCGCCGTGGTGAACAGGACGAAGCCGAACTCACCGCCCTGCGGCAGGAAGAACGCGATGCGGGTCGCATCATTGTGATTGCATCGGAAGAGCCGCGCGAGGATGTAGACGACAAGCGCCTTCACCGCCATGAACACGGGCACCGCAAGAAGAATCGCCTCCCAGTCGGCAAGGATGACCTTGAGGTCAATCGACAGCCCGACGGCCATGAAGAACAGGCCGAGGAAAATACCGCGGAACGGTTCGATGTCCGCCTCCAGCTCGTGCCGGTAGGACGATTCGGCCAGCAGGACGCCGGCGATGAACGCGCCCATGGCCATGGACAGCCCGGCAAACTGCATCAGGAGTGCGGCGCCGAGCACGACGAACAGGGCGGCGGCAATCATCACCTCGCGCGCGCCGGTATTGGCAATGAACCGGAACAGCGGATTGAGGAGATAGCGGCCCACCGCAACGATGGCGCCGATGCAGACGATGGCGATGAGGAATTTACCAAGCGGATCCGCCTGATGCTGGGCGGAACCGGGTGCAAGCACGGGAATCATGGCCAGCAAGGGAACGATCGCCAGATCCTGGAACAGCAGGATGGCGAAGGATGTCTGCCCGTGCGGCATATTGGTCTCGCCGCGCTCTTCCAGGATCTGCATGGCGAACGCCGTGGACGACAGGGCAAGGCCAAAGCCGATGACCAGAGCCGCCTGCCAGTTGACGAGATGGAAGGCGAGGATGAGCCCGGTCAATGCCGCACCGGAAACAATGACCTGCGCCGCACCGAGGCCGAAAATCGCATGGCGCATGTTCCACAGGCGCGTGGGTTTCAATTCAAGGCCGATCACGAACAGCAGGAAAACCACGCCCAGTTCGGAAAAATGCAGGACCTGTTCGCCATCGGTGATGAGATTCGCCAGCGGCCCGATCAGCAGGCCCGCCGCGAGATAACCCAGCACCGTCCCAAGCCCGAGCCGTTTGAACAACGGGGCGGCAATGATCGCCCCAGCCAACAGAGCCAGAGCCTGAAAGTAGAGATTGCCGCTTTGTGAAAGCATGAGCCTGACCCAGTCTGTTGCGAATGTTACCAGTGTTTGCCTTGATAGACCCCAATTTGCACCATATAGGAGGCAGTGCATTGTCTGATCATTGGTCAGATATGTCCTTGCATCCTATCATGCAATCAACTCTAGGGATGAATATGATCGAGCCGGCCAATTCCCGCGAATTCGTTGACAATGCTGCTGCGCTTGTCGAAGCCGCCCGCCGGGCCGGAGCCGACGCCGCCGATGCGGTTGTCGTGCGTTCGCGGTCCACGGGTGTCAGCGTCAGGCTTGGCAAGGTCGAGGCGACCGAATCGTCGGAAAGTGACGATTTCTCCCTGCGCGTCTTTGTTGGCAGGAAAGTGGCAAGCATATCGGCAACCGCCGGTTCCGACCCGAAAATTCTGGCCGAGCGCGCCGTCGCCATGGCCAGGGTTTCGCCGGACGATGCGTTTGAAGGCCTGGCTGATCCAGCCAATCTGGTGCGCACCATCCGTGATCTTGATCTCTATGATCCGACGGTCGTTGCGGCAGCGCGGCTGACCGAAGATGCATTGGCTGCGGAGGCTGCCGCCCTTGAAGTTGACGGCGTTACCAATTCCGGCGGTGCGTCGGCTTCCGCCGGGCTCGGCGGCATGGTTCTGGTGACATCGGGCGGGTTCGTTGGCCATTACATGGGGTCGCGCTTTTCCCGTTCGGTCAGCGCCATCGCCGGTACGGGTACCGGGATGGAACGCGACTACGATTTTTCCTCGCGCCAGCATTTCGATGCGCTCGAGGACCCCGCAGCCATCGGCCGTTCGGCCGCCGCGCGCGCGGTCAAACGCCTTGGTGCCCGGCAGGCCAAGACCGGCGTGGTCAATGTGGTTTACGACCCGCGCGTGGCACGCGGCATCGCGTCCCATCTTTCCAGCGCCATCAATGGCGCATCCGTTGCGCGCAAGACCAGTTTTCTGAAAGACCGCATGGGCCAGAAGATTCTCGCGGACAGCATCAATGTCACGGATGATCCGCTGCGCATCCGCGGCTCGTCCTCGCGGCCCTTCGACGGCGAAGGAATTGAAGGCGAAGCACTGACCATGGTCGAGAACGGTGTTTTGAAGCACTGGTTCCTGTCCACATCAACGGCTGCGGAATTGGGGCTGAGCACCAATGGCCGCGGTGTGCGTTCAGGGTCGACCGTTGTTCCGTCGTCCACCAATTTTGCCATCGAGCCGGGGGATGAAACGCCGGAGGCCCTGATCCGCGCTGTCGGCAATGGCTTCTATGTCACGGAGCTTTTTGGCCAGGGCGTCGATATGATCACCGGGCAGTACAGCCGTGGCGCGTCCGGTTACTGGATTGAAAATGGCGAACTGGCCTATCCCGTCAGTGAAGTCACGCTTGCCTCCAACCTGAAGGATATGTTCCTGAACATGGTCGCGGCGAACGATATTGACCGTAACTTTGGCGTCGCCAGTCCGACACTCCTGATCGAAGGCATGACTCTTGCCGGCAAGTGAAAAAAATCGCGATGATCTAGCCCTGATCCGGGAAGCGGCGGAAGGCGCCGGGCGTATCGCCCTGTCCTATTTCCGCCAGGACCCGCAGGTCTGGATGAAGACCGGCAATTCGCCGGTGAGCGAGGCAGATCTTGCGGCGGACAAGTATCTCAAGGACATGCTTCTGACGGCCCGGCCTGATTATGGCTGGATTTCCGAGGAAACCCTCGATGACCGCGCGGCGACAGCGCGCCGGCGCTTTTTCGTCGTCGATCCCATCGACGGTACGCGCGCCTTCATTGAAGGGTCGGATGTCTGGTGCGTCAGCGTGGCGGTTATCGAGGATGGCCGCCCGGTGGCCGGTGTGCTGGAATGTCCGGCACGCGGCGAGACGATTACTGCGCTTCCAGGGCAGGGGGCTCAACAGAACGGCACAGCCATTCATGTCAGCACCAGCGGCGTTCCGTTCAAGGTCGCGGGGCCCGGGCCATTCCTGAAGAAGCTGCCGGACCATTTCCAGCAATCCATGATTGCCGCGCCCTACATCGCTTCGCTGGCCTATCGCATTGCCATGGTTGCCCGGGGTGACATTGCCGGGACCTTCGTCCGGCCGAATTCCCATGACTGGGATCTGGCGGCGGCGGACCTGATCCTTGCAGAGGCGGGCGGCCATGTCCTGACGGCGAACGGCAAACCGCTGACCTATGGTTTGCGCAACAACGAGACAGGCGATTATCGCCATGGCGCGCTTGTCGCTGCCAGCGGTTTATTGATGGACAACATGTTGGACGTTGTCGCCGAAACCGCCTTCGGTTAAACAGACTGAAAATTCAACGATTGATCACTGAACGGATGGGCGACCATGAGCGAAAATACAGCAGAACCGAAGCAGTTGCTTCACCTGGTTTTTGGCGGCGAGCTGAAGAAGCTCGGCGGTGTTGAATTCCGCGATCTGGAAAAGCTGGATATCGTCGGCATCTACCCGAATTTCGAAACGGCACAGCGCGCCTGGAAGTCCAAGGCACAGCAGACCGTCGACAACGCACATATGCGCTATTTCATCGTGCACATGCACAAATTGCTCGATCCCGACACGGGCAAGGCAAGCTGACCGGTTCTCCGGTCACGCATTGACAACGGCATGATTGATAACAGCACAGCAACCGCCAAGGCGCCCCGCAAGAAGAACGGGGTGCTGAAACGGTTTTGGCGTTCCATCCGGGGCCCGCTGGCGAAGTCGCGTTTCGTCCGCTTCCTCGTGGTTTGGCTGATCACGCAGTTCTTCCGGCTGGTGAATGCCACCAACCCGCGTCTGCCCGGCTCGTCCGATCTGGAGGATATGAAGCGGGGCGGTGAGCCATTCATTGCCGTGGCCTGGCATGGCCAGCATCTGATGGCGCCCTTTCTGATGCCGCGCGGCGTGCGCTTCGCCGCCATGTTCTCCAAGAGCAAGGATGCGGAACTCAACGCGCGCGTGGCCGAACGGTTCGGTGTCGAGATCATCCGCGGTTCCGGCGGGCGGGAGCCGACGAAAAGCATCGAAAAGGGCGGGGTAAGGGCCTTGCTCGCCCTGAAAAAGGCATTGAAGGACGGTAAGACGGCGGCAATGATTGCTGATATTCCCCATGGGACCCCCCGCGATTCCGGTCAGGGGGTTATTCTCCTTGCCAAACTGTCGGGCCGCCCGATCATTCCCATCTGCTATACGACGTCGCGCAGGAAAATTCTCGAGAAGAGCTGGGATAAGACAACCATTCCCTTGCCATTCGGCAGGTCAGGGTTGATTGTCGGCGACCCGATCTTTGTCCCCGAGGATGCCGATGATGCAATGCTTGAAGCCAAGCGTGTCGAATTGACCGCCAGCCTGAACGCCAATACGGTACGGGTGCAGGCGCTTGTGGATGGCCGGGCATGAGCGAACGGTGGGCGCGCATTGTCCTGAGCACCTATCGCTGGGTGGGTGCCATGGTCTTTCCGGCTGTTGGCGCCTATGTCGCCTTCCGCGCCAGCAAGGGCAAGGAAGAACGCGGACGTCAGGGTGAACGTTATGGCGTGGCCAGCGTTGCACGGCCGGCGGGACCGCTGGTTTGGGTCCATGCGGCGAGCGTCGGCGAAACCTCTGCCGTCACGCCGCTGGTTGAAACCATCGTCGACATGGGAATCAATGTCGTTCTCACCACCGGGACCGTGACATCGGCCAAGATGGTGCAGGAACGTCTGGGTGACCGGGTCATCCATCAATATGTGCCGCTCGACCTGAAGCCGGCGGTCGACCGGTTCCTCAGCCACTGGCAGCCCGATCTCGCCGTGATCTGCGAATCCGAGATCTGGCCGATGACCATTCTTGAACTGGGGCTGCGGCGGGTGCCGCAGGTTCTGGTCAATGGCCGCCTGTCCGACAAATCCTTTGCTGCCTGGCAGAAACGGCCGTCCATCGCCGAAGCGCTGTTTGAAAATCTCGCTCATGTGGTTGCCCAGTCCGACATTGACGGCGAACGGTTCCGCGCGCTAGGAGCCCGTCCGGTCACGGTATCGGGCAATCTCAAAGTCGACACCGCAATCCCGCCGGTCGTGGAGTCGGAACTCGAGGCTCTGCAGAGGCAGATCGGCAAGCGCAAGACCTGGGCAGCGATTTCCACCCATCAGGGTGAGGAAGATGTCGTCGCGCAGGTTCATCACATGCTGAAGGTCAGGCATCGCGATCTCCTGACGATCATCGTGCCGCGTCACCCCGACCGCGCCCCGGCAATTGCCGAAGAAATCGAAAAGCTCGGCATGAAGGTGGCATTGCGCAGCCGCGGCGATGTCATCGCGCCGGATACCGACATCTATCTCGGCGATACGATCGGGGAGATGGGCCTGTATCTGCGGCTGACGGAAATCGCCTTTGTCGGGCGGTCGCTCATGGCGCAGGGCGGCCAGAATCCGCTGGAGCCCGCCATGTTGAAGACGGCAATCCTTTCGGGCCGCAACGTGCAGAATTTCCGCGATTCCTACCAGCGCCTGATCAAGAATGGTGCGGCCAAGCTCATCCGCGACAAGGACATGCTGGCTGGGGCCGTCAACTACCTCTTCAACAATCCCGCTGAACGCCAGGTGATGATTGATGCGGGAACGAAGACGGTCGAGGACATGCGCGGTTCGCTTGATCTGACCATGACGGCGCTCGAGCCCTTCATCCAGCCCCTGGTGCTGAAGGCGCGGTTGAGCGCGCGTGAAGGTGGCTGGAAATGACCAGCGAAGCGCCTCCTTTCTGGTGGGAAAAGCCGGATTGGCGCGCGCGGGCCCTCAGCCCCCTGTCAAAGATTTACGGTATGGTTGCCGGACGGCGCATCCGCCGCGCCAAGCCGCCTGCCGTTCCCATTCCCGTTTTGTGCATCGGTAATTTCACCGTCGGCGGCGCCGGCAAGACCCCGACGTCCATTGCCTTTGCGCAGGCCGCTGTTGCCGCTGGTCTCAAACCCGGCATTGTCTCGCGCGGTTATGGCGGCGCTTTCTCCGGACTGCACCGGGTCGATCCCGATCACGACAGCGCCCGGCATGTCGGCGATGAACCCATGCTGCTTGCCCGCCATGCGCCGGTGGTTGTCTGCGCCGACAGGTTTGCCGGGGCCACTGCGCTGCAGGCGGCGGGATGCGATTTCATCATCATGGATGACGGGTTCCAGAGTGCCCGCCTGCATTTCGACTATGCGCTCATGGTCGTCGATGCGGGGCGGGGTATCGGCAACGGCCACGTCATTCCCGGCGGCCCGCTGCGCGCACCACTGACGGATCAGCTGGTGCGCACCGATGCCCTGCTCAAGATCGGTTCGGCCAATGGTGCGGACCAGCTTGTCAGGAACGCCGCACGTGCTGCCAAGCCGGTGTATGAAGCCATGCTCCGGCCCAAGGCGGCGCTTGCGGTTGCGGGCAAACCGCTGCTCGCCTTTGCCGGCATCGGCGATCCCGCGAAGTTCTTCCGCACGCTGGAAGAAGCCGGTGGAACGATCACAGAGGCACGTCCCTTTCCGGATCACCATCCCTATACGGATGAGGAAATCGCCGATCTCCTCAAAAGTGCCGATGCGGACGGTTTGACCCTGATCACCACGGCGAAGGATCATGTCCGCCTGCTCGATGGCAGCGAAACCGCCAGGGCATTCGCCGCGAGAACGCAGGTTCTGGATGTGGAGCTGGTTTTTGCGCACCCGCGGACGGTATCGCGCGTCATCAGTGAAACCCGGGAAAGGGCGCGCCTGCGGACGATCCGGCGCCTATAGGCCGCGGCGGAAGTTGCGTATGCGTGGCGGCGTTTCACCCATGGATATATCCATGGAGCGGCCGGTTGTCTGGCTGTATTGCCGGTCATTTGCAAAGAGGATTCGCCCTGGCGTGCCGATCTGCACTGACAGGGCTACCTTCGGCGCCGATTTCGCCGCCGGGATTTCAATCTCGTAGGCAATGGGGAAATAGCCGCTGCGGCCCAGCGTGAAGCTTGTCTCGCCGATCACCGGCATGGGTTTGGAGTTGCCGTTGGTCGCATCATAGGCGGTGATGTAAACGACGGAGCTTGGTGAAAGCCGTGCCAGCGGCGAGCCGCGCAGATAGCCCTTGATCGTCTTGGTCGGTCCGCTATAGACCGGTTCGCGTTTGGCACCCATCGTGGTGCAGCCGCCGGCCAGAAGCGCGGTCGCGGCAAGGGCCAAAAGCGTGGACCGGCGATTGATCACCGGTCAGGCCTTGCTGCGCTGGCGCAGCGATGGGTTCATTTCAAGCTCGCGCTCAAGCGAAATCGTTGCATCTGCATAGGCCTCCTGGCGGGCAACGCTCCAGTACCGCAGTTCATCCAGCGCGATCTTTTCCGACGTCACGGCGCAGAGCACGTAGGAGCCCGGCGATAGGACCTGAAAGTCGCCGTCGAGGTAGCGTATCTTGGCTTCGCGTGAGCCGGGGCCTTCAAACCTGTTCATTGTCCGGTGGTTTCCAATTCTTTTCGTCAGTTCATTTAGGCGGCAGATGCCCCGCGGGTCAAGACGTCAGCGCCTGCCGAAAAGCCGCTCGATATCCGTGAGCTTCAGTTCGATGTAGGTGGGCCGGCCGTGATTGCACGTGCCTGAGCCGGGCGTGTCTTCCATCTGGCGCAACAGTGCGTTCATCTCGTCCGGCTTCAGCCGCCGGCCGGAACGCACGGAGCCATGGCAGGCCATCGTGGCGGCAACATGGTCGAGAATGGCCTTCAAACCGTCGGATGTATCGTGTTCGGCAATCTCGTCTGCGAGGTCGCGGATGAGCTGCTGCACGTCGATCTCGCCCAGCATGGACGGGGTTTCCCGCACGGCGACCGCACCGGGACCGAAGGCCTCCACGCCTAGACCGAAGCGCAACAGGGTTTCCGCATGGGCCACCAGCCGCTCCACGTCCTCTTCCGGCAGATCGACGATCTCGGGAATGAGCAGCATCTGCGCGGGCAGGGGGCTTGAATGCAGCGCCGTCTTCAATGCCTCGTAGACAAGCCGCTCATGCGCGGCGTGCTGATCGACGATGATGAGACTGTCTTCCGTCTGCGAGACGATGTAGTTCGCATGTATCTGCGCGCGTGCAGCGCCGAGCGGCGCGGCCAGCAGGGCTTGCGGCACCTCTGCAGTGCTTGCCCGCGTATCGGTGGCCAGCACGTCCGCTTCAGCCAGGAAGCCGCGTAGCGGTTCCGCAAATCCGTTGCCCGCATGGGATGGTGCCGGGTCCGGCGTGATGGGACGAAAGGCAGACTGCTGGGTTGTATAGTTCTGGTTGACCGACGGCGAACCCTGCCAGTGCTGTGCCGGTTGGGCCGGGCGCAAAGGCTCCGCTCCGCCGAGCCGGAAGGACTGCAGCATGGCTTCCGCCCCGCTGGTGGCAGCGCGAATGCCGGACTGGCCGAGCGCCTGGCGGATCGCACCGACGATCAGCCCGCGCACCAGGCCCGGATCGCGGAAGCGCACATCGGCCTTGGCCGGATGCACATTGACGTCGACCAGCGCCGGATCGAGGTTGAGGAACAGCACCGCGACCGGGTGCCTGTCGCGCGAGATCACATCCGCATAGGCGCCGCGGATGGCGCCCCATATCTGCTTGTCGCGCACCGGCCGGCCGTTGACATAGGCAAACTGATGCAGGCTGTTGCCGCGGTTGAAGGCCGGTATCCCGGCAAACCCGGTCAGACGCACGCCGTCACGCTCGGCGTCGATGGCAAGCGCGTTCTCCGGGAATTCCCTGCCCAGCACCTGCGAAATCCGTTCCAGCATGCCGGCGGAGCCAATGCCCGTCGCCGCAAGCTCGAGCGGCGTGCGGTCGCTGCCCGCCAGGGAAAAGCGGATATGCGGGAAGGCAATGGCAACCCGCTTGACGATATCGCTGATGGCAGAGGCCTCAGCCCGGTCGGTCTTCATGAATTTCAGGCGCGCGGGGGTAGCAAAGAACAGATCGCGCACCTCGGCAATCGTGCCGTTGTTCATCGCCGCCGGGCGCGGTCCGTCCATATGGCCGCCATGCACGCTGATCTCAAAACCGGAATCGGCCTGTGGCGTGCGGGATTTGACCGACAGCCGCGAGACCGAGCCGATGGAGGGCAGGGCCTCGCCGCGAAAACCCAGCGCCCGGATATCATGCACGTCATCCGTCAGTTTCGATGTGCAATGGCGCGAAACGGCCAGCGTCAGTTCATCCGATGGGATGCCCGAACCATTGTCGGTGATGCGGATAAGGTTCTTGCCGCCGCCCGCCGTCACCACTTCGATGCGGGTTGCCCCGGCATCGATGGCGTTTTCGACAAGCTCCTTCACCACGCTTGCGGGGCGTTCGATGACTTCACCCGCAGCGATCTGGTTGATGATGGTTTCGGTAAGCTGTTTGATGGCCATGCCATACATATAGGGGATTCGTCCGGCGACGGAAATTGTTCGCTGCCAAAGCGCACCGGAATATATTTTAAGCCAAAACTATCTGGCCATCGACGCGATTTTGGTGCTAGGTCTGGGAAAAGCATTATGGAGGAAATTACATGGCGCATTCCAAAGCTTCCTTTGTCTGGACGGATCCGTTTCTGCTGGAAGATCAGTTGACCGAAGACGAACGGATGATCCGGGACAGTGCGCGCGCCTTCGCGCAGGGAGAGCTGGCACCGCGTATCGAGGAAGCCTATCTTGAGGAAAAGACCGATCCGGCGCTTTTCCGCATGATGGGCGAGGCCGGGCTTCTGGGCGTCACGTTGCCGGAAGAATACGGCACCGCCGGTGCGTCCTATGTCGCCTATGGTCTGGTTGCACGTGAAGTCGAGCGTGTCGACAGCGGCTATCGCTCGATGATGAGCGTGCAGTCCTCGCTGGTCATGTATCCCATCTACGCCTATGGCTCGGAAGAACAGCGCAAGAAATATCTGCCGAAGCTGGCTTCGGGCGAGTGGATCGGCTGCTTTGGCCTGACGGAGCCCGATGCCGGTTCCGATCCCGCCGGTATGAAGACACGCGCCGAAAAGGTTGCCGATGGCTACCGGATTTCCGGCTCGAAAATGTGGATTTCCAATTCACCCATCGCGGATGTCTTCGTGATCTGGGCCAAGTCCGATGCACATGACGGCCAGATTCGCGGCTTCGTGCTCGAGAAGGGCATGAAGGGGCTTTCCGCTCCGAAGATCGGCGGCAAATTGTCATTGCGCGCGTCGATCACCGGCGAAGTCGTCATGGACGGCGTTGTCGTCGGCGAAGAACACCTTCTTCCCAATGTTTCAGGCCTCAAGGGGCCGTTCGGCTGCCTCAACCGTGCCCGTTACGGCATTTCCTGGGGTGTGATGGGGGCCGCGGAAGATTGCTGGCAGCGCACGGTGCAATATGGTCTCGACCGCAAGCAGTTCGGCAAGCCGCTGGCGGCCACCCAGCTGTTCCAGAAGAAATTTGCTGACATGCAGACGGAAATCGCGCTGGGCCTGCAGGCGAGCCTGCGGGTCGGGCGCCTCATGGATGAAGACCGGATGGCACCGGAGATGATCAGTCTGGTCAAGCGCAACAATTGCGGCAAGGCGCTGGATATTGCCCGCGTTGCCCGTGACATGCATGGCGGCAACGGCATCCAGATCGGCTATCACGTGATGCGCCATGCGCAGAACCTTGAAACGGTCAACACCTATGAAGGCACGCATGATGTGCACGCGCTCATTCTCGGGCGCGCCCAGACCGGCATTCAGGCATTCTTCTAGGAATGGCCGACAGGCTCGTCCTGCTTGGAACCAAGGGTGGCCCGGCAATCCGTCCGGGCGGCCCGTCGCCGACATCGTCGCTGCTGGAAATATCCGGACGACGGATTGTTATCGACTGCGGTCTTGGCGTCACCCGGGCCTTGGTCAATGCGGATCTGTCACTCAAGGATCTGGATATGATCCTGATCACGCATCTGCATTCCGACCATGTGCTCGAACTCGGCCCGCTCATGCATACGGCATGGACGTCGGGGCTGGCGCACAAAGTCACGGTCTACGGCCCGGCCGGAATTGAAGACTACTGGTCAGGCTTCCTGCAATCCATGCGCTACGACATTGATCTGCGCATCGAGGACGAGGGGCGGCCCGATCTGCGCGATCTTGTCGATCTGCAGGTCTTCGCCGATGGTTTGGTCTATCAGGACGCGAGCCTGACGATCACCGCTTTGCGCGTCGATCACCCGCCGGTTATCGATTGTTTTGCGCTGAAGATCGAAGCATCAGGCAAATCCATCGTCTTTTCGGCGGATACGGCCTATTTCCCGCCACTGGCCGGTTTTGCCCGGGGGAGCGATATCCTCGTGCATGAAGCGATGCTGCCGGAAGGCGTGGACCGTCTCGTCGCGCGGACGGGCAACGGCGCACGCCTCAAAGAACATCTTCTCGCCAGCCATACGCTGGTTGAAGATGCCGCGCGGATCGCGGTGGCCGCTGAGGTGAAACATCTTGTGCTGCATCACCTCATTCCGGCCGACGATCCGCAATTCGGCGAAGCCGACTGGGTAAAAGCTCTGGATGGCAAGTGGGATGGCCGTTTGACCGTCGGCCGCGACGGTCTGGTCATCCCGCTTTAGACATCAGCCATTCCGGGCCGAATGCAGCTTTTCCAGTGCCGCCAGCAGAATGCACAGCGCGATACCCTGCGAGGCCAGTTCCACTTCCTGCAGGGAAGGGAATGTCGGCGCCAGCCGCAATGTGCGGTCATGCGGGTCCTTGCCGTGCGGTGAGGTCGATCCTGCCGGTGTCAAGGTCACGCCTGCCTGCTTGGCCAGTTCGACCACATGCTTGGCCGTGCCTTCCATTGCATCGACGCAGATGAAATAGCCGCCCTGCGGCTTCGACCATTCGGCGACGCCCGTGCCGGCGAGGCGCTTTTCCAGGGCTTCGTTGACCATGTCGAATTTCGGCGCGATCAGGGCGCGATGCGCCGCCATATGCTTGCGTATGCCGTCCTCATTCTTGAGGAATCGCACATGCCGCAGCTGGTTCAGCTTGTCCGGTCCGATTGTCCGCTTGCTGGCGCTGGCAAGGTACCAGCGCACATTGGCTGCTGACGAGGCGAAGAAGGCAAGGCCGGCACCCGCCAGCGTTACCTTGGACGTGGAGGCGAAGACAAAGGCGCGGTCGGGATGTCCGGCATTTTCGCACAGGTCGAGAATATCCGGGATCTGATGCTCGGTTTCCGTGAGATGATGCACCGCATAGGCATTGTCCCAGAACAGGCGGAAATCAGGAGCACCGGTTTTCATCGTGGCAAGACGTTCGATCACCGCGTCGGAATAGGTTTCGCCCGACGGGTTCGAGTATTTCGGCACGCACCACATGCCCTTGACGCTCGGATCGGCAGCGAGTCTCTCGACCATGTCCATGTCAGGCCCATCGCCCTTGAGCGGTACGGGCAGCATGCGGATGCCGTATTCCTCCAGAATGGAGAAATGCCGGTCATAGCCGGGCACCGGGCAGATGAAAGCCGGGGCTTCCGTCTTCTGCCAGGGTTCAGTGCCGCCGGGAACGCCCTTGACCCAGGCCCAGAGCAGGCAGTCGTGCATCAGCGCCAGACTGGAATTGTCACCGACAACGATCCGATCCGGCGAGGTGCCGAGCGTCGGCGCGAACAGCGTGCGCACTTCCGCCAGTCCCTGCAGATTGCCGTAATTGCGGGCATCTTCACCGGCTTCGCTGAAGTGATCGCCATTGCCGGGCAGGGTCAGCATGCCGTTGGCGAGCGCCAATTGCTCGGGGCTCGGTTTGCCGCGGGTCATGTCGATTTTCAGTCCACGGGCACGGAAGGCCTCGTATTCTTTCAAAGTATTTTGGCGCAGGGCGGCGAAATCGTCACTGTTCAGATCGGCAATACGGCTCATGGGAACGTCAGCTCTGTTGTCTATAGGCTTGGGGAGGTCAACGGTAAGACGGCTGCGGGGTCCGCAGCCGTCCTTGCATGGTCAGCCTTTCTGCTGCTGAACGATGCCGTAAATATTGGTCGAACGGGCACCGGAGCGGCAATAGGCCAGCACCGGGCCTTCCGCTTCTTCGAGTGCGGCGGCCATTGCATCCACGTCGTCCTGGGTCAGCTGGCCTGAAACCACGGGGACGTAGTAGATCGGGATGCCTGCCTTTTCGGCGACCTTGGCGATTTCGGCGAATTCCGGCTGATCCGGCGATTCACCATCGGGGCGGTTGCAGATCAGGGTCTGGTAGCCTGCCGCTGCAATATCGCGTACATCGTCGGGTGAAATCTGCCCGGTCACGGCAAAGCCTTCGTCAATCTGACGGATATCCATTTTCTTTCCTTGAGAATGTGATTGGTGGCAGCACCATACATCAAACGCTGACCAATGCCACATCAAAGCCAATTGATCGGAGCCGCAAATTGCGAGCATTGCTCCATAAATAGGCATATGCGACTAATTGATAATAATATAGGCATTTGATTGCCGAAACGGTGCTGGCCGCACCGTTGTTTCCGCCGCTGCGGTCTTCATGATATTCAAGGCCTGTGGCGCTTGACCGTTGTAATCTTGGGCTAATCCAAAGATTTCACACGAGCATGACGCTGCAATCCGCAGTTGGCACGGTCGTTGCATAGTATTCCCTCGGTACAAACAACCATAAAGAGGGGTTTACCTGAATGTTCAGTCTAACAGCCAGATTTATTGGAACCTTGGCGGCCGCCGCCGTGGGAGCGACACTGACCCTTGCACCGGCAAAGGCAGCCGAGGACACAATCAAGGTCGGTATTCTGCATTCGTTGTCCGGTACGATGGCGATTTCCGAAACCACGCTCAAGGATACGATGCTCTTCCTCATCGACGAGCAGAACAAGAAGGGCGGGGTTCTCGGCAAGAAGCTTGAAGCCGTCGTTGTCGATCCGGCGTCGGATTGGCCGCTGTTTGCAGAAAAAGCCCGTCAGTTGATCGAACAGGACAAGGTTGCGGCGGTTTTCGGCTGCTGGACATCGTCCTCGCGCAAATCCGTGCTTCCGGTTTTCGAGGAACTGAATTCCCTGCTGTTCTACCCGGTTCAGTATGAAGGCGAGGAAAGCTCGCGCAACGTCTTCTACACGGGTGCTGCGCCGAACCAGCAGGCCATTCCCGCCGTGGATTATCTCGCCAAACAGGAAGGTGTGGAGCGCTGGGTTCTCGCCGGTACGGACTATGTCTATCCGCAGACCACCAACAAGATCCTGAAGGCCTATCTCAATGCCAAGGGCGTGAAGGATGAGGACATCATGATCAACTACACGCCGTTCGGTCATTCCGACTGGCAGACGATCGTGTCCGACATCAAGAAATTCGGCTCGGCCGGCAAGAAGACTGCCGTTGTTTCCACCATCAACGGCGATGCCAATGTGCCGTTCTACAAGGAACTCGCCAACCAGGGCATCAAGGCCGAAGACATTCCCGTTGTCGCCTTCTCGGTGGGCGAGGAAGAGCTGGCCGGTCTCGACACCAAGCCGCTGGTCGGCCATCTCGCCGCCTGGAACTACTTCGAATCCGTCGATTCCGACGCCAATGCCGACTTCATCAAGAAATGGCACGCCTATATCAAGAACGACAAGCGCGTGACCAATGATCCGATGGAAGCAACGTTCATCGGTTTCAACATGTGGGTGAAGGCCGTCGAAGCCGCCGGCACCACCAAGTCGGATGCCGTCATCGATTCGATCGTCGGCGTCTCCGTCCCGAACCTGTCCGGCGGTTACGCGGCAATGATGCCCAACCATCACATCACCAAGCCGGTCCTCATCGGCGAAGTGCAGGCCGATGGCCAGTTCGACATCGTCTACCGGACGCCGGGCCTCGTCGTCGGCGATGAATGGTCCGACTATCTGCCAGGCTCGAAGGACCTGATCTCCGATTGGCGCAAGCCGATGTCGTGCGGCAATTTCAACGTTGTCACCGGCAAGTGCGGCGGCGCGACCAAGACGAACTAAGCGCTAAAATCAGGCTCCGGCTTCGGGTCGGGGGCGACAACGCCGAAGCCAACTCCATCCCCGTCTCGTGGCGGGGATGGAGCTCCTCCCAGGAATTTCAAATGCAGGATTGTTGAATGTCATTGAGCCGCTTCCTGTCCATCATCGCGATACTCGGGCTTTGCCTGTTTCCTGCGGCCGCCGGTGCGCAAGCCATGGACGACGCCAAACTCAAATCGCTGGTGCAGGCGCTGGCCGGTGATAATTTCGACGAGACGAGCAAGGCCGTTTCAGAACTTGCCAAAAGCGGTACGCCGCGCGCCGCTGCCATTCTCAACGCATTGAGTGCCGGCGATCTTTATGTTTCGAAGGCTGACAAAGCGGTGTTTATCGGTACGCGCGATGGCGCGGATTATGCCGCAACCGATCCGCTGAGCGGTGCAAAACTGCCTCCCGTTCCGCGCAACACGGCCGATAAGATCAAGGTCAACAACCGGCTGCGCCGCGATATCGCCGCCGCCATCGGCGGCCTGACACTGATGAGCACCGACGCGGCGGAGCGCCGGTCCGCTGCCGAAGCAATCCTGAAGAACCGCGACCCTGAATCCATCCCGTTGCTGGACCAGGCCCTGTCGGCGGAGAAGGATGCGGGGATCAAGGTGCTGATGCAGCGTGCCAAGGCTGCTGCCGTTCTCAATTCCAGCGCGGCAGACGATGTGAAGATCGCAGCCATCGCCGCAATCAAATCCGGGAACGGGCGCGAGGCGCTCGGTCTGTTGACGCCGCTCGCCGGTGTTCCGGGGTCGGTCGGTGAAGCCGCCAGTGCCGCCATATCCAGCATCAACGCAGAACTCGAAATCTGGAACGGTATCCAGAATGTCATTTACGGCCTGTCGCTTGGCTCGGTCCTGCTGCTCGCGGCTATCGGCCTTGCGATCACATTCGGTGTCATGGGTGTCATCAACATGGCCCACGGCGAAATGGTGATGATCGGCGCCTACACGACCTTTGTGGTGCAGCAGATCATCCGTACATCCATGCCGGGGCTGTTCGAATATTCACTTCTGTTTGCCTTGCCTGCGGCCTTTCTCGTCTCCGGCGCCATCGGCGTCGTCATTGAGCGCGGGATCATCCGCTTTCTCTATGGCAGGCCGCTGGAGACCCTGCTCGCCACCTGGGGCATATCGCTGGTGCTGCAGCAGGCGACGCGGTCGTGGTTCGGTGCCTCGAATGTTCAGGTCAGCAGCCCGTCATGGATGTCGGGCTCCTTCGATGTCGGCATGCTGACGCTGACATGGTCACGCCTCTGGATCATCGTGTTCGCCCTGTCGGTCTTTGCCGTGCTGCAGCTGGTGCTGAAGAAAACCATGCTCGGCCTGCGCATGCGGGCGGTCACGCAGAACCGGCGTATGGCATCCTCCATGGGCATCCGCACGCCATGGGTCGACGCGCTCACCTTCGGTCTTGGTTCCGGTATTGCCGGCATTGCCGGCGTTGCGCTCAGCCAGATCGACAATGTCAGTCCCAATCTGGCCAAGGCTATATCATCGACAGTTTCATGGTCGTGGTCTTCGGCGGCGTCGGCAATCTCTGGGGAACGCTGGTCGGTGCCATGTCGCTCGGCATTGCCAACAAGTTCCTCGAGCCCTTTGCCGGGGCCGTCCTTGGCAAGATTCTCGTGCTGGTCCTCATCATCCTGTTCATTCAGAAGCGTCCGCGCGGTCTCTTCGCACTCAAGGGAAGGGCCATCGAGGCATGATCACCCAATGGTTTTTCAGACATGGCGACCGGCGCAGCCTGATTGCGATCATCATTCTGGTGGCGGTTGCCTGTCTCGTGCCCGTCCTCAATCTGCTGGTACCGGACACGTCGCCCTTTCACGTACCGACCTATCTGGTTTCCCTGCTCGGCAAATACCTGACCTATGCACTGCTCGCCGTGGCGCTCGATCTGGTCTGGGGTTTTTGCGGCATTCTTTCGCTTGGCCATGGCGCGTTTTTTGCCCTGGGCGGCTATGCCATGGGCATGTATCTGATGCGCCAGATCGGCCCGCGCGGTGTCTATGCCGATCCGGTCCTGCCGGATTTCATGGTGTTCCTCAACTGGAAGGAACTGCCGTGGTTCTGGTACGGTTTCGACAATTTCTGGTTCGCGGCCCTGATGGTCGTGCTGGTGCCGGGTGTGCTGGCCTTCGGCTTCGGCTGGCTGGCCTTCCGCTCGCGTGTGACGGGTGTCTACCTCTCCATCATCACCCAGGCCCTGACCTATGCGCTGCTGCTCGCTTTCTTCCGCAACGACATGGGCTTTGGCGGCAATAATGGCCTCACGGATTTCAAGGATATTCTCGGCTTCAATGTGCAGGCGGGAACAACCCGTTCAGCGCTGTTCGCAGCAACCGCCCTGTTTCTGGCGCTGGCCGTCCTTGTGTCCAGTTTCATCATTCGCTCGAAGCTCGGCAAGGTGCTGGTCGGCGTGCGCGACGCGGAAAGCCGCATGCGCTTCCTCGGCTATCGCGTTGACCGGTACAAGCTGTTCGTCTGGACGGTCTCTGCCATGATGGCGGGCATTGCCGGGGCGCTCTATGTGCCGCAGGTGGGCATTATCAACCCGTCCGAGTTCGAACCCGCCAACTCCATCGAAGCGGTCATCTGGGTGGCGGTCGGCGGGCGCGGCACGATCATCGGTCCCATCATCGGCGCGATCCTCGTCAATTTCGGCAAGACCTACTTTACCGCGGCGTTTCCGGAGATTTGGCTGTTTGCCCTCGGTGCGCTGTTCATCCTCGTCACGCTGTTCCTGCCCAAGGGCATTCTCGGGCTCTATGGCTCGTGGCAAGCCCGCAGAGCCAGCCATGCGGCACAAAAAGACGACGAAGTGCTGCCGCCCGTCGTGAAGCAAAGCAGCAAGCGATTGGCAGAACCCGAACCTCAGGCCGCGGAGTAGCCCCATGAAGGCCAAGGACACATTGCTCTATCTCGATGGCGTTTCGGTTTCCTTTGATGGATTTCGTGCCATCAACAATCTTTCGCTCGTGCTTCAGTCGGGCGAGATGCGGGCCATCATCGGTCCGAATGGGGCGGGGAAAACCACCATGATGGATATCATCACCGGCAAGACCAAGCCGGACAGCGGCGATGTCTATTTCAACGGCACGGTCGACCTGACCGGGCATGACGAAGCCGACATTGCCATGCTCGGCATCGGCCGCAAGTTCCAGAAGCCGACGGTCTTCGAAAGCCACACGGTGGAGGACAATCTGGTGCTGGCATTGTCCGGGCCGCGCTCGGCCCTGTCAGCGCTGTTTCATCGTCAGAGCAGGGATGAAACCGACCGCATTCACGAAATCCTCTACACGATCCGGCTGTTTGAAAAGCGCCACTGGCTGGCGGCCAGTCTCTCGCACGGCCAGAAGCAATGGCTGGAGATCGGCATGCTGCTCGCGCAGGATCCGAAATTGCTGCTGGTGGATGAGCCGGTCGCCGGGATGACCGATGCGGAAACCGCAGAGACGGCAAAACTCCTGCGCGACATCGCCCGCACCCGCTCGGTGATCGTGGTGGAGCATGACATGCATTTCGTACGCGAACTCGGCGTGAAGGTCACCTGCCTGCACGAGGGCTCGGTGCTGGCTGAGGGCTCGCTCGATCATGTCAGCAACGACCCGCGCGTTATCGAGGTCTATCTCGGGCGATGAGGCGGTGTGTGGCACATCAATGGGAGGGAATTTTCTGATGCTTACGGTTGAAAATGCTTCTCTTCACTACGGCGCCGCGCAAGCGTTGCGCGGCATATCGCTTGAGGTGAAGCCGCAATCCATCACCTGCGTCCTTGGCCGCAACGGTGTCGGCAAGACGAGCATGCTCCGCGCAATTGTCGGCCAGCACCCGCTATCGTCAGGGTCGATCAGCTTCGATGGTGCGCCGCTCGGCAGGAAGCCGCCCTACGACCGGGCGCGGGCCGGCATTGCTTTCGTGCCGCAGGGGCGCGAGATCTTTCCGCTGCTCACCGTGCGTGAAAATCTGGCGACGGGCTTTGCCGCCGCCAGACGCGGCAACCGCAATGTGCCGCCGGAGGTCTTCGAGCTTTTCCCGGTGCTCAAGACCATGCTGGGGCGGCGCGGCGGAGATCTGTCGGGCGGTCAGCAGCAGCAGCTCGCCATCGGCCGTGCGCTGGTCACGCGTCCACGGCTGCTTGTTCTGGATGAGCCGACCGAAGGCATCCAGCCGTCGATCATCAAGGATATCGGCCGCGCCATCCGGTTTCTGCGCGATCAGACCGGCCTCGCCATCCTTCTCGTCGAACAATATCTCGATTTCTGCCGCGAGCTGGCAGACCATGTCTACATCATGGATCGCGGCGAGATCGTCCATTCCGGCGATGCGGCAAGTCTCGACAGGCCGGAGGTGCGCAAGTTCCTGACGGTCTGAATGGTCCACCGCTCTTGCTGTCGGCGGGTAATCATCGATAGAGTCTTCTCGGAGGACGGATTTCGATGATCGACAAGCTGGAATTTTTTATCGCTCTGGCGCGCAACCAGCATTTTGGCCGCGCGGCGGAGGAATGCGGCGTCACGCAGCCAACCCTGTCGGCCGCGATCCGCCAGCTTGAAGATACACTGGGTGTCGTCCTCGTTCAGCGCGGCTCACGCTACAAGGGATTGACGCCGGAGGGCCAGCGCGTGCTCGAATGGGCGCGGCGCATCGTCGGCGATACGCGGACGATGCGCGAGGAAATCCGTGCTGCACGCTATGGTCTGTCCGGGCATGTGAAGATAGCGGCAATCCCCACGGCGCTTGCCATGGTTTCGCGCCTGACGACGCCATTTCGTGAAAAGCACCCCGATGTGACCTTTTCGGTGACCTCGCGCACCTCGCTGGAAGTCCTGACGCTGCTCAGCAATTTCGAGATCGATGCGGGAATCAGCTATCTCGACAATGAGCCGCTCGGGCGGGTGACTTCGGTTCCGCTCTATTCGGAACGCTACCAGTTGATCACCTCGACGGGCAGTACCTATTCGGATCGCGAATTTGTGACCTGGGCGGAGGTTGGTCAGTTGCCGCTCTGCCTGCTCACCCAGGACATGCAGAACCGCCGCATCATCAACAAACACCTGCACGAAGCGGGGGTGGACGTGCATCCGACGCTGGAATCCAATTCGATGATTGTGCTGTTCTCGCACATACGGACCGGCAAGTGGGCAAGCATCATGCCGCTCAACCTTGCGGAAACACTGGGTTTTTCCGAGCCGATCCGCGCTATTCCCATTGTCGAGCCCGATGCACGCCATCTTGTCGGGCTGGTGGCCGCCGACCGCGAACCCCATACGCCGCTGGTGTCCGCCCTGCTGCACGAGGCCCGGGCGCTTGCCATCGAACTCAATATGGTTTGATAGAAATCTTCTATCGACCAACGGGACTGGTATATTGATTAGTTGTGTCGTTTTTGATCTGTTCTAACCTACGAGGAGCATTTAGGGAGGGCGCTGCACGAAATGCAGACCGCAAGTACCGATATCGCTGGGAGAGCGATAGACATTATCAATCAGTTGAAGGGTCAAGAAGGCCCGCTCCTTCCGATTCTGCACGAGTTGCAGGGCGAGTTCGGCTATGTGCCGCAGGAGACTTTGCCGCTGATTGCCCAGGCGCTGAACATATCGCGCGCCGAGGTGCATGGTGTTGTCACATTCTATCACGATTATCGCGATCATCCGGCAGGCCGGCATGTGTTGAAACTGTGCCGTGCGGAGGCCTGCCAGTCGATGGGCGGCGATGCCATGGCGCAGAAAGCCCGCGAGCTGCTCGGCATTGATTGGCATGGAACCACCGCCGATGGCGCCGTCACGCTTGAACCCGTTTATTGCCTTGGCCTTTGTGCCTGTGCGCCCGCCGCCATGCTGGACGGCGAGGTCATTGGCCGCCTGGATGACGAAAAACTCGAAGAAATAGCGACGGGAGTGCGGCTATGACGGTCACATTCTTTGTCCCGCGCGATTCCGGCGCGCTTGCCCTCGGCGCCGAAAAGGTTGCCCGGACGCTGCAGGATGAGATTGTTGCCCGCAATCTCGATGCGCGCATCGTTCGCAACGGGTCGCGCGGCATGTACTGGCTCGAACCGATGGTCGAGGTGGAAACACCGTCCGGCCGCGTGGCTTACGGCCCGGTCAAACCTTCCGACCTGGCTTCGCTTCTCGATACCGGCATGGCTGAAGGCCGGACCCACCCGCTCTGGCTTGGCCTGACCGAGCACTTGCCGTTCCTGGCAAAACAGACCCGCCTGACCTTTGCCCGTTGCGGCATAACCGATCCTGTCTCGCTCGATGATTACCGCGCCCATGACGGCTTGAAGGGACTGGAGAAAGCCCTTGCCCTTTCGCCGCTCGAAATCGTCACCCAGGTGACGGAATCCGGTCTGCGCGGGCGCGGCGGTGCCGGTTTCCCCACCGGCATCAAAT
>OKVL01000540.1_pt1 | contig 22674 bp, 27 predicted proteins | sample 1606791 | NCBI WGS metagenome assembly OKVL01 (sample SAMN03281006, study PRJEB24777) | human gut metagenome | isolation source: fecal sample PR165 from 1 month old male Malay infant, vaginally delivered...
GCTACATTTGTATAATATGAACTCATAGTTTTTAAAATCGATAAAGATCGTCCAGGAGCGCTTTAAACAAGGGATGAACGAGATCGAGATAAAGGTTGATTAACGAACTTTAACAAACTTCAGGGACCACTTTTGCCCCATCCATGCCCCACGCATAATTCTTGTCAGCGCCAGACCACATCAGCCCTGTAGGGCAAATTGATAACAAACACGCCCGCAGTATGTTCCCCAAAATTTAAAAACAAGTGGCTCATGCCTTGACAGACAAAACCGCCAAAGCTTAAATACTGTATATCCAAACAGTAAAAATGGAGCGCATAATGTTTGTTGAACTGGTTTATGACAAGCGAAATGTTGATGGTTTGGTTGGCGCCAGAGAGATTATCCTGGCAGAGCTGACGAAACGGGTGCACCAGATTTTCCCTGACGCAGAAGTGAAGGTTAAGCCGATGCAGGCGAACGCCTTAAACAGCAACGCCAGCAAAAGCGATCGTGAAAAGTTAAACCGAATGCTGGAAGAAATGTTTGATGAATCTGACATGTGGTTGGTATCTGAATTCCCTTCAGTACGTCAGGTTGGCCTGTAAATCTTGTTCAGGTAATATTCCCTACGTTTGTTTGGGAATGAACTCTGAGCAATCAACCGCCGCTCATTCTTACGAAAAATGACGGCGGTTTTTTTACGAGCCCTGTTCCTGCTTTAAAGCCTCTTCCGCTTGTTTCTTATTCCAGATGCTGTCAGCTGGCATTTCTACACGAACGCTGACGAACTGGTCAGCCGGGATGTCAACCGGCTCGCCATCTGCCAATCCATCACGCTCATTCCTGGCAAATGCTGGCGCAGAAGGATGTTCGCGGTGATAGGTTTTTACCAGCACAGAGCCGTCTGCGTTAACCTCGTAGTCCAGCCATATAAGCGGTTGCTTATTCCTGTCTGTGGGAATCTCAAAACCTCCGTCAATACCTCCCCATGCAGCGTCTGAATTGAGTGCTTTACAGCCTTCAATAAGATATTGCCCGACATCCAGACGAGTGACCGTGACGCCTTCTGATTCGTCGTTAGTTTTATACTTACCATCAGTGAAGATTTTGACGACCGGGGATGCCGCCTTTATAAAGCCATTACTGTCTACAGCAGTATTTTTTGTGTCCCACAATGTTCTGCCATTTGTCGATGTAATTAAGTTCGTCTCGCTGATAAGACCAGTAAAAACTCTTATCGGGCCACCATTATAATGGAAGTTGAGCACAGCAAATGTATCACTGGTCCTGAAAAACAACGATGGGGACCATTGATAAAAAGGCGTATCACCGCTCGTAACTTGAGCATCATTTCTGAATGCACACAATCCCGTTCCCTGCGTTGTAAAGTTGTCGTTGACCAGAGAACTGAAATGAGTCGAGTTCGTTGTAATTGCACCATTAGCTAACCCAAGCCCAAACATGCCTGGCTGCATGACATCATTGCTCGTTGTTCCTGTGTTTTTCGTTGCAGAAGTTCCCAGACCGAGGTTTGTGCGAGCGCCAGATGCGGTTGTCGAACCAGTACCTCCCTGGTTAACAGGTACGGCCCCACCGCTCTTGGTTGCCATATTGTCAGACAGATATTTCCATGATGGGCCTGTGAAGGTAGTGCCATCTGGCAGATTTACTGTGATGTTTCCGGCTGCGCTGTAAACCTGCTGCCAGTTCTGTTTGTCGTAATTCAGTCCACGAAGCGCTTCAGCACTTTGTGCCACCAGCGCGGCAGTTACCATGTTCAGCGCAACGCGGGGAACAGCTGACCAGGCAGCGCCGGATTGCGTTGGCCCGGTAAAGTTGCTGACCAGCGTCACCTGGGTATTACTGTCGACCGTTTTCACCGGCAGCGTGTAGGGCACACCGCCCACAGCCGAAACAATGAAATCACCTGCGGCGAGTTCGGTTGCGAATGAGGTTCCGGAACCGCCAACAACAGCGGACCCGTTTGTCAGGGTGATAGTTCCTGCAGACATATGCGCTCCTTTCGGGCAATAAAAAACCCCGCCGGAGCGAGGTTTATTCAAAAATGTTTGAGTTAATGGCAGGTGGTACTACTGAACGTGTTTGCGCTGACCCATGACCAGTTAAATGGGTAACCGGAGAGGTACTGGGTCTGGTTACTTTGCTTGCGCACTCCGTAAATCTGGACGATGTTTTCCTGTCCCCCGATCAGGGCCGTTCCGGTACATATGGGTTGCTGCTTCTGAAGAACGCCAGCGCAACCGGAGAGCAATACAGCCACCGCCAGGCAAAGAATCATGTTTTTCATCGTGGTTATATCCCAGGATATTAACGAAGCTAAACAATAACAAGATGAATCAAATGGATATAGTTGATTTTGTAGATCAATAACACATAATTGATCGCCGAAAACGATCAATCGTAGTTGACGCAGTTGATGGCCATAATCACGTTTCTCAGATTCGAATACGCGACGTTCTGAAGGCTTCCGCTGGGCGTTGTTTGTGGTCTGGCGAATATTCGCGTGTTGCCTCCCTCAAGTTTCGCCATGCTCTTGTATATCGCCGAGTAGGGCTGCGGCTGGCCGCCAGCCGATATCACTCCAGTAATCAAACCCAGAATGGCAGGCATACAGGCCCATTTCCCCGCCAGCGTGGTATTGATGTTATAGCCTGAACTTGCATCTACTCCGGCAGTACCGAGGGTTACCACATCACTGAGTGTGCGCGTTTCGTTTGTCAAAATAAGCGTCCCTGACGCATCCAAGACGGCCAGCCCGTAGTCTGGCTTTGTCTGTGGGAAAATAGAGAAAAAATAAACATACGCTGTGCCGGTTGCATTTGGTCTGAGGAAATCAATAGTGATGGTGTTCCCGCTTATCGTCTGGGTGATTTCCACCTCAACCGTGCAATGAACAAAGGCGACAACGGGCTGACCTGAGGGAAATGTGTGCGTCACTTTGGTATTGAAACCCGATGTCCCCTGTAGTTCTGCTGTCTTCCGTGCCTGCAACGAAATAGGCGAACTGTTAGCGGTGACCCATACTTCTCCGGCCGTCGTCGTCAGTAAAACGCCATACTGCGCCATTTATGCTCTCTCTATCTGGAAAATGATATACGCCGCGGCCGCAGGCTCAGTCCCTGCAGAATAGTCGGTATCGCCTACTGCCGATACCGTTGCGGTCCCACCTGAAATAGTGATCTTCCTCCGGCTTGTTCCCCACTGATCGCCGTTCATGATCTGAAAATAAGTAAGCTTACACCCCGGTGGAAGCACTACGGAGTAAGAGCCTGTTTTTTCATTCTGGGCCAACTGTAGGTAGCCGCTTACACTGACAGGCTTAATTCCATAGTTGTTCACCCTGCCTGAGGCGTCCCAGGTTTCAACACCGTACTGAGCCATCGCTGTTCATCCTAAAAAAGGGCCCCACCTGAGGCCCAATGTTTACCATGTTCCCGTGATTCTCCCGATCTGCACCCGCAACACATTGTTGGCGTCACGCACACTGATTGTCTGGTTTGTTTGTTTCATGGCTCCCTCTCCAGCTGTCGAACCGTAGTTCTCAAATGTTCCTGATTTATCCAGCCTCCATCCGACAGACCCTGCAACATAATTGTTGGACTGGATAAAGTTACCGATTTTGGCATTGGTGATCGTGCCATCCTGAATAAACGCTGAGCTGATAAAGACCTGTCCATTAACCACAGCGAACGGCGAATACTGGGTATCTCCACTGCCACTCATCAGCACGAACTGGTTAGCGTTGAAACCTACTCGGGTAACAATCGGCTGCCCTGCCTGCGCCAGAACGGCAATCGACATCCCGGCGTTATACATGATGCCGTTTATCCTCACGCCTGTTTTGAGGGTGTAGATAGCCGAAGCGCCAGAGGCATCAACGACGGCGGTAAGTTTGTCCTCCAGTGCTGCAGTAACATCATCAATCTGCGCCTGCACCTGCGTTGACAGTTCGGCCATTGCATTATCAACTTCAGCAATCGTCGTTTTAACCACCAGAATATCGGCACGCACTTCTCCGTATTGTGCCCACTGGTGCTCAACAGTTCCGTGGTTCGCCAGGGCGTTCTGCAGTATTCCCTCAATGTTGGTATCGATGTCACCGGTTAGGCGCTCCCCGTCGGCAGAGGTTAGGAAATCGTCTGCGATATCGCCCAGATAATCATCGGCGTTATCGTTAGACATCCCCCTGATCCAGTCGGTATACCCAGACTCGTTACCCGTTCTGTCGACCAACTGCGCGCGGTACCAGAATTCCTGCCCTGCTTTAAGGCCGAGCTGGGTGTATTCCGCAGATGGATAAGGCACGTCTGAGAGCAAGAGTGGATCTGAAAAGTCACTGTTGGCGGTGTACTGAATTTCCGTTTTTAGCGTATCGCCGGTGTTTGCCGGGAAGCCCCAGTTAAGACGAATCCCCCAGTTAATGCCCGTGGCCGTGAATCCTACTGGCTTAGGAGGATTACCTACTTTGCCGGTCAGTGTCTTCTCTTCTGAATATCCCCATCCTGAGGAAATTTCAGCGGCATTAATTGCGCGCACGCGCACCAGGTACCGCCCGGCATAAATCCCCGGGACGTCAAATGACGTGGTGGAGCTGCGAGGCATGTTCACCCAGTTTCCGTCGTTACGGCGCCACTGCCCCTCATAGGCGATAGCGTTCTGCGCCTGGTCCCAGCTCACGCGCATCGTTTCGACGCTGATATTCTGCTGAACAACAGAAAACGAGCTGATCACGATGTTAGCTGGCGGGGACTGGTTACCAGGAGGTATTACACTTATTGGCCGCTGGTCGATAATTGCACCAGTATCGATACGGGCATATTTATCCGGATCGTGCCATGCTGCGGTAATCGAGAAGGTGCCATCATCCTTTTCGGAAACGCTGATAACACGATACTGCTGCGCATAGAGCTCGTCAGATTCAACCACCCAAACAGCTTCGGCCTGTGGCGTCTCACTGTATGCCGTGGTGACTGTGACTGATTCCCCGTTTACGGCCTGAATGGTCCTGCTCTGCGACGCTCCGGAAGGAAGGTTGAGAATAAGGCGATCACCTGCTGCCGCATCTGCCACGCGGTCAAGTTTGATAACGCGACCGTTAACGGCGCTGATGCGTCCGCCCATCACCTTTCCGGAAAGCAACTCGTCTGCCACCGCGATGATGTAGCCCGGCTGAGGAATGTTGCCGTCCAGCCCGACATCAAACGAAATAACGCGATCCTTGTTGTTGGTGAGAATACCCCAGCGTCCCTTTCGGTTCGCTTCTGACTGTCTGGTGCAGCCGATGGCTGTCATTTCCAGCTGATTGAAGCCGTACCGAGCTACCAGCGCCTGCTCAAATACCGGCTCCATCGCGTCGGCATAAGCATTACCCGGGTCTGACCATGAAACCAGCGCTGTGGTGTAGCGGCTTTTCGTGGTGCTGCTCGAATAGGTGAAGCGTCCGCCAACAACGTTAGCGCGCGTGTAGCTGTAATCAACATCGCGCGGCATGTCAGCCAGGGCCACAATCTGATCCCCGCCCCAGTAGGTCATGCCACGGAAGATAGCGGCAAAATCACGCAGGACTGTGTAGGCGTCGTTCCTGTCCTGAATGTACACGTTGCAGGTATAACGTGGTTCGGTACCGTTGCCCCCTTTGCCGTCTGGTACCATCTGATCACAATACTGAGCAACCTGATAAAGCGTCCATTTATCAATATTCGCAGCGGTCAAACGGTGCCCGAGGCCGAACCGGTCAGAAACAACCAGGTCGTAAAAAATCCACGCAGGGTTATCCGTCCATGCCCACTTAAACGCACCGGTCCATGTACCGCTATAAGTGCGAGTTTCAGGGTCGTAGGTATCTGGAACGCGGATAACGCGGCCGCGCGGTTCGCATGAAATTTGAGGAATAGAGCCGTTGAACTGGCTTGAGTCAAATTCGATGTAGAGCAGCGCGGTGTTCGGGTAGCGCAGTTTGGCGTCAATCACCTCGGTGAAGCTCTGCAGCGTCATCGTGTCGCCGATCTTCGCGCTGTTAGCGTCAGAGGTAATCTTACGCAGGCGTATTGTCCAGGTGCTGCCAGCCTGCGGTAAATCAATACGGTGGCTGCGCTCATAACCAGACGTCGTTTTGCCGGTCACGCTGGTATTGAGTACCGTCTGCCATGTGCCGCCGTCCGTCTGCAGGTCAATCGCATAATTGACCGAGTAACCCACCAGATCGCCGTCGTCCTCCTGTTTGAAAAGCGAGGGCCATTTCAGACGCAGGCGAACTGCTGAAAGCTGCGTATTGGTAAATGTGCGCGTCCAGGCTGTAGCGCTTGACACCTCAGTTCCTACGCTGATTTCGTTTTCGGTACCGGGAATACCCTGAATATATTTTTGCGCCTGAGTTCCCGCGCGAAACTCCCACGTCACGCCGCTGAAGTTTTGTGAGCCGTCAGCATTCTCCAGGGCCGTCCCGTCCAGGTAGATATCTTTGCCGGTTAACTGCCCTGCAAACTCCCCTTCCCCAAGCGCAACGAGGATTTTTGCCTTCGCTACAGATTGCAGATCATCAGGCTGTTCGGTAGGGGTTCGTGAACTGGAGCTGCCGCCCTTGCGGCCCTTTAACACTTTATCTGTAGCCATATTGCGCCCATAAAAAAAGCCACCCGAAGGTGGCCAGAAAAAAGGTTAGTTATCTACTGCTGATCTTCGACATAAATTCCGGCAGAAATAATCGCTCCGCCTATCCGCCGGCGGCCATATAGGAGCGGTACCGGGTAGCCTTGAGCCGCGGTGTTTGTTACACCACCGAATGCATATGATGCACGGTTATCTGCGCTTTGTTTGCTGGCTAATCCGGTTGGTTGAGGTGATAGCATTTGGACAACCCCTCCAAGGATCAAAGCTCCACCAGCTTGATAGAAAAATGGTGACGCTCCAGCAAAGGGCGTGAAATTCAAAACCACCCCGACAGCCACCAATACCGCGCCTAAAATAGTTTGTAATACACCTGCTTTTTTACTTCCAATCGGCACAGGCATTATTCTGATAACCTCGCCCTTGACAGGAAAGCCTAACTCATCAATGCCAATATTTTTCTTCCCGCGAAAAACCGCATAAGAAAGCCCCCTTTGCTTACTCGTATTCATGAATTTTTCGAAACCATTAATCGTAGCAGCTAAGGCTTTGCAAGCTTCTTGAGTTGTGCTTATTGAGCGGTGATGTGTTTTACCAAAAGTCTTCCCAAGCACGCCGCCGAGCTCAATACGAGTCATTACATCTGACATGAATCACCCCCAATAAAAAAGCCACCAGAAAGGTGGCCTTTGTCTATTAAAATTAACTCTAGTTTATCGACATCGGAAGTATGTCAACATTCCCACTCTGATCGATAAATATCCGTAAAACTCGTGGAGTATTTTCTTTAATTGAAAATTCACGCTCCTTTTTAGGCGCACCATTACATAGGCCTTTCCCGGCAAATCCTGCCCCTATCAACACATCGCTAGGGTTAAGGAAAGCAGTGACTTTTTCACCTGTATCAAGTTCCGCCAAATATTTCCCATTGATATAGGCTGTTATAGCGCATCCACCAGCGACAAAACCTTTATCGCGAATGATAGTTACGGCAGTTGTGTTTGTTTTCTGTTGAAATTCTTTTGGTGCTGACACTTCTTTTGCATATTGCGGGAGAACTGGCTCTGTAGAACAACCAGCCATAATTAACAAAGAAAGTGCCAATAATGTTTTTTTCATATCCCTATCCCCTTTGGTTTTGCAAAAGGTTAGCACAGAGATTTGTAACGGAGAATCTTCATCGTCCTTTCCTGCCAGTAGCCACCATACGGCACGCGCTGGCTCAGATGTCCGTACAGGTGGTGCAGCAGCATATTTCCCTCCAGCAGAATTCCCGCGTGATTCCACTTATCGGCCTGGACCTGCATGATCACCATATCGCCGGGTTTCGGTGGCCCGTCGAATTCCCGGAAACCGCACTCGTACCAGCAATCCTGATAGAAGTTGTCCGGATAGTCGTTTTCCCACCAGGGATAATCCACCCGGTAATCATGGAGCTCGATACCGTGCGTTTGCCGGAAATAGCTCATTACCAGCCCCCAGCAGTCGAAGTGTCCAAGCACAAACGGACGCTCCAGCAGCGGCAGTTCTCCGCGCGGCTGGATAGTGCGTAAATCCCCCTCCGGCCAGCTCACAATATGCCAGGGTAAAAGCGTTGCGTCGCATTGCGCTTTATCCAGTTCGCTCGGTTGCGTTGTGGCGTCAGGGTGACTGTGAACGATGGCGATCACCGTTCCCCAGTCCTCAGCAGCTGCGTAGTCTTCGTGGCAAAGGACAAAATTGTCCTCCGGCGCCGCGGCAAGATTCCGGCACGGGAAATAACGTTCAACGCGGCTTTTCTGCGCCACCACGCCGCAACACTCAAGAGGATATTCAGCTGCAGCATGCGCCATAATCGCATCAATGGTTTTCTGACGCATATCAACTCCTGATCAAAGACGTGCCCGGGAAGCCCCCAAACGAGAGTTCGTTATTTTCGCCGAATCGGAGTTTGCAGGCAGTCAGCGTGCCATTGCATTCATCCAACGACGGATCGCTTACCGGGTTGTTGTTTTTATCGAAATAGCGGGTGCCAGCATAGTCGCAGCCGTCGCCGGTACGATATTTATTCCGGATGCACCAGGTACACAGGGAATGAAGCTGTCGCGTCGGGATCATTTGCCCCTGCAGGTCCATCGGGCTGGACAGAACAAATTCAACGGTTTCACCGGCAAGCTCGCCCGTTTTCCCGTCGATATACCAGACCTGCAGCTTTTCCTGAGTCGGGTCTGCTGTGGGGTTGCCGTCTGCGAAATTTCTGGCATCGAGATATTTCTCTTTTGTGTCGTGAATAGTGACTTTCGCCTGCAGCAGATCGTCATAGGCAAGACACAGGGCAGAAATGGAGCTTTCGATGTTCGCAACCGTCAGTGATGGCGTTGCATTGCTCCCACTGGTTGATTTCTCCAGGCCTTCCAGCTGATACGGCCAGGCGGCGTATTCATTTCCCTGCCACCAGATTGGTTTCGCCGGAAGCTTGGACTCATCCCCACCAGCGGCGATGATTTCCGCTTCCGTGTGGGGAATGCGGTAATTGTGAAAGCGGAGAACGTCCGTTAGCCCAAAGGAAGAACCGTCCACCTCAATCAGACGAACATCGTTTCCGGATTCCAGCTTCTGATAATCTGCGTTTAAGCTCATGGTTTAAATGCCTGGATGAATGTTGCTTCAAGGTTGAATTTTCCCGCGCCCAGCCCGGTGGGTTTATACGTTTCGCAACGATACAAACCCAAAGGTTCGAGCGGTGGCTTCCATTGAAAGGCTTTCGTTCCTTCATGCCTGTCGAGAAAAGTCTTTATGGCGGAAATGTAGGTTTCATTGCCGGTGAAATTAAGCGTCCATTGCTGGCTTTTAGGGTTTAATCCATCACCTGAAACCTGCTCATATCCATCGCCAAACTTGGCTTTCCTGACGCGGAAATTTGTATCAGCCTCAGCGTTAATCCGTGGGCACCATGTGAAAGTTTCGATGGCCATATTTATCGGTTTCCTTTCATTGCGTTCCAGATGTCACCGCCGGGGCGGATATCACGCATTACATTCTGCTTATATCGCTGATCGACAAATTTCCCGACCTCTGCACCAAATTGCTCAAGGCCTGGTGAGGTTTGCGTTGAGGTGTTGCCGTTACCATCGATGGTGATATAAACCTGTGGCGCCGACGATACGGACTGACCTCCGCCACCTCCGACCGCACGAACACCGAGAGAACCATCCGGCGCGCGGGTCAGCGGCATGATTGCCTCTGGCCCAGCCTCGCCCATGATTCCGGCCCCACCTTTTGCAAAAGCAAACATGGTGGGATTTCTGACGATCCCATTACTGAAAGCGCTCAGAGATGGAGAGTCATAAACGCCGCCTTTGGCGTTAAACTGGAAGCTTGAGCCATAACTGGAAACCGCCGTACCGGTGCTGGCTGATGCTCCCGCCCCGCCTCCGAAGAAGCTGCCTACACTGCCGATGAGTGAGCCAAAGATGCCAGAACCGGAAGAGGCCCCCCCCATCGCGCTGACCACCGCCATCTGCAGAGCCACTTTTTCAATAATCTGCAGGACAGAAATACCCCACGATTTCCAGCTAACCTTATTGCCTTCGAGCATTGAGGTAACGTTACCAAACGCGCTGTCGAGGGTGGTTTTCACCCCGTCAGAAACCGTGCCGGATACGTTACTGATTTCATCAAACCAGTTGGCATAGCCGCGTGATACTCCGGACATCCAGTCCGCTTCAGCTGCCGCTATAGCCTTGTACTTCTTATCCAGAGCATCGAGGGCTTCGCTTCGAGCTATCACAGCCTGGGTGCTTTTGTCGCCACCTGCTTTAGCAAAAACACGGTCGATCTGTTGCGTCTCGTCGAACCGGCTGCGCTGGCGATCACTCATGCCTGCGGTTTCGGTTGTCAGCGTCGCCTCATCCCTGAACTTTCTGGCCGCTTCAGTTAAATCCTTAAGGGCATCTGCTTGTTCGCGCTGCTTGCGCACGTTCTCGTCGGCTTTTTGCGTCCATTTTGCCAGCTCTGCTGAAGATGCCTGGATTGCCCTGCGCTGCTCGTCTGTCCATTTTGTGCCTGCCTGGTGCGATGCCGCGTAAAGCTCGGATGCTTTTTCGCCTTCCGTCGCCCTGACGCGTTGCACGTCGATAGCCACACTTAGATCGGCCATTTTCCGGGAATACTGTTCGGCGGTGCTGGCCGCTTCGCGCTCGGCTTTACTCTGCGCATTTGAGGCAGCGGTGGAGGCTTTTTTGGCCTCTGCTGCTGCTGCATCCTTTTTGGCTGCCTGATCCTTGTTGTAGATGTACTTTGTGTAAAGCGCCCCCGTCAGCTGCAAGTCTTCTGCTTCATAGACGTGCTGCTGATGGAGTTTTTCTAATCCGCTGAGGCTGGCCAGCTCGTTATCGCGGCGTGAGCGCTCCAGTGCGGTTTGCTGCTGAGGTGTTGCGTTCGCCAAAGAGACAACAGGCCCGGCATACTGCGGAGGCTTCGCGCCAGCGGTCGCTGACATTGAGCGGTTAAGCAGGTCATACGCACCTTTCAGGATAGAGACTGCGCCAGCCTGTTCGATAGCCTTTTGCGTGGCCAGATCGCTGGCATTGTTTACCAGCTTCTGCGTTTGCTCGACTTTTGAGGCTGCCTGTTCGCGCTGGTACTCCAGTTGGTTCAGCTTATCAGTCAGCTCGATGTTTTTGGCCGTGATGTCGGCCTGGTCCATGAAGGTGTTGATCAGGGTCAGCGTCGGATGGCGGTTGTAGTCCTGCTGGATTTGGTCAACCGCCTTAAGGCTGTCTTTCACCTTCGCGATCTGAGAGTCGAGGTCGGCCAGGTCCTGTTTTTGCGCCTGTAAAGATGTACGGGCATCAGCCGCGGTCGAACGCAGGCCAAGCACCGACATCTGCTGGAGCTTGGTGTTGATCTCGTCGAGGTTGTTGGCAAAACCTACCGCCTCACGGTGCACCTGTTGGGTATGCTGATAAAGGCCATACATCGCAGCGCCGGCACCGATAATCACTCCAGGCCAGCCACCGAGAATACCCAGCACCCCGCTACCCAGCCGGGACATTACCGAGGCTGTATTGGTGAGGTTGTTAACGGCAGAAGTCCTGCCAGCAAGCGCCGTATTCAGTGATGCCTGAGCTGCAGCAAGATTTCGCTCAGCAACAATCTGAGCCTCAATACTCGTCGCCGCTGCGCGCGCCTGTTGAGCACGGTAAACAGCCTGGCGACCAGCAGCAACGCTAACCTGAGCGCCGCGAACCTGAGCCTGCGCCAGCGCGACCTCGGCGGCCGTATTAGCGAGCACTGCCCGGGTTGACTGAGCCACGCTGCCAACCATGTTGCCAAAATAACGAGCGAGGCCAACACCAACCAAAATACCGGCTGTATTTGCCACATCATCGATGTTATTTGCCAGACCATCCAACACGCCGGAGAGCGTGGATGATGCGCCGACGGCATCGTTCGCCCCGCCAACCCATGCGAGGAAGGCGTTTTGCACTTTCTGCGCAGATCCGCTGATGGAAGCTGGCAGGGTGTCAAACTCTTTGCGCAGGATCTGGACGTTGGTCAGCAACGGGACGATCTTATCTGTTGTCAGCTCACCGTTGTTGGCCATATTGCGCAGGCCGCCAACGGTGGTACCAAGACCATCAGCCAGCAGCTTAGCCAGTCTGCCGCCGCTCTCCATGATGGCATTGAATTCTTCCCCTCGCAGAACGCCTGACCCCAGCGCCTGGCTCAACTGTGTAATAACGGAACTCGCCTCTTCGGTGCTGGCTCCAGACAGCTTCAGTGAGGTTGCGACGGTTTCAGTCACTTTTGCTACATCTGAAGAAGCATAACCAGCCTCACGCAGGGACTGCGCAATTCGGCTGTAAAGGTTGCTGTTTGCCTCCAGGGATGTTCCGGTGCGCTGGCTAATCTCCATCAGCACACGCTGGGATTGCACGTAATCCTCACTGGAAGAGGACGCCAGGCGAAGACGTCCATTCAACTGGTTCCAGGTGTCGGCAAACGCGATCAGCTGATGCGTGGCAAATGCACTGGCCCACGCTCCGGCGAGTCCGGCAGCAGAAGATCTCACAGTTGCGAGCTGCGAATTTAGCTCAGACAAGGAACGCTGAGTCTCACGCGTGGCCGCTGCAGCTTTTTTCCCGCCCTGTTCCATAGTGCGGTAGTAATCGGTTCCCATGCGGGAGGCTCTGGCGATCTCTGACTGGAAAGAAGAAGAGTTCGCCGAAATTTTGATGATTAGCTCGCGCAGCGTCGCCATATTTCACCCATAAAAAAGCCCACAGCCGCGGGCATCAAAGACTGGACATCCATTCTTCAAGTTCAGAGACTTCAGCGCCTTCTTCCTGCTCACCCCATTTCAGCATCACGTCAGGAATGGTGAATTTCCCGCCCTGAGAGTTCAGCATTGCAACGGAGATCTGCGCCGCCTGAGCATCGGCGCGCCAGTCACCAATCGGACTGATGCGGTCGAACTCGATCCACATTTTGAGCTCGCTGGCGGTCATGGTCTGGCGCAGTTCGTGGAGAGTACGCCCCAACCGGAGCGCCAGCGACATCAGGAAGAAGGTCAGCGGCTGCTTTACGGCTTTCCCGCTTCTTCCTGGCTCATTCCGAGGTTGAGGGCCTGAGCCAGCAGACGGGAGTGCACAGGACCATAAATTTTAGATACCTGTTCCTGATCCTCATCGCTGAATACTCGCTCGCCGTTTTCATCCAGCAGAACGTCAATAAACAGAACCACATCAGCCTCTTTGTTACGCAGAAACTTTTCCGCCTCCGTCAGCTTCGGTGCCTCTTCGCCGTCGGCGAGCTGGGGATTAACGATCTCCCGGAATTTCACCCAGGCATCGCCAGAGGGTTCACGCAGCGTTACCTTTACGCCATCCCATTCAGGGACCGTGATACCTTCTTTGGTGCGATAGGCTTTCGATGCTGTAAGCGCCACGTTGCGTAATGAATTCTGTGATGTTTTTTGCGGCATTTCATTTTTCTCTTGTTACATGATCGGAGGGATAAAAAAAGCGGCCGAAGCCGCTCATGAACCAGACGCGTAGATGCGTTTAGGCTTGCCACGGACACGCAGAGAATAGGTTGCGCCAACCACGGCAGAGGTTGCCGCAGACCATGAGCTCTGGCGCACCTCGATCAGCACATAGAAACCGTTGCCTGACGGGAATACCACGCGCAACGCACGTAGTTCATCATTTTCATACGCGGTCTGAAGAGCTTCCTGCGGAGCTTCATCTCCAACCCAGTTACGGGTAATGCTCATTTCAGCAGGCGCGGCGAGGCCGTTGGTTTGCTCCTGCTCAGTTGAGCAGAGCGTAGTGACGTCGATATCCCCTTTCTGCCCGCCGGTGAAAGTGATTTCCTTCGTTGCGCAGGCGGCTTCCAGCCAGGTAACACCAGCGCCCGGGAATGTTGAAGAGTTAAAATCCTCTGCTGTAACTGGTGCGCCGGAGACGGCAAAGGTCATCCCCTTAGTGACTTCATACTTACTGGTCATGATTTCTCCAGATGAAAAAAACCGCCTGAGCGGTCTGTTGTGGTGAGTTAGCTTAAACGGTTACCTGAAATTCGAGCGTGGCCCGGTGATAGCGCAGATCCGGCTCATAGCCGGGCGTTTTTACGATGTTAGCTGGCTCAAGAACCTGCATGGCATCGAGCGCCATATTCCTGATCGTGCGCGCTTCAGTAATGGTGCGGGAATAAACATCGACCTGCACCGAAACAGAAGATTCAGCCTGGCCGCAGAGAACATCAGCGGCCGCGTCGGTGATAATTGAGAAAATTACCCAGGGCGGCGAGATTGAAGGATTCCCGTCACTGCCGAGCGGTGCAACGTAGGGATAAACCTGCCCCCCGGCCAGCGGCGCCAGCAGAGGATAGAGATCGTCTTCCGTCATTTGCTTAATGCCTCGTCGATGGCCTGGTTCATTCGCCTGATTGCAACCTCTGTCGCCTGCTCCTGGCGAACATCAAACGCGGAACGGATGAAAGGATGTGGCGGCATATTCACCGTACCCATTTCGACGAATCGCCAGTAAAAGGCGTTTCTCGGGTTATTCGCCTTCATCGTGTTATCGCTGTTCCCGGTGCGCGGGTTAACACCACGAATATGGACGCCGGAAGAAATTTCCCCGCGGCGGCGGCTTTTTTGGGTCACCACCACCACGTTTTTTTTCAGTTTCCCGGTACGCACCGGCGCGCGGGCGATCACTTCTTCCTTAAGCACTTCGGCGCCGGCGCGCGTAGCATCTCGCAGAACCTTGTTGTTTTCAGCGCGGCTAAGCGCCTCCAGATCCTTTGCGATGTCATTCAGCCCGGAAAAATCGAGGCTCGTCTCAATCATTTTTCAGCTCCCGTTTTGCAAAGAATTTCCAGGCGAGTGCCAGTCGCATTTGCTACAGGAGGACCGATGATATTTAGCACCTGACCTTTATACGGGCCGCTGAGCACTTCCAGACGAGAAGAGGCGTTCAGCTCTGACCTGAAGCGCATCCAGACGCGAATGGTTGCCTGCGCCGTTTCCGCGCCGCCTGAAAGCTGCTCTCTTCCGCTGATCCCCTTTACCTCAGCCGGGACCGGGTTGCCACCAGTCCACGATTCAACCGGCTGACCAGATGGATCGCGCGAAGTCGTGAAGGTGAGAATTTTTACCCGGTGCCTGAATCGTCCAGGTTCCATCAGGAGCCCTCCTCAGGTTCAGATTTACCGCGCCAGTTGCGATGGATGAACATCATCCGTTCTGCGGCGGCGTTCTCATAAAGCTGAACTTCACTCTGCGCGGTCCTGTGCTCGAACATGTCCGCAAACACCAGCAGTACGGCGCCCTTCACTGCTGCAGGAATGTCAGTTGCCGCTTTCCATGCCGGTTCATCACACCACCGGTAGCAGTAGTCAAAGGCTGCCTGTGCGTACAGCGTGATCAGCTCGTCCCTGTCATCCTCCTCAAACTCAATTTGCTGTTTGAAAAGGGGGAGGCTAATTACATCCAAAACATCTATCGCCATACGTTAAAAAGGCGGGTTACCCCGCCCTCCTCCATCATGAGCCAGAAGAGAAAGTGCCCTTGATGATTGCCGTCGGGCGATAGTGCGCCAGCGCCAGGCGCTCTTCGCACAGGATGGTCAGCATGTTTTTCACGAAGTTATCGCGGTCTTCACGGCTGACTTCCACGGTGGCATCCATGCGATCCCAAACCTGAGAGGCCATATCGAAACCGCCAACCGTAAAGGTACCGGCGGCCTGTGCCTTAGTCGGAACTACTGGCAGACCCCACATGATGTTGCTGGTAAACGCCTGAGGACCGCCGAAGATATAGCGGCCTTCGTTGTCTTTCAGCAGCGCGATGTTGTGCCAGTCGCGCGGGTTCAGGACGATACCGGAAGCGCTAAACTCAGACTCTGTCACCTGGTAAATAGCGTGAGCGATAATGTCAGCGCGGGTGTCGCCAGTGGCATTCAGCGAGGTGTCGTAGGCGGTTGCCACTTTGTTCAGACCTTCCAGGTTATCCCCGGTACCGTCGCCGTTCAGCAGCTGGCCTTCTTCCTTCAGCGCCAGACCGTACATGAGGCGGTTGTTGACGTATGACTGCAGCATTGGCGCATCATCCATAACCTGACGTGACGCCTGCACCCAGTGGGCGATGGTCTTCACGTTCGCGGTCTGCTTGCTGAAGGTAATATCCGATTCAGGTTTCAGCGCCTTCTCGGCCACCACATCGGCGTTATTGGTAAACACCTCTTCACGGACATATTCCAGGGAGTTACTGGAAATGCGGCCCTGCGCCAGCAGATCACGAATGGTCAGACGGCGCAGGCCCGGCATGATGATGCCTGGAACCTGCATCGGCTGGATCAGGCTACCTGCAGAATCAGAATCACTGCCCAGCGACTTGTTAAAGGTTTTCGCGTCGAAGCTGCCTTTGCTGCCGTTCCAGGACTTCTGCAGTTCTTCCGCTGCGCGTTCGGAGAAGGATTTCTTCTCACCCGGATTTTCGGCACCGGAGGCCAGTTTCTGCTCAAGATCGAAGAGGCGAGTGCCGGATTTGGTCAGTTCTTCCTGTACTTTCGCAAGGTCCGACTGCAGCTGTTTGGATACCTTACCCGTGCTTTCGATTTCAGCTTTCTGTGCATCGAAAAGCTGGGACATTTTCTGCTGGGACTCTTCGATAGCTTTTTGAATGAGAGCGAGTTCAGACATAATTAATTACCTAAGTTAGAAGGGAAAGATTTGATGCTCTGAAGCAGAGCGTTTATTTGTGCTTCGTTTCCGTCGCCCTCGGACTCGCTCCGAATCGCTGACTTAAACCGGGCTATTAACCCAACTGCCTGTGATTTGGTGAGGCCGACTGAATCCCTCAGCCAGTTCTCCACATCACGGATCGTTTCAATGCCATCGACACTTTTCATGGCTGCGATGCCAGCCTGTTCGTTGGCGGGGAAAGTGCAGACGCTGATTTCGCGCAGAGCCTGGATATTCTTAAAAACGCGTCCTGTTGGAATGATGGTGTAATCGTCTTTCGCAACGGAAAAGCCAACCGACATACCTTCAACCGTACCGTGCTGCATTGCCGCTTTCAGGTCGGCGGCGCCGCTGTGCCCTGGGGTAAGTTGACCGCGTACATACAGGCCTTTTTCGTCTTCGGCCAGGCTGTCCCATTTACCAACCGGCAGCTCCCACGTCTTGTGGTTGAAGAACATCGCCACTTTGCGGGTCTGGTTCGCCAGTGCATTTTTAAACGCCCCGGGCAGAATGATGTCGCCATCGGAATCGGTGTTATTAAAAACAGAGGCGTAGCCTTCAAAAATCCCCTGTTTACCGTCACCGGTGAATTTGATTTCTGTCTCGTCGAAGGACAGCGTTTTTACGATCTCAGGCATTACGGCCCCCATAAAAATTAAGCCCCGTGATTACGGGGCTCTTTGTTGGTTCCTAAATCGGTGATCGGCACGTATTGCGACTGGCGCATTGCCACATCGCCACCCGGCAATGGCGGGAGGTTGTCCGTTCGTCGCATCTCGTTGATGGTGCGTAGCCCTGCCTCTCCCATTGCCTTCATAAAGGCAGCGCGGGATGCCGAATCGCCCCTCAGCAGGCCGTCGAGGTTGTGCTCAGCATGAATGCGGCCGACATCCTTAGCAGGAATAAGCCACCGCTGAACGCTGTTTTCCCACCGGGAGATATAGGGCTGCAGGGTGTACTGCAGGAAGCCGAGATTCTGCTGCTCGATGCCCGATCCCCAGCTCGTTGATTTCTCGACGTCGCCGACAAGGTGAGGCGGTACGCCAAAGAATCGCGCCAGTTCACTTACCTGAAATTTTCGGGACGCCATCATTTCGGCATCCTGCGGCGTTACGCCAATTGCCGATGTGGAAAAGCCCGCTTCCAGTATCCAGAGGCGTTTTTTAACCGGACCGCCGGCGATCTCTTTGAAGTTCTCTTCGACCTGTGAGCGCTGCTGTTCAGTTAGCACTTTTTCGCCGGTTGAGAGGATTTGCGGAGACTTGGCGCCGTTGGCAAAGAAATCTCGCTGCTGGTCCTCCATCGCAACTGCCACACCTGCCGATTTACAGGCAAAAGCAATGGGGGACAGGCCGACCAGCCCGGTAAAGCCGAAGCCTTTAAGGTGAAAAATCTCTCTCTGCGAAAAGTCGGCGTATTCGCTGTCGCGCTGATAGCGATAAACCACTTTTTTTCCGACAAGTTTCACATCCATACTGGCTGACTGAAGCGGGAGAAGGCTGATCACGTCACCCGCGCTGTTGCGATCAATCAGTGCATACGCGTTACCGAAGAAACAGAGCTGCATCGTCATGGCCTCCCTGAATTCCTGGGCGGTCATGTACTGATTCGGCGAGTAGCGCAGCAGTCGCGCCAGCGGATTGCTCAAATCCACTTTTTTACGGTTGTCATTCTGGTCGGTTTCAAAAACGTCAAGCGGGAGGCATGAGGTGAGCGTTGAAATCAGGCTCACGCAGCGCCACACCGTCGAAATTTGCAGTATCCGTTCATCGTTAATGGATGAATCGCCCAGGTGTCCGTGGGCCGAAACGGGCCCCGTTTGTGAGCCCTGATTTGGGGTGACTAAACGCCCGCCGACAAACCAGGACTGCAGCCTTGCCCACCAGCCGTTATTGGTTCGCAGGTCAATCGTGTATTTAGGTTCTTCCATCACATGCTCAGCGGTCGGAAAATGAAGTCGTCGAAGTCACCACCCTGTTCGGTAACTTCCCCATTAGCAGCACCAACGGACATTGTCATTGCGACCATGCCATCAATACGGCCCGTTGCTTTGGATTTATCGAGCTTGCGGTTACCAGCAGCATCTTTCACCACCACCGCATTCACAGCACACATCGTTAATACGGGGTGCATGCCATGCCTCACACGCCCGTTAAGCATCAGAGACTCCAGCGTGTCTACAGCTGGCCCCATATCCTTAAAGCCCTGACCGAACTCGACCAGCGGGAGGCTCAGCCCAATGGCATCGGCATCCTTCCTGAACTGGTCAATGCGCCAGCGGTCAAAAGCCATCGACGTAAGGTCGAAATCACCGATAATTTCAGCGATATCCGCAACGACGAATGAGTAATCCACCGAAGCGCCTGGCGTGGTGCGCAGCAGCCCCTCTCTTACCCAAACGTCATAGGGCGCGCGGTCTGTTTTGGACCGCGCTTCCAATGTCTTTTGTGGGGTCCAGAAGAAGGGAAAGATATCCCAGACACCATCATCAGCCTCACCAGCGATAACCAGCGCCGTTAAGTCGTTCCTGGCTGACAGATCCAGCCCGGCATACCATTTCCTCGGTGTGTTAACCGGCGCTCCGCCGCACAACTCCCACACGCTGCGTGAGATGAACGGCGATACGGTAGACACGCGCTGATTAAGGTTGAGGTTGCGGAAAGTGTTCTCAAAGCTTGGCATTCGGCCTGCCATTTCAGCCTGGCGCGCCATGTCTTTTTCAGATCTGAACGTTCCCAGCGCCGGGTTCGCAGCAAACCAGGATTCTCGCTTACTGATATCAGCGTCTTTTGGCGCTTCGTAAACGTGGCAGACAATGTGCGGATCTTTCGATTTGACCGCATCATCAATCCAGATGCTCAACAGGTCGGCATCGTTCGCCGCCTGGGTGCTGATAACGATAAGAAGCGGATTCTCATGCGCACCCTGGGCTGTAGTAATCGCGTCGATAAAATCATCCTGTGGCCCCCTTACCTGTCCGGTTTCGTCCAGAATCGCCAGAATCGGGGAAAGTCCGTGTGTGGTTTTACCCTCAGCAGATAGCGCCTTGTATTCGACGTTACACGGCAACCCTATTAGCTTCTTGCCGCTGGGAATTATATGCACTAACACCTGCAGGTCCGGGTTCAGGTTCACCATCTTCACCGCGAGGTTGAAAACGATGGATGCCTGTTCGCGGCTAAGCGCACCGCTCACGATCTGGGTGTTCTGTACCGCTTCTGGTCCCACCAGATGCGCCAGCAGGATGCCGGCTATCAGTCCTGTCTTCCCATTTTTGCGCGCGATGCTAAGTATCGCTTTATCGGTACCGACTGGATTGTCGTAAACCGCCAGGATGAATTCTTTCTGGAAGGGGTCAAGCTGCATGGGCTTACCGAGAAGCTTGCCTTCCGGCACGATGCAATAGCGCTCAATGAACGCTATTACACGCTCACCTCGCGTCATAGTCTTTTATCCGTGTTTGGGAAAGGCGATCAGGTTATCTTCCTGGCTCTGATGCTCGTTTTTGGTATTTCGTGCATCACGATCATTCTGATTGCGTTTCTTCTGGTCGCGGCTTTCGCCGTTAGTTGCGTGGGAATGGATCTGCAGGTCACGGCGCTGAGCCAGGATGGTTCGCTGCAAATCAGGAATTTGTTTGCGGAGGTTTTTAATCAGCGCCTCATTCCTCGCTTCACCGCGCGCGCGTTCTTCTTTACGCAAATCTCTGCGTAAGACGGTGATATAGAGCTGGTTATTTGCCAGTTCTACAGCGGCCAGAAGGTCGGCTGGCGTCCAGCTGTCCAGAGCTTTCGATCTGATATTGTCATGCCAGAATGGTTCGGCTTTTTTTTCCAAACCTGCATGGGACGGAGGATCGATGGTGTCCACTGCTGCATTTTTCATGGCCTGAACCGCTGCCGCCGAACTGTCGGAACGGGTTCGTTTATCTGCCATATGTCAACACCTTAAAACTAAAAAAATCGGGTTAGCGTTAAAATCAAACTTTGGCGGCGGTCATTTGGGGCAAAGGTTTTGAAGATTTGATCCCCCCCCTGCCATGATGCGATTCATTCTCATTTGATATAGTTGCATTTGAAATGATTTCACATGATAGGTAATCGACTTGCCGCCGCCGCGCTATGCCGAATGTTTGTCTACCTGTTCGAGTTTCTGATCGCCTTTCCGATGCCCGGAGACAACATGACCTGAAATGGTCACCGTCGGCATCTCCTGCCCTACAGCGTGCGAGAACTGAATGGATGTCACGTCCTTCATCTCCACGCCATCAATCACCAGGCGAACGAATTTTCCATTGCGGTATTCAATGCTGAGGTCTTTCATTACGTGCTCCAGTGAGACGCAGGATCGAGCGGGTAGCCATTGGCATCACAGCCTATTACCGCGCCGCTCTTCTCCATCCTCTGTTTCGTTGAGTCATGATGCGCTTTACACAGTGGCTGCCAGTTCTCTTTACTCCAGAACAGGAGCTGTGCTTTCGATATGGCCAGCGGGTTACCTGACTTAAGCGCATCTTTGAGTTTGTGGGGCTCGATATGGTCAACCACCGTTGCTGGGGTAATCCGCCCCTGCTGCTCGCACATCACACATAGTGGGTGCTGCTGCAGGAAACGCAGACGGGCCTTATCCCATCGGCTGCCATATACGCGGGGCTCTTTGTTCATGACAGTCTCCATGCGTAACGGTGCTCAAAGTGAGGAAGGATGGGATAAACAACAGCTTATGCCAGCCTCCATGCGCGGCGGCGTTCTGTCCTCGGCTCGTTGTCAGGGTGACGCTCAACCGTCTGGAGGTCAGCGTGATCCACCAGCGAGTAACACGGATAAATCACCCGACCACCGAATGCCTCACCGACAGCGTAATCAGCTGCCAGCGTTTTGTTCCATGTACTGAGCATGCGCGCCAAACTTCCCCGAGGAGGGCTATAACATACGCCGTGAATCAGTTTGCTTAATACGATGTGGTCACCACAGACGCGATCCGCATCCACCAGCATTCCGGCAATCTCTTTCTGATACTGCGGCGGTCGGCCGGTACCGAGATAAAAGCTCAGCATGTCGTCAGGGAAGCGCGCCAGCCAGTACGTTACCTTTTCGGCGAATCCATGTACTGGCAGTGCGTCTTCTTCCAACACTACTACCCGGCATGTTTGCTCTGCTGCCCACTCAAGCGCACGCCGATGATTCCAGTTAGCTCCGTGGTTACAGTCATCAATAAGCAGATGAGCATCCAGCAGCGCAGCAAGACGTTGTGCATGTCCTAAGCGGGTGTGATGGCCGACCACCACAAACCTAATGTCTTCAGCCACCAGCAAATCTCCATAAAAAAAGCCGCACAATGGCGGCTACTGTCTGAATATCAGGGTGTTGCTCCGCTTTAACCCTGGTTAAGGTAAGCATTCAGCCCGTCAGTGGTGGGACACTGGCGAACTCAATGAAGAGGGATGGCTGATTACCTCTGGTAAGGAATGGAAATGTCTTACATCCATAGTCGTGAGTGGGTTGATTCAGGGAGCATAGTTTCAGTTCAGTGCTCACATCAGATAAATGTGTTGGTCATGGATGACACAAACTACAGTAAGTACAAGCGTGGGCAGAGTGCGAAGGTTTACGGTGGATTTTATACCGGTTTCCCTGCAAACATTTCAGTTCCACACTCTGGAAACTGGAATATAGTTCTCGCTCTCCCTCCAGGTCATCGAGCAAATATCAACTACTCAATCAACATCATTGGGTAGAAGTAATTGAGCTTTTGCTTGATATAGAGCATCTTCAAGGACGGCAATTATTTTTTGCTGTGTGCCGTCCTTCAAGTATCCCAAAGAAGCCATCC
>OKVL01000557.1_pt1 | contig 22051 bp, 19 predicted proteins | sample 1606791 | NCBI WGS metagenome assembly OKVL01 (sample SAMN03281006, study PRJEB24777) | human gut metagenome | isolation source: fecal sample PR165 from 1 month old male Malay infant, vaginally delivered...
ATAACTTTCATACGGAATATATGGAGTCCATATACTTCGTATGGTATAATGAAATGTAATGAAATTTAGCGTTTTGCTTGTTAAAACGCACCCCCAGTACAGGAATGTATGGACATTATAAATTGGTGAATATACTTTCACAAATAGATGCATACGGAGGAACTATGGAAAACAAGGAATTTGTTATTGTTGTCGATTTCGGCGGTCAATATAATCAGTTGATTGCACGCCGCGTTCGTGAAAATCATGTATACTGCGAAGTATATCCATACAACAAAGCATTAGAAAAAATTAAGGAATTGAAGCCGCAAGGTATCATCTTCACAGGTGGTCCTAACAGCGTGTACGAAGAGAATTCCCCTAAAATTGAAAAGGAAATCTTTGAACTTGGCATTCCAGTTCTTGGCATGTGCTATGGTATGCAATTTATGGCGCATACATTGGGTGGCGAAGTTAAATCTGCGGACAACCGTGAGTTTGGTAAAACACCTACTAAAGTGGATACTACATCCCCATTGTTCAAAGGCTTAGACGAAGATCAAGTTGTTTGGATGTCCCACGTTGACTATGTAGCAAAAGTACCTGAAGGTTTCGAAATCGTTGCGCATACAAAAGACTGCCCTGTTGCATCCATGCAAAATAAAGAGCGTAAATTATACGCTATGCAATACCATGCAGAAGTATTGCACACTGAACATGGTAAAGAAATGCTTCATAACTTCTTGTACGAAGTATGTGGTTTCACAGGCACATGGACAATGGCAAACTATGCAAAAACTGCTATTGAAGAAATCCGTAACACTGTAGGCGATGGCAAAGTATTGTTGGCATTGTCTGGTGGTGTAGATAGCTCCGTTGCAGCAGCACTTATCTCCAAAGCTGTTGGCGACCAATTGACTTGTATCTTCGTTGACCATGGTTTAATGCGTAAAAACGAAGGCGATGAAGTTGAAGCCGCTTTCAAAGATTCTGGCATGCATTTCATCCGCGTCGATGCAGAAAAACGTTTCTTAGATAAATTGGCTGGCCTTGAAGATCCAGAAGCTAAACGTAAAGCTATCGGCGAAGAATTCATCCGCGTATTCGAAGACGAAGGTCGTAAAATCGGCTCCGTTGACTTCTTGGCGCAAGGTACAATCTACCCTGACGTTATTGAGTCCGGTACTGGCGAAGCAGAAGTTATCAAATCTCACCACAACGTAGGCGGCTTGCCTGCAGTTGTAGACTTCAAAGGCCTTATCGAACCATTGCGCAACCTCTTCAAAGACGAAGTACGTGAACTTGGTTCTGAATTAGGCTTGGCTGATTACCTCGTATGGCGTCAACCATTCCCAGGCCCTGGTCTTGCTATTCGCGTAATGGGCGAAATCACGAAAGACAAACTCGACATCTTGCGTGATGCGGACTACATCTTCCGTGACGAAATTGCAAAAGCTGGCCTTGATCGTAGCATCAACCAATACTTTGCAGTATTAACATCTACACGTACTGTAGGCGTTATGGGTGACTTCCGTACATACGATTACACATTGGCATTGCGTGGCGTAACAACAACAGACTTCATGACTGCTGACTGGGCGCGCATCCCATACGACGTATTGGACACAATCTCCCGTCGTATCGTAAACGAAGTACAACACATTAACCGTATCGTGTACGATATTACATCTAAACCACCTGCTACAATTGAGTGGGAATAATAAAAAATATTGATCTTAAATTCATTAACTGTACTTTTTGAGTAATATCAAATTCAACTGAAAGGTAAAAGAATAGGTTTGAAAGGGAGGGTTTTGGATTTAAAGAGTGCATAAAAGCCTCCCATCTTTTGATGGGAGGCTTTTAATTAGAGTATTTCTTTTTTCAAAATTAATTTTTATAAATGCTTTAGGTTAATGATATAGATATAATTATTATCATTATTGTTGATAATGATAATAACTATTTTATATATTCTAATGTAAAATTTTAATATAAAGGGGGGAAGGTAATGGATGAAAACCTAGATGAAATAAAGAAAAATATTCAAAGTTTTTTTGATCAGGGGACGGTAATTATAGTGGGGTCTGGCTTATCGTGCGCTGAAGGAATTCCAGGAATGGGAAAATTGGCTGAAAAACTGATAGAAGATGTTCCTAATATGTTAAATTCTCAAAATATGAAGATTTGGGAAAAAGTTGCAGATGCTTTAAGAAAAGGGCAGGATTTAGAAACTGCTCTTCAACAAAATCCAGTAACTGATGATGTAGAGAATGCAATTATGGAGTGTACATATAAGTTTATTTCAGATAAGGATAAATCTATTTTTCTAGAAATTATAGAGAAAGGAAGAGTATTAAGGTTTTCTGATTTTTTATCATATTTTAATCTAGCTTCTTATGATTTAACTATTATAACAACTAATTATGATTTATTAATAGAGTATGCATGTGAAACTAAAGGATTTCTTTACACAGACTCTTATAGTGGAAAGATTATTTCTAAGTATTCACCTGAAGATGCTAAGGAAGAAATGCTTAGTGGTGTTAGAAATTATAAGCGACCTTTGAATTATTATAAACGACATATAAAGTTATATAAGCCCCATGGATCTATTAACTGGAAACTTGTTAATGGACATCATAATAGAATAAATCATGTAGATTGTGGAAAGCCTTGTATAATAACACCAGGTGCTAATAAGTATGAGAAAGGGTATGAAGTTCCCTTTGATTATCATATTGGTAAAATGGGACAAGAAATAGATAATGCATCACGGCTGATTTTTGTTGGTTATGGATTTAATGACAACCACCTAGAAACTCATATGAAAAAGACTAATAATATGTGTAAACCTAAATTAATTATCACGAGGACATTATCTGATAATGCAAGAAAAGTTGTTGAAAATTCTCCACATACGATGGCAATAGAAGCTAATGTAGTTAATAGTGAATGTTGTGGGGCAAAAGTATATTATAGTAAAGGAATATATGAACTGCAAGATAATAATATATGGGATATAAGAGAGTTAATTAGGGAGGTATTTTAATGGGAAAATTATTGTTTCATGATCGTGATGTAATAGGTTCAGTTGCATATGTAGACACGAATTCGGTTTTGGTTGAGGTGGAGGATAATGAAAAATTATCATTATTAAATATCGGTAGTATTGTGGCAATCCAAACTACACGAACATTTGAATTTACGATTGGTATTATAGATAAAGTTAGAAGAAAGGCAAATGCGATATTACCATTAGAAAGTTTAGAGGGTGAATCAGAGGATGTGCTTGAAGGAGATTTTTCATATATTTCATCTGATATTATTCAAGTTTCGTTAATAGGTACTTATAAAACTGTTGATGGAGTGCTTAGGAATTCTTTTAGGAGAGGTATTGATACTTTTCCTCAAATTACACATTGTTGCTATTCAATAAATGGTGATAACTTAAAGTTATTTATGAATATTATTAGTGATGAGATTCCTTCAGAAAAACAATTAGTTGTAGGGACATTTGCAATTGATAATAATGCTACTGCAATTTTAGATGGGGATAAATTTTTTCAAAGACATGCCTCTATACTAGGAAGTACAGGTTCAGGGAAAAGTTGGTGTGTTGCTAATTTAATTGAGGAGGCAAGTAAACTTAATAATCCAAATATTATTGTTTTAGATATGCATGGTGAATATAAGTCTTTATGTAGTACAGATAAGAAATATGCTGATTATTATAAGATTGCCGGACCAGGAGATTTAGAGAATGATGACGAAACGTACATTTTCTTACCATATTGGCTATTAAATAGAGACGAAATGTTATCTATGATTTTAGATCGGTCAGATAACAATGCACCTAATCAAGCATCACGATTTACTTTTCATGTACGAACTTTAAAAGAAGAGACTTTGAAAGCTTTGGAGAAATCTAAAGTTTTGAGTACTTTTACTGTCGATTCACCTATTCCATTTGATATAACAAGTTTAATTGATAAATTGAAGGAAGACGATACTAAAAAAGGTGTTGGAGCGAATGGTAGAGAGGTAAAAGGTGAATGGGAAGGTAAACTTACTCGATTTATATCCAGATTAGAAACAAAAATTATGGATAAAAGATATGGCTTTTTATTTCAACCAAATTCAAAAACATCAGATTATAAATGGTTGTCTACATTGTTATGTCGTTTGATAGGGGCTGATAATGATAAAAAAGGCATAAAAATAATTGATTTTTCAGAAGTGCCCTCGGATGTTTTGCCTATAGTAACAGGCATTATTTCAAGATTGCTGTTTGATGTTCAAATATGGATGAAAGATGAAAAGCGAATTCCGTTTGCAGTTTTATGTGATGAAGCACATTTGTATCTTCCTACTCAAGAAGATGCAGATAGTATTCAAAAGCAAGCCCTAGGAAACTTTGAACGTATAGCTAAAGAAGGAAGAAAGTATGGAATGTCGTTAGTTGTTATTAGTCAGAGACCCTCAGATGTAAGTAAAACAATTCTAAGTCAATGTAATAACTTTTTAGCTTTACGCTTATCAAATGATAGAGATAAATCTGTGATAAGAAACTTACTTCCAGATGCATTAAAAGGCGTTTTAGAACAGCTGCCCTTACTAGATGTAGGAGAGGCTATTGCAGTAGGTGATGCAATTTTATTGCCGAGCAGAATAAGATTAAAGCAACCTGAGTTAAAGCCTATTAGTTCAACGAAAAACTTTTGGATTGAATGGGAAAATAAGAAAGCTGATAATAATGCAATTATTGAAGCTGTTGAAAATATGAGATGTCAGACTAAAGAGCAAGTGATAGATTAGAAATATCTTATATTTTATAATTATAGGGTGGTATCTTTTAAGGTATCATCCTATCTTTATAAAAATAGATATTTATTGAAGTGATGATTTATAATATACGTAGATAGGTTTTAATAAATAGCAAATGTTGTTATTTTATATAATTAGAGATTTTATGAAAATAACAAGATTTTTCGGAGAGTATTTTAAGTATTCTCTCCACGATGCAAGGGTACAGAAAATAGAATACATAGACGGTAATTTTATCTTTACCTTTGATTATATGTTCTCCTATGAGAACGGTGTTGAACAAACTCATAAGGCTAAGATTGTATTTGAGAAATGTGATATTGATGGTTTATAAATTCTCGTTTTTAATAATACAATATTAGATACTTTTACAGATAAAAGTATTGAGTTACCTCAGTATCAACAGGAGTATAGTGAAAGTGAGTTTGAGGTCCTTACAGAGACCTATAATTGGCGCCGTGCTGTACTCCAAGGATGGTTATGGACTGAAGGGAATCCAGTTCACTGTATAATGGACATATACTTCACAGGCGATATGTTATATATAATTGATGAGAGCTTGTAAAATAAATCTTTCAACATAAACAAATGGGAGAAAATAATCATGGGCTATAAAAATGTATGTACTAACTGTCGAATCGCCTTATCGGAGGGCACGAATTATGAGTTATTTAATACAAATAAAACCTGTCCTATATGTAAAGGTAAAATGTACTTTGTAAATGAGAAGTTTAAAGCTCCTAAAAAATCTAATGATAAAGAGTGGAAGATTATAGAGTATTTGTTATTGAGTGGCTATGATTTTAGGAATCCCATTTATGGTACTGAGAGATATATGTATTTCGAGTTTCCTAAGAACTTACAGGAGGCGGAGGCATTCGTTCGTGAGATGAGAAAGTTATAGTAAACTATATGAGCAAAGCGCTTTAATGATATGTAATGAGCATTATCATATTACATAGTATATAAATTGAGAACAGAATATGCATAGTGAAGGCTACACAAGAGAATATGTCTTAGTGTAGCCTTTAGTGGTTAAACAGTATATACTTAGAGTAATAGCAACATAAATTTTACAGAGAGGAGGAAAACTATGTGTGAAGTAACAATAACACAAGCTACAGCAGAATTGCCTATGCTTGTAAAAAAACTACAGACAGGAGAAGAGTCTGTTGTGTATATCAAGCAAGATGGACGGACTGTAGCGCAGCTTACACTATCTGAAGACACTCGACAAGCAGAATCTAAAGTTGATGTGTCGAAACGTATAGGCATTGCAAAAGGTAAATTTAAAATGCCAAAAGATTTTGATAAATGGGATAAAGATATAGAAGAAATGTTTGGAGATACAATATGAATATATTATTGGACACACATTATTTACTATGGTCTATTTTAGGTGATGATTCATTATCTAAAGAAGCAAGTGATATGATAATGAATCCAAATAATAATATTTATTACAGTATTCTTTCCCTATGGGAAATTGAAATTAAGCATCTTAAACGCCCAATGTGTATGCCTATTGATGCAGCAATGGTAGAAGATAGCTGCACTGGTGCGGGTTTTACATTATTACCTATATTGGTGCCACATGTGTTAGCATTATCTACATTACATCGTGATGAGAATGCTAAAGCTCATAAAGATCCATTTGACCGTTTGTTAATTGCTCAGGCTAAAACATCTGATATGATATTTTTAACACATGATGAGCTTTTACCAGATTATAATGAACCATGTATTTGTTTTATGTAATGTGAAAGATTAAATGATATGCTCATACGAAAAGCAACAACTGAAGATTTAGATTTAGTTACACTTATAGAATCCGCCTGTTTTCCACCAGCCGAAGCAGCCCCTCGTGAAGCGTTTAAAGAGCGCCTTGCTCATTATGCAGACCATTTCCTTATAATTTTTGATGGTGATACACCTATTGGTTTTATCGATGGTTTTGTAACGGATGATGAAATCCTAACCGATGAGATGTTCGCCGATGCTTCCTTGCATAATCCGAATGGCGCATGGCAGATGATATTTGGTCTAAATACATTGCCAGAATATCGCAATCGTGGTGTTGGTGGTAAGTTAATTGAGGCGTTTATCGAGCTTGCCAGAGAGGAAAAACGAAAGGGTGTTATTTTAACATGTAAGGAAGAAAAGATTCATTATTACGCCAAGTTTGGCTTTGTAAATGAAGGCGAGTCTGTATCTGATCACGGCGGTGCTAAGTGGTATCAGATGCGTGTTGTGTTCTAGCCATATAATTAAATATAAAAGAAGAAGCTGAAATCTTGCAGATTAGCATTGATTTCAGCTTCTTTTTTGTTGGGAAAAGTATTGGTATTGTATTTAAATAATTTCTTTAACTTGCGCCACGCCTTTATCGGTCAGCATATAGTACCCATTTGTTACATACAACAAGCCTTGTTTCTTAAGATGTGTTGCGGCTTGGTGTGTATAGTCTGGCTTCCAGTTCAAGTGTTCGTGAATGGTGCCGATACCATTTTCAATGGCCGCCACAGGTGTATTCATATGGGTATAGATGTGGCAGAGCATCATCGTTTCTCGATAGTGACGACGCAAGTGGCGTTGGCGAAGATAGGTTGCAATATAGCCCGTCTTTGGCGTGCAAATAACGGCAATTAATAAGGCGAGACCAATCGTTGTTGCGATAGCGCCTGCAATGGATACGTCTAGGGTGAAAGCGACTTCCGTACCGATAACGGCACAGATAATACCGATGATGATACTGCTAGTGAGCATGGCTTTCACAGAGTCCGTCCATAAATAAGCAATAACCGCAGGTCCGATCATGAGGCCGATAACGAGAATGGCGCCTACCGCTTGGAATGAAGCCACCACGGTGAGGGATACCATGGTCATCAGCACGTAGTGGATGAGGGTGGGCATAAAGCCGAAGAGCCCTGCTAATAGTGGATCGAAGGTCGATAGCTGCAATTCCTTGTAGAAGAGCATAACTAATACGAGGTTGATGAATGCCACCCCAAGGGAAATCCATAGTGAAACAGGACCTAAGTCGGTACCGTTTAGAATCCATCTGTCGAACGGGGCGAATGCGATTTCCCCTAGAAGTGCCGTATCTACGTCAAGGTGTGCGTTGCCGCTGTAGAGACTGACGAGGATGATGGCAATGGAGAAGAGGAGCGGGAAGATGATACCAATGGACGCGTCTTCGTTGACGAGGCCCGTGTTATGAATCATCTCTGTAAGCCACACTGTTCCTACGCCGACTACGGTTGCCCCTACTAAAAGCAAGGGAGAGTTTAAGTCTTCCGTTACAAAGAAAGCGAGCACGATGCCGAGAAATACGGTATGCGTAATGGCGTCGGCCATCATGGACATGCGGCGCAGCACGAGGAATACACCAGGGATAGCGCACGCGATGGATACTGCGATGGCGATGAGTAAAATCTCTGTATGTACTGTCATCGGGCACCTCCTATGCGAGGCTGCCTACCCTCTGCTCTATATATCTTTTGTTGTAAGTCGGCGGGACTTATCTTTGCGGTTTCTGATAATAAAGCTTGTTTTGATTGTTTGTTTCTACGATATTGCCATAAGATGCCTCTATTAGGTGCAAATATGAGGCTCAACAGTACAATAATCGACAGAATGACGATGATGGCAGGTCCTGTAGGCAGTTTTTGTACTGTTGTACTCCAAATGGTACCGCCGATAGCAGATACCATACCGAAACATCCTGCTAGTATACACATGGTACCTAGCTTGTTCGTCCACTGACGGGCCCCTACGGCTGGTGCAATAAGGAGCGAACTGATTAAGATAGCACCTACTGATTGAATGCCGATGATGATGGTCATGATCAATAGGGAACGATATAAAATGAGGGTAAAAGTGACGGGAATTTGCAATGTTTTGGCGTATTCTACGTCAAAGGAAATGAGCTTTAGCTCTTTCCAAAATAAGGCTGTTAAAACGATAATGATGAGCGCTGCCGCCGATGTAATGTACACATCGCGAGCTAATATGGTGGCGGCCTGTCCAAATATAAATTTTGAAAGCCCCGCCTGACCTGCATTGTTCAGACTTTGAAGGTAGGTGAGTAGAACCATACCAAGACCAAAGAAAGCAGATAGTATAGTAGCTAGAGCGCCATCGAATTTGATTTTACTGTTTTCAACGGTGATGGTAATGAGCCACGCCGCAGTGATAGAGGACAGGGCAGCACCTATAATGAGTACCTCAATGTCTTTTATACCGGTCAGCAAGAATGCGATGACTACACCGGGCAGTGCTGCGTGGGAGAGGCCGTCACCGATGAGGCTTTCCTTGCGCAGTACAGCGAAGGTTCCTGCAATACCACTGGCAAGGCCCAAGAGAGCCGTGCCGAGCAATACCATCTGTGTCGTATAGGATTGGAGAATGGTCATACAATCCTCCCCTTGCCGTAGGTGCGCTCGATGGCCTCATCGGTAAAGGTCTCTGCTACGGGACCATAGGCAACAGTTTGCTTATTGACCATCGTTACCCAGTCGAAATATTGAGGTACCGTATTTAAATCGTGATGTACGACAATCACCGTTTTGCCACGCGCTTTCATTTCTTGTAAAAGAGAGATAATGGCGTGCTCCGTCGTTTTATCGACGCCCTTGAAAGGCTCGTCCATGAGGTAAATATCTGCCTCTTGTACGAGGGCTCTCGCAAGGAATACACGCTGTTGTTGGCCCCCTGAAAGTTGACGAATTTGCCTGTTTACATAGTCGCTCATGCCCATTTTTTCAATCATGGAGAGGGCCAGTTCCTTATCCTTTTTACTTGGTCGTTTGAACCAACCTAGATGACCATAGCGGCCCATGAGTACAACGTCTAATACGGTAGTAGGAAAGTCCCAGTCTACGCTACCGCTTTGAGGGACATAGGCGATTTTTTTGTAATCCTTTTTGTCCATCGCAAGGTGGTGGTCGATATAAAACTTAACACTACCTGAGATAACTGTTAATAGGCCTAACATGGCCTTTAATAATGTAGATTTACCGGCCCCATTAGGTCCGACGATGGCCGCTAAGGAACCGATGGGTACCTTCATATCTACGTCCCATAATACGGGTTTTGTCGTATAGGCTACGGTCATATCTTCAACTTCAACGGCCCATTCCATAGAGACCTCCTTTTATCAATAGTGCTACTATCGCTGTATTGTTAGTAGTACTTGTACTTACATAGGACGTACACTGTATGTCGTCCTTATTTTGAAACGTTATTTGTTATTTAAGTGCTTTAGCGATGGTATCGATATTGGCTTTTACCATACCGATATATGTGCCACCTTCAGTGCCTTCAGAACCGAGGGAGTCGGAGTATAATTCGCCACCGATAGCAACGTTCCAGCCTTTAGCCTTAGCTGCTTCTTGAACGGCTTCAATTGTTTTGTGTGGTACAGAAGATTCTACGAAGATCGCTTTAATTTTGTGATCTACGATGAATTGCACAAGTTCATTTACATCTTGTGTGCCTGCTTCTGTAGCAGTACTAACACCTTGTAAACCTTTTACTTCAAATCCGTACGCGCGAGCAAAGTATTGGAAGGCATCGTGTGCTGTTACGAGGACGCGAGATTCTTTTGGAATAGATTCCGCTTGAGCTTTGATGTATGCATTTGTTTCATCTAATTTAGTGAGGTACGCATCATAGCGTTTTTTGAAATCCTCTTTGTGAGCTGGATCTGCTTTAGCAAGACCTTCGTAAACTGCTTTTGCCGCAAGTTTCCAATTTGCTACATCGAACCAAATATGAGGGTCTTTAGTTTTCACGCCATCTTCTTCGTTAAAGTCGAGTAGAGTAGCTGGATCAATAGCGTCGGACACGCGGATTGTAGCTTTATTTTGTTTCGTTAAATTGTCAAAAATGGAACCCATTTTACCTTCTAAGTGAATGCCGTTGTACACCACTACATCTGCTTTAGACATAGCAGTTACATCGCCGGCGCTCGCTTGGTAGAGGTGAGGATCTACGCCAGGACCCATAAGACCTTGGACGGACACATGGTCACCGCCAATTTCTTTTACTAAATCCGTTAACATTGTTGTTGTGGCAACGACGTTTAGTTTCTTTTGACTGTCCTGTGCTGCATCCTTACCACAGCCTGCTAATGCGAATAACATAAGTGCTAATGATACGACTATTAGCAAGATTCGATTGAATTTCATAATAAACCTCCTTTTATAGGTACTGAGTTTAACATCTTTGGTTATCTTGTTAACTACCCTTATTTAAGCGGGAAAATAGCCGCTACTAACGTAGCGGCTAGTGGCAGTTATACAGTTTTCTGCTAAGGTCACGATCGTTTAGTGGATGAGAGATTGTAGATGGTTTGGCCCAACGAGGGCAACGATACCAAGTACCATCATGACCTTCATTTGAATACGCTTTCTACGTCTCATGATGAACCTCCTTTGTGTAATTTTTTTGTCATATCAACCTGATATGTAAGTCCGAACAGTTATCTTGAAATCAATATATCATAAATGAGAAAAATTATCAATAAAAATCATTCTATACATATATTTTTTACTAATAGACTACATTTTGCAGTTGGGTATTTTTTTCTTCATCTTTATCGAGTATTATATATGTATATTTATTATATTAATTTCGAGGGGGAACAAACCATGAATATATTAACTCGATTCGCGTGTGCTGCTGTTCTTACATTTGCGGTAGGTGCTATGATGCCTGCTCATGCTGATGCGGCTGCGGGTAGATTTACAGAAGCACCTCGCGAGGTATCCATCGTTAAACCTACGATGCCAGCTATTCCAAATGGAATTACCGTAGCAGATCATATGCGTGTACGATTCCTAATTAACAAACAAGGCAAGGTTGAAAATGTCTTTGTAGAACAATCCTCTGGTTATGGTCCTGTTGATGAGGCTGTGAAAGCTGCTATTAGACAATGGGAATTTACGCCGGCTATTGGCACAGATCAAAAAGCCCATGCATCCATCATAGGCATGACAATTACATTGCCAAAGGGTAATGCTCCAGCTAAGTCCGGCAATGGTAAATTGACGGTAGACAAATCACAGTCTAACGATAATCATGCGTCTGATGTGAATGCGAAAGCGAATGGTCCTAAGGCAAAATAAGGAGTGAAACAGTCTAGGACTCAATAATGAGAGTGGTCATAAGACTAAATGAGGAGAAAGATGATGAGTAATGTATTGCGTTGTGTTGCCTTAACGGCATTAATAATGTCCATGTCTGCCGCTGTTTCTTTGGCGGCCACACCTTATGAAGCGCCAAAAGCAATATCTACACCAGGCTTTGATTCTGGTGTACTACATGGTTATGCCGGTGATGCAACTGTTGTTAATGTAAACTTTACTATTAATACAGATGGATCCGTTTCTCATGTAGAATTACAGGGAACCACTGGTAGTAGTGATGCGGATGCATCTATCGTGAACACAATTTCTACATGGAAATTTACACCGGCTACGGATAGCAATGGCAATCCTGTAGAGGCATCTAAAACTGAATATATTAATTTAAGGAATTAATAGAAGGCACTCATACATTGTATGGGTGCTTTTTTATGTGCTGGTGAAAGTACTTAAGGAGTTAATTATATTGGGTGAAGGTGTTTTGTGGCTCAATTATCTTGGGAAATGTATCTGCAGCAACTGAAAATTACTTTCAAAATGAATATAATAAAAATATATTTAATATAGTAATAATATATTGTATATACTAATAGTCTTTGACCCCTGGAGGTATAAGCATATGAATCCATTACAGCAAAAGCTAGATATTAATAACGAACGGTACAGAATTATTGTATCTATTAAAGAGGATTATTTAGACGGTAAATTATCCTTGGAAGAGGGTAACCGTATTTTAAAAGAAAAGTTAGGTACTTGTACGCCTGACGAATTTGCTTATGCAGAGCAAAGTTTGAAAGGTGTCTATAAGGATGAAGAAATACTAGACAAGATGGATGATTTGTTGAATTTATTTGACGGTGTATTAGTGCGTGCCGAAAATGAGTACCCAGAGAATCATCCGTTGTGGGCTTATTTAGAAGAAATTAATGCGGTTGAAAAGGTAGCTCTTGAAGCGGATGAACTGTTAAAACAAGATAAGTTTATTAAAAACCCTTGGCTTGGTATTTTTGATTCCTTAGCAGAATGGCGTATCCATCTATCTCGTAAGCAAAATCAATTATATCCAATGTTAGAAAATCATGGGTTTGATCGTCCAACGCGGATTATGTGGACCTTTGATGATGGCGTGCGCGATGCTATCTCTTCATCCTACGCATTGCTTCGTGAAGATAAATATGAGGAGTTTTTAGCATCTGTTCCAGAAACACTGGCAAAGTTACGTGATTTGAACTCTAAGGAGTTAGAGGTTTTATTGCCAACATCCTTTAAATTATTAAGCGATGAAGAGTTTGTGCGCATGAGCAAAAATGACCATGAAATCGGTTATGCTGTTATTAACGCACCAGGTTTATATGTAGTGACAGGTATCAATGATTCTGCGGCACAACTAAATACAAATAACTCCGGTCAAAACGGTGCTGTATCTAACGAGTTCCTAAACGATTTGGCAGGTCTAGTATCCAAATATGTTGGCCCTGTAGGAGGTACAGCCGTTAGTAAGGATGCTGTCCTAGATGTGGCCACTGGCAAATTGACCTTAGAGCAAATTAATTTGTTGTTCCGCCATCTACCTGTGGATTTATCCTATGTAGATGAAAATGAACTCGTTAAGTTCTACAGTGATACACCACATCGCATTTTCCCTCGTAGTGCTAATGTTATTGGCCGTGAAGTGAAGAATTGCCATCCTGCGAAGTCTGTTCATGTAGTGGAAGAAATCGTAGAGAAATTCCGTTCGGGAGAACAAAGCCAAGCTGAATTCTGGATCAATAAACCGGGCTTGTTTATCTATGTTATCTACACGGCCGTGCGCGATGAAAATGGTAAATTCCGAGGCGTACTAGAAATGATGCAAGATTGTACACATATCCGTGAATTAGAAGGCTCCCGTACATTGTTGACTTGGGATAAAACTGACTTTGTAGGCGATAACCAACGCATTTATTAATAAAAATAAAAAGTAACTCTCTGAGAGCTTACAATAGTTATCAATTTTTATTATTACAAAATGTGTTGCACTAATTTAAAATAAATATACAATAATTTACTTTTATTCATCTCTTTCGTGTATACAAATTTATTAAAAACAGGTAAAATAGAGATTATTAGAAGTATTTTCAATACACATACCGATAGGTTTTTATAAAGTTATACGATAAAGGTGAGGATTAGAATGGCAACACGTCGCATTTGGAATCAAAGTGAAATCAAGACAAATCCGTTATTTTCTAAATTACGCAGCACCATTGAAACTGCATTTTATGGCAATAACGTAAAACCTGTTACATCTGTAGCAGAAGCGTATACATTGGCAACGCAAGAACCAGGTGTCATTCTTCTTGATATGCCTGTATTTAAACCAGAAGAACAAGGTTTACCAGCTGATGCTAAAATTCTCGTAACTAATGATGGTAAAACGACTGGCCGCTATGCGAAGGCTCGCCGTATCATTGGTGATGAAGGTATTGATGAAGTCGAATTAGCCGGTATCGCTCGTGATGCTGTGTATGATAGTCGCAATAAAGAATGGATTTCTACACAAGTTGTGGTTGGTCTTGATCAAAAATTCACGGCTCGTGCTCATCTTATGATTCCAAAGGATCATGCATCTATCATGTATTCTTGGGTTATGAACTTTAAATTCTTTGACGATGCAGTGAAAGAGTTCTATAACAACAGTAAAGACATCCCGGAAGGGGATATTTATATCTACTCTGACCCTGACTATGTAGTACCAGGTCATCCAGGTGGTCTTGCTATTTTTGACCCTGCTCATAACTGCGCGATGATTCTTGGCATGCGTTACTTTGGGGAACATAAAAAAGGCACATTGACATTGGCTTGGTCCTTAGCAAATCGTTATGGCTACGTAGCCTGCCACGGCGGTATGAAACGCTATAACCTTAAAAATGGTGAGTCTTTCACAATAGGCGTATTTGGTCTATCCGGTTCCGGTAAATCTACATTGACTCATGAAAAACACAATGGTCGCTATGATATTTCTATCTTGCATGACGATGCATATATCATCAATACAAATGATTTGTCCTCCGTTGCGATGGAACCAACATACTTTGATAAAATGCAGGACTATCCTGTGGAACACCCTGCTAATAAATACTTATTAACATTGCAAAATGTAGGCGTTACCCTCGATGAAAATGGTAATAAGGTCGTATTGGCTGAGGACGTGCGCAACAATAATGGCCGTGCTATTAAATCCCAATTCTGGACAGACAATCGCGTAAACCACGTGGACGAACCGGTTAATGCCATTGTGTGGCTGATGAAAGATAAAACATTGCCACCAATCCTTAAAATCGACGACCCTGTGTTGGCTTCCACTATGGGCGCAACCCTTGCAACACGCCGCTCTACTGCGGAAAAACTCGATGCCAACGTCGATCCAAATGCACTCGTTATTGAGCCATATGCAAACCCATTCCGTACCTATCCGTTAGTTCGTGATTATGAAAGCTACAAAAAACTCTTCAAAGAATGTGGCGTAGATTGTTATATCATGAACACCGGATTCTTCCTTGAAAAGAAAATCCCTAAAGAAGTGACCCTTGATTTATTAGAACGCCTAGTAGAAGGAGACCTACAATTCGAACCATTCGGTGCCTATGAAAACCTATCCTACGTAGAAGTGCCAGGATTCGAACCACCATTTGATGTACGTGAATACCATCACCAACTACACCAAGCCTTTGAATTCCGCTCTGAATACGTGGAAAAACTCAAAGACGGTAAAAATGAATTACCACACGAAGTACTTGATGTACTAAAAACTTTAATGTAACACCTAAATACGGTGGCGGATAAAAAATCCTCCTCAAGCCGACACGCTACTGCGCTACGCGGAGCCCGAAGTCGTTTGAGGAGGATTTTTTCATCCTTACTTATTCAGTAAGTACATTAAAGTTTTTATCATATCTGCGTTAAGAGAGACACGCTACTGCGCTAAAGCGGAGCCCGAAGTTTTTTCCAGAGGGGCTATTTCTTTTTCTGTATTTTTTACATTAAAGTTTTTATTACACCGGCGTTAATACAGACACGCTACTGCGCTACGTGGAGCCCGAAGTCGTTTGAGGAGGATTTTTTTATCCTTACTTATTCAGTAAGTACATTAAAGTTTTTATCATATCTGTGTTAAGAGAGACACGCTACTGCGCTGAAGTAGAGCTAATGTTTTAAATATTTTAGATGGAGCAGTAAGATTTTGTGAAAATGATGCAGGAGAATTATTGATGTATATCGAAGTAGTATTATGAGGTATTTATTTCTCATGAGTGCTTTTAATTCCTGTAATAAATAGGAATTAAGAATGAGTTTGTTTCATGAAATTATTATGAGTTTTGTAATTGAAAAACATTGTTATAATGGGGAATAGGAGCTGATATATTTTATAATATGTATAAAATTTGATTGACAATTGTCCTCTCAACAAATATACTTATGATAGTTTAAAACATATTTATGAGATAGGATTTAAAACCCACAATTAAGGTGGATTTTACTTAGATAGAAGAAGAATATGTTTTCTTGTTATTAGCGGTTGGCCTACGTAGGCCCCTAGGAGGTTTAAAATGAGTAAAGACGTGGAAAATAAAAATACCCATGACCATAGCCATGGTGAACATCATCATTGCCATTGCGGCGGTCATCATCACGATCATGATCACAACCATGACCACAATCATGATCACGACCATCATCACGACCATGACCATCATCATGACCATGACCATGGTCACGATCATAGCCATGAAAAGGCTTTGCCTACAGATAAATGGGTGCCACACACTCATGAACCAGGTGTGCCTCATGAACATGGCGTAAATGATTATCTTAAGGCTGTTGCTGAGTATCGTAAAACATGGCCTACTAAGCAAGATGTTATCGAGCAAACTCCTGACCCTGCCGTGCGTGAGATGATTCTTCGTATGGAGCAAATCGGTTGCGACACTGTATTCGACCGTTTCGATAAACAACAACCTCAATGTGCGTTCGGTATTGCTGGCGTATGTTGTCGTATTTGTTTCATGGGTCCATGTAAAATTACGCCTAAGAGCCCTCGTGGCGTCTGCGGTGCCGATGCTGATCTTATCGTAGCTCGTAACATGACACGTGCTGCTGCTGGTGGTTTGACTCAACATGGTGCGCATGCTCGTGAAATTTTGATTTCTTTGAAAGCTGCCGCTAATGATCAATTGGATATTCCAATTTTGGGCGAAGAAAAAATCCGTACTGTATGTAAGGCTTTCAACATCCCTGAAGAAGGTCGTTCTTTGAAAGAAGTAGCTAATGATTTAGCAGACGTTCTATTAGAAGATTTGAGTCGTGCATTGCCTGGCGAATATAAAACAATTACAGCAATGGCTCCTGCTGAACGTCGCGAAGTTTGGAAAAACTTGGATATTTTGCCTATTTCCGCATACAATGAAGCGTTTGATGCATATCATCGTACTTGCGTAGGTACAGATGGCGATTGGGAAAGCAATATGAAACAATTCTTGCGTTGTGGTCTTGCTTTCACATTCACTGGCGTAGTAGCGGCAGATATCGCTACAGATGCATTGTTCGGACAAGGCGGTCGCCGTACATCCAAAGTTAACATTGGTGCCTTGAAAAAAGGTTATGTAAATATCGCTGTTCACGGTCACTTGCCAACATTAGTATCTCAAATTTGTACAATTGGTGCCTCTGAAGAGTATTTAGAAAAAGCGAAAGCTATCGGTGCCAAAGGCATTCAATTCTATGGTATTTGTTGCTCTGGCTTGTCCAGTATGTACCGTTATGAAAATGTTATTCCATTGTGTAATGCTATCGGTGCGGAACTTGTACTTGGTACAGGCGCTCTTGATTGCTGGGTAGCTGACGTTCAAGACGTTTACCCTGCTATCATGGACGTAGCACGTTGCTTCAATACAAAGGTTATCACTACATCTGATGCAGCTCGTTTACCAGGTGCAGAACACATCGGTTACGATCACCATCATACTAACTTGGCTGAAACAAAAGCATTGGCTCGCAAAATCTTGGATCGTGCTCTTGAAGCTCATGAATTGCGTAAAGGTATGCCTGTATTCATTCCGCCATATGAAATCACTGCTGAAGTTGGTTTCTCTCCAGAATCCACTGTTAAACATTACGGTTCCTTCAAACCGTTGGCAGAGGCTTTAAAATCTGGTAAAGTTCGTGGTATCGTAAACGTAGTAGGTTGTTCCAACCCTCGCGTTATCTACGAAAAAGCAACTGTAGATATCGTTGATACACTTATCAAAAATGGCTGTATCATCTTAACAAATGGTTGTGCGTCCTTCCCATTGATGAAACTTGGTTACTGTAATACAGATGCTATTAAGAAATGTAGCCCTGCATTGCAAGAGTTCTTGGGCGATGATCAACCACCAGTATGGCATGTTGGCGAATGTGTTGATAATGCTCGTTCTTCCGGTATCTTTGCTGGTATTGCAGGTGAATTAGGTCTTAACTTACCACAAATGCCATTTGCTATGTCTAGCCCTGAATGGTCTAACGAAAAAGGTATCGATGCATCCCTTGGCTTCCGCCTAATGGGTATCAACTCCTACCACTGCGTTGAGCCACCTACACAAGGCTCTGATGCTGTTACAAAATGGTTGAAAGAAGACACTAAAGACATCCTAGGCTCTGTTATGTATGTAAATACAGATCCAGCTAAAGTTGCTGAAAAAATCTTGGCAGATATCGATGAAAAACGTGCTGCTTTAGGTTGGGCAGAAGTAAAATAATTATTAATTGATTAGACTATTTAACCGAAAATAAAACTCATCTTCTTTACGAGGTAATGAAATACCCTCTCGTGCGTCCTCCACCGCCTTAACGGTCTGCGGCATAGCCTTGACCTAGCAAAGTCGGACGTACTGAGAGGGTTATTTCATTAGAGGTAAACTCTAAATTAGTAAATCTAAATGATGAGTTTTATTTTCTACGTTTTAGCCTAATTAACTAATAATTATTTATGAAAGAATAAAAGCGTCAGGTAGACCTGACGCTTCATTTTTTAATCAAAAGCTTATTAACTTAATCTATTACATCATTTATAACTCTGCTATACTAATAATAGGAGTCATTGACGTGAGTTAGGTTCATCACCGAAAGGTGGTGATACTATGAGTAAATTCGAGAAGGTTTATATAATTCTTTTTGTAATTTCCATAGTTGTATCTATCTTAAGTTTATTCAAATAAACTTAAGAAACGCCTAACGTAATAAGTACTGGTAATACTTACACGTTAGGCGCATCTCGTTTTACTAATTTTTAGATGAGCCTAACGCTTGCACACGTCAATGACTCTCTTTATGTTTATAGTATACCTCAATAACAACATAAAAACAACATAGGTATATAGTAACTTATAGTATAATAATTTCTCCATCCTCAGGGACTGCTACATGGCTTTCGATATTGGTGCCTTTGATAAACTTGTGCACATCCTTACGGCTTGTTGCTGTATGATTAACTGTATCCATATGAACAGCGATGATTTTCGCTTCTGGTTTGCGTACTACCATGCGGCCAATATCTTTTGTCCCCATAATAATACTATCTTCAAAGCCCAAAATTTGAGCATATCCTGTATTCATAATAATAACATTAGGGTCGAAGCGAAGAAGGGCCTTCTCTACATCGCTTGTCCATACTGTATCGCCTACAAGGTACACAGTTGGTTCGCCTTCTGCTTCAAAAATAACGCCCATTGCATCGCCTGCTAATGGTGCGAGAACTGGATTTGCATACATTTCTACAGTGCCGTGTGAGCCCCCTGTTTTTCTTAATGTGATACCATTAAACTCAAGACTTTCAAAAATAATGCGTACATCATTAAAGCCTTGGGAGATAATAAGTTCTTTGTCCGCTGTATTTTGCACAAAAATAGGAAGTGACTTTGGAATAGATTTAATTGCCGTGTCATCCCAATGATCAAGATGTGTGTGTGTAACTACTACTGCAGTTACATTGCTTAATAGATTGTCCATTGATACAGGTAAATCAACCATGGGCATTCTTTGTTGATAGTTAAATGTTCCTTCAAAGCCAGGATAAGTATCTTTTGGTGCTAAGAATGGATCAATAAGAAATGTTGTGTTTTTTATTGTTAATTTTCCTGTAGCATTTCTAATGTGAGTATATTGTGTCATAGGTATCTCCTTAATTGTATTTTGAAAATCTAATCAAATAGATTACTGTTTGTAATCCCTAGAATTAGTGTACCTTGTTTTGTTATACTAGTCTCAACAATAATTGACACTATGTTTATTAATAGACACATTGTATAAATGTGTCTATGTAGGAGGTTATATGATAACTCGAAAAGAAATGACACGAATGTTGTTAAAAGAAGGCTTGCTTAGTTGTTTAGAAAACCATTCTTTTGAGTCTTTAACCGTAACATTATTGTGTAAAGCATCAGGTATAACTCGTTCTACTTTTTATTTACACTATAGCAATATCATGGAAATTGTTGATGATTTAGTAGATGATGCAATCGCTTATTCGCGACCAGGAATGGTAGATAATAATAATTTACAAACTATAGCTCAAACCTTATCAGCTGCTTCTAATTCTGTTTCGTTGAGAGAAGCATACGATTCTATTTTTGATAGATTGCCCTTATGTCAGCGTATTATACGACATAAAAAGTATTTACCTTTATTTTTAGATGACCAAATTTCAGAATATGTATTGCAACGAATTATACGGAGTGAAAAAGATCGGCAAGGGCTTGTTATGGCAGAAGCACTTGGGACTTCATTTGACGTGGGTGTATCCGTTTTTGTATTTTTAGTGCACGGACTATATGCTGTTAATAAACAATATAAGTGGTCCCAAAGCGATGAATGGTTAGAAGCACAGAAAGTTATCTTTGAACTCGTTTATCGTGGGTTACAAAGAAAATAAGCATATAAGGCTCACATACTTCCTTGGTGCATCAATACATGCTCACCTAGAAATTAGTACAGGCCTGTACTAATTTCTAGAAGAGGTATATGGATGAGGTCAAGGCCCTAGGCCGCAGACCGTTGTGTTTGTTTCGAACGCATAAATTCATGGGCGACCGTAATTGCTGTGGCAGAAAATATAATTTACTATGTGATGCTCTAATACAGATCTAAATTCCAATAAAAGAACACCCACAATTATCCGACTTTACTAGGTCAAGGTCCTAGGCCGCAGACCGTTCTGTCTATTTAGAACGCATAAATTCATGGACAACCGTAATTGCTGTGGCAGAAAATATAATTTACTATGTGATGCTCTAATACAGATCTAAATTTCAATAAAAGAACACCCACAATTATCCGACTTTACTAGGTCAAGGCCCTAGGCTGCAGACCGTTCTGTCTATTTAGAACGCATAAATTCATGGATAACCGTAATTGCTGTGGCAGAAAATATAATTCACCATGTAGATAATCTAATTCACATCTAATTTCTAATGAAATAACCCCCTCAGAGAGTCCGACTTTGCTAGGCCAAGGCCTAGCCGCAGGCCGTTAAGGCGGTGGAGGACGACTGAGGGGGTATTTCATTACCCAAATTAAGGGTGAATTATATTTTCTTTAATGATGTAAATTATATTTTCTATACAGCTATAAGGTAGAACATGAATTTATACGTTCATGTTTGCCCCTTTTCTCACATAGAACCAGAAGCAAACTGCAACTGTTACGATGTTGAATGCTAGTAGTACTGCGAATGCAGGGTGAATGTTGCCGAATGTGGAGTATACGAAACCGAAGATTTTAGGTGTAATGAATGCACCGTATGCAGCTACAGCAGCTACGAAACCTGTGATTAGAGAGGATAACAACGGATTGCCAAATACGTGAGGAATCATACGGAATGTTGCACCTGTTGCAAAGCCGCAGCATACGAATGTCAATACGGACATAGCAAAGAAGAATGGGAAGTTGTGCATATCTACACCAACTGCGATCAATGCAGTGGTAGCACATAAGCCGATGAGGCTAACAAAGGTAACTTTTGTACCGCTGTTGATCTTGTCGGATAACCAACCGCCTACAGGACGAAGGGCACCTGCAACAAG
>OKVL01000599.1_pt1 | contig 20368 bp, 16 predicted proteins | sample 1606791 | NCBI WGS metagenome assembly OKVL01 (sample SAMN03281006, study PRJEB24777) | human gut metagenome | isolation source: fecal sample PR165 from 1 month old male Malay infant, vaginally delivered...
AATTAAATCAGAGGTAAACAGATTGTAGCAAGTGAAGAAAAAAATAGCTCTTGAGAGATATTTTCTCAAGAGCTGTTTTTCTATTTTATTTCAAAAGCGGTTTGCGTTGTGGGGTTATTACTTAATAAGGTGTTTTTATACAGTAAATAGTACGGTGCCGCTGACCAACTAAAGTTTTTCGTACTTAGGCCTTTCCCTGTCAGTGGATCATAATTTTCATGAATAGGTCCTTCTCCCATCAATCCTTCGGCATGTAAGAAGAGTTCTTGTGTCATTTCTTTTGCTTCTTTTGTATAGTCATAGTTTTGAAGAGCTTCTACACCAAACAAGGCTTGATCAAGCCAAACTGGTCCCCGCCAATATTTCGTTGCAGCAAATTTTTCATTGTCTTTGGATGCCGTTGGGAATGGCATAAAGGTATTGAACATTTCTTGATTCATCATGTTTTTCTTAACTGCCGCCGCCTGTTCTTTGGTCGCTACTTTTGCCCAAAGCGGCAACCAGCCTTCTGTTCCTTTGCCACGATTGACTAACAATTTTGTTTTCGAGCCGTCTTCATTTATTTGTAAGTCATAGAAGAAGCCCGTTTTTTCATCAAACATATTTTCTTGAATATATTTTTTTAGTTTCTTCGCTTCTTTTTGATAGTTCTTATAGTCCTCTTTTTTGCCTAGTTCTTCTGCTATCGAAGCTAAATAGCCCTTTTCAGCGTAGAGATACGCATTCAAATCCACTGATTCTTGATTAATCGAATACCCCACTACTTTTCCTTTATTTTTGTTTTCAAAAACTTTAACTCCATCATCGCCTTTGCCCACACCTTCTTTGTCAAACCGTGTAGCGTTATCCATGCCACTTTCCCATGCGGCTGCTTCAATAACAGCATCATCGTCCACTTTAGGTTGGCCATTTTTATCTTTAATGATTTGATCCTTGTCGTCTTTTTGCCAGTGAGCATCACTGACCATGCTTCCATATTCTGCTATCCCATTTTTATTGTGGTCTCTGTTGGTATACCACCAATTATGATAAGCCACAAGTTTGGGATACATTTCTTTTAAAAATTCCTTATCTTTGGTTTCTTGATAAATATGCCAAACTGCCCATGCAGCCAATGGTGGTTTAGAATTTCGTTCATTCCAGTTGCCACCTTCACCACCACGCGCACTGTCTTGATTGTAAAAGACAGCATCAATGATCGCTCCTGCATCTTGTGGACGTACGGTATCATCTTTTTGAATTTGATAATCAAACAAGGCCCGCATATTATTTTTAGCTAACTCGGGATTAAAATCAGCCGTTGCTACATCCGCTTTCCACGAATCCCAAGCCCACATACCAATAAACCATTTATAAGACATGGACGGAACAATCCCGTCATGCTTAAAGGCACCTGCCGCACTTCGCCAATTGGTATTAATCGTTTCAATCGATTTGACTAGCGCATTTTGATATTCAGGAAATTCTGCTGTTTTCTTTTGATCAAACGTTTTATCTAGATATCCTTGCCATCTTTGCTTGTTCTCTTTGAAATAGCGCGCCGCATTTTTGGTATATTCGGGTGCTTGTTGTTGTTCCTTTGCCTCTTCTTCTTTTGTAAAAGTATAGCTTTCTGTCGTATAGGTGTTGTACGTTTGTTTAGGCTTCAATTCAATTGGTTCAGCGGTTGCTGTATAATTCCGATTATCAATTTTTGTTGAAACTTTATCCGCATGATGAATCGTATATTTTGTGTCTTTCGTAGCAAAATAATTCCACGTTTCTCTGACTTCACCAAAATTCACTTGAATATCATTGTCTTTAGCAGTTAAACGAGTGCCAATATCTAAGGTTTCCGTTCCCTCTTGAATTTTGTCAAAGACCGCACCTGTCCAGCTTGTTTCAAGTGACAAGGGCTCTTCATCAGTGTTTTCCAGTGTCGTTTGGATAAGCGCCGTTCGATTGCTGACAAAAATTAAAGCTAAATGAATCGTTAGATCGTCTAATTCATAGGTTTGCTCTAGGCGCCCAGGATAATAAGACAGGTCCATGCGGTTGCTTTGGCTTAAATCATAGGTTTCTCCCGTTTTTTTATTTTTGACCGTTAATTTGTTTAAACTTGCCGCCAAGTTTACTGGATATTCTTCCGCAATAATCAATGGCCCCGCAAAACCACCCAGTAGCTCTTTATTGCTTTTTTCAGGTAAATAGTAGCCATGCCATGCACCTAAATCAGAAAAATTATTAAAATAATTGGTATCGTATACGCCATTCGTCCGTTCGGTTGGTGATGCACTCACATCTAAAACATTTGCAAATTCATCAACTTTTGTTCTTTCAACACTTGCTTGCACTTCCCCGCTTAACGCAAAACAGCTGACTACGGTGATTCCTAACGCTAACCAAGTAGACACCCGTTTCTTTTTTGATAAACCCTTCATAAAACCCCTCCTATAAAATGATAGCGCTTTATACACTGATTTATTATCAGCAAGGACTATGCCAAATGGAGTGTATCCCTTTTTATTATTGAAAGATTCAACTTTCTCTAGAAAAAAAGCGACCGTATCGAAGTGTATTGATCAAAAAATAACGAGTGTATCGATAGTGTATTTAGTTTATGCTTGATTCTGTTTTATTTTCGTAGCTTCCACAAATTTTTCAGTAATTTTTTTCGGTCGTGTAATAACAGATCCCACCACCACGCTATAAGCACCTAGCTCCAGAACACGTTGGACTTTTGCTGGCGTATCAATCATTCCTTCTGCAATGATTGGTGTAGTAAAATGCTTCTTTGCTTCTCTTAACAGTTCAAAATCATTTTGTTCAATCCGCTGATTTTCACTTTGCGGCGTATAGCCGACTAACGTTGTGCCAATATAATCAAAACCTAACTCCGCCGCTTCAATCATCTCTTCCAGCGTGGAACAATCTGCCATCCATTCTTGGTTAGGATACTTTTCTTTTATTCTTTTGAAAAATGTGGCTAACGTTTCGCCATTTGGTCGTTTCGAATGGGTTGCATCGAGAGCGATAATTTCTGGCTGAACAGCCATTAATTCATCTACCTCACGCATAGTTGCAGTAATATATACTTCTGCGTCAGGATAATCTCGTTTAATAATCCCAATGATTGGTAAATCAACCTCTTTCCGGATTGCTCGAATGTCTACCACAGAATTTGCTCGAATACCTTTAGCCCCTCCTTGTTTAGCGGCCAAAGCCATCTTGGACATGATAAAAGAACTATGCAACGGTTCGTCTGCCAACGCTTGGCAAGAAACAATTAATGCCCCTTTGATTTCTTCATTCAACATTGATCCCTCCAATTTAAAAGCGATTACAAACACAGTATACCTACAACAGCTGAAATATGCCACTCTTCCAAATAAGAACAAACGTTTCACGTGAAACAAAAGAAAGCAAGCCTTAACCGCTTGCTTTCTTTTGTTTCCATTTAGCATTTCACCTTAAGATATAGCGGATTTGATTATATCATGATACGATAATTCATATCGATAAGAAAGAGGTGATAAAATTGACAGAATACATCTACTTAGCTAGCGAGCAACCTTTATCTACAGGCAGTATAACTTTAAATGGACTGAGCAAGCCCACTGGCAATCTATTAAATAAAGCGTTCTTCTTTTTTATAAATGATTTTGAAGGTGATCCACCAGGTAAATTTTCATACAGCAACTATTTAAAAACATTGAATTATCAGGTTTGCTCTATGTGTTCTCTACCGTCAGATAATCAAAATATTGAAACACCCTCAGCAATCGCTCTTCTTGGCTACATCCGAAATCATTTTAAAAATACCTGCACAACTAAGTTATATATTTTGTCCGCTTTAAATGGTTTTGAAAACAAACCGATATCAAAAACAGTTACTCGCAAACTGTCTGATTTATCTTACAAAGATTTATATTATCAAGAGATGAAACTTTTAAAAATTATTCGTTAATATACTTATAGTGGTCTATCAAAAAAAGAATATTTATTCCGTTACATAAACTTTGAAAAAATGAAAAATAAGACCTTCAACATACTCTATCCTGTTGAAGGCCCTTCTCTCTTATTTAACCCTTTAATTTTTACGACCCTCTAAATAATCATACCCAAAATGTGCATACGCAAATGGCGTTGCAATTCGTCCTCGTGGTGTTCGTTTAATGAAACCTTTTTGAATAAGATAGGGTTCATACATATCTTCCACCGTTTCGGTTTCTTCACCGATATTTACAGACAAGGTACTTAAACCAACCGGACCGCCGCCGTATAAATCAATCATTGTTTTCAACAATTTTTGATCGACATAGTCCAAGCCTTGATGGTCCACTTGCAGTAAGGTTAACGCTTTGTCTGCAATCGCTCGGTCGATTTTGCCATCTGATTGGACTTGGGCAAAATCACGGACACGTTTTAACAAACGGTTAGCAATTCGGGGGGTTCCTCTTGAGCGGCGCGCAATTTCAAAGGCACCTTCCTCAAAAATCTCCGTTTGAAAAATATCTGCGGAACGGAGAACGATTTCTTTTAAATCCTGCTCTTGATAATACTCCATGTGAGAAATAATCCCAAAACGATCTCGTAATGGCGCTGAAAGCATCCCTGCCCGTGTGGTAGCGCCCACTAAAGTAAAAGGCGGTAATGGAAAATGAACGGGATGTGCCGTGGTTCCTTGACCGACCATGATATCAATGTAAAAATCTTCCATTGCGGAATACAGCATTTCTTCCACCACTCGCGGCAAACGATGAATTTCATCGATAAATAACACATCACCAGGCTCTAATTCGTTCAAAATAGCGACTAAATCTCCCGCCCGTTCGATGGCTGGTCCACTTGTGGTACGAATGTTCACATTCATTTCATTGGCGATGACCATCGCCATTGTCGTTTTCCCTAAACCTGGCGGACCATAAAGAAGGGTATGATCCAACGCTTCATTCCGATTTTTCGCCGCTTCAATATAAATCGTTAGTTCTTGTTTTACTTTATCTTGACCAATATATTGTGCTAAAAATTGTGGACGTAACGATTTTTCAATTGAAGCTTCTGCTTCTTGACTTGCAGCTGAAAGCAACCGTTCTTCTTCTGTCATCGTTATTCCTCCTTAGCGTTTCATCATGAATTTTAACGCATTGCTCAAATAAACATCTGTCGTTGTCTCACCTAACGCTTCCAATTGCTTAGTGATACGCTTAATCTCTCGGTCACTGTAGCCTAGGGCACTTAATGCTTCTAACGCTTCTGCCAATGCTTGATTGCTTGTTGTCACCGCTTCGGTTGCGGTCATGGCCGCAACCGCTGCTTCGGAAGACTCTAATTCGCCTAATTTTCCTTTTAAATCTAAAATCATTTGTTGGGCTGTTTTCTTGCCAACACCTGGGAACTTCGTTAAATATGTAACATCTTCCCCTTCAATTGCATTGATTAAACCACCATGATCAGCCACAGAAGCCATGATAGCTAAGCCACTTTTAGGTCCAATTCCAGAGACACTGATTAATTTTAAGAACAATTGTTTTTCTTCTAAACTGCCAAAACCAAATAAAAGTTGTGCATCTTCCCGCACGACTTGGTGAAGATATAGTTTAATATCCGTATCCATTTTTCCTGAATAGCGATACGGGTTATCGACTGAAATCTGATAGCCAATGCCATTTGTTTCAACGACAATATAGTATGGGCTAACAAACGTTACTTTTCCAATAATATATTCGTACATGTTGTCACCTTTCCAATTGCTGATTGCGTACATATGTTCCATTTTAACACAAAGCATCAAAAAGCCATAGCGGAGAATTTTTTATCATCGATCTTGGCTACATCTATTTGTTACTTTTCGCTCACTAGGGAATTAAAAAGTGCGTACTGTTTTTTTTGACATGCTTGCGTGATAATAGCGGTAGCTTCAAAAAAATAACCAAGAAGGAGACTACATACATGAAATTAAGTATCTTAGATCAATTAACGGTTCCTAAAAATCAATCAGCAAGCGACACATTACAAGAAGCCAAAGAGCTCGCTCAATTAGCGGAAAAACTTGGTTACACAAGAATTTGGTATGCCGAACATCACGGCTCAGACGCCTTTGCCAGTGCAACGCCAGAAATTTTAGTTGCACATATTGCTAGTGCCACCGAAAAAATTCGTGTTGGCGCGGGTGGCATCATGACCATGCATTATGCGCCATTTAAAGTCGCAGAAACGTTTAAAACATTAGCAGCTTTATATCCTGATCGAATCGATTTAGGCATGGGCCGCTCGCCTGGCGGCAGCCCTTTGACTACGTTAGCGTTAAATAATGGTCAGCCACCACAGCTAGACCAATTTGATAAATTACCTGAAATTTTACTCTTTTTAAGAGAGGAATTTCCTGAAGATCATTTATATTCTAAAATTTCAGCTGTTCCGCGGGAAGTTCTATTACCACAACCCTGGTTACTAGGTGCTAGCAAAGAAAGCGCACGTTCAGCTGGTGAATATGGCATTAATTTTTCCTTTGCGCAGTTTATTCATGGACATTTGCCCAAAGAAGTATTGTCCGCATATTACAAGCATTTCCGACCAGTAACTGAACAACAAGAGCCGCAAGTGAGCGCTGCGTATTTCACTTTTGCCGCCGACACGAAAGAAGAAGCAGAATACCATGCGGCTAGTTTCGAGCATTATATCTTTGCCACCGAACATGAGCTTCCAAATAAATTTTTATCGCCAGAAGAAGCCCTAGCTTTCCCTTACAGTGAAATGGACAAACTGGTTTTAGAACAAAATAAACAACGCTTTGTCATTGGCAGTAGCCAAGAAGTTGCGGAGTTTTTCCACCAACAAGAAGAACTAGGGTTGACAGAAGCAATGCTAATCACCCCAGGTTATGACAAACAAACGCGCTTTCAATCGTTTGAACGCCTAGCAAAAGAATTATTATAGAAAGGAAATGAGAAATGTTAGAGGTTTTAAAAAGAATTAATACGCTTGCACAAAAAGAGCGTGAACAAGGTTTAACATCTGAAGAACAAGCTCTTCGTGTCGATTTGCGACAAGAATATTTGCGGACCATTCGTGAACAATTCAATAAAACATTAATGGGCGTCACTATTTATGATCCTACTGGTGAAGATGTAACCCCAGAAAAATTAAAAGAAGAACAGCAGAAATATTTTAATTAAAAGAGACACAGAACAGTCGATTTGACTATTCTGTGTCTCTTTTTAACTACTCTTCTGTCACATATGTCCACTTATAATCATATTGTGCGCCAGCACCATGGGCAACGACGCCTTTCACTTCTTTACTGCGTAGATGGGCAGTCGCCTTTTGATAAAGTGGTGCTAAAGCGGTCTCTTCACCAATCAATAACTTCTCAGCCTTAACCATGTCTTCCCAACGTTTTTCAGGATCTGAAGCATCTCTTGTAGCTGAAGCCTCGATCAACTCATCGTAGGCTTTACTTGAAAAACGCCCGCGATTATAGTTATTACCAGTAACAAAAAGGTCTAAGAAACTACTTGGATCTGCGTAATCCGCAGCCCAACCACCTAAGATTGTCTCAAAATCGCCGCGACTACCTCGATCAATTCGAACTGAAAACGGCACTGGGCTCACTGTTACATCAATGCCCTCTAAAGTATCCTTTAACGTACCTTGAATATATTCCGCTAACTTTTTCGTAGAATCGACATCATCGGCAACAATATCCATTTTGAGTGTTGTTATGCCCAATTCTTTCTTCGCTTTTGCCCAATATTCTTTTGCTTTTTCTGGGCTATATTCAACAATTTTTTTATTTTCATCAGCAAAATCTTTGTCATCTGTCGGCGAATACGACATCCCTTCTGGAATTAAGCCGGTAGCGACTACTGAGCCGTCGCCTAAAATTTTATCTACTAATGCGTTGCGATCAATCGCTGCTGAAATTGCTTTGCGTAAATTCACATTATTATACGGTGAATTTTTATCTCGCTGATTAAATTCCAAATAGCTGGTTCGTGCTTCTTTTTCGATAACCAATTCTGGATCCTTCGCCATTTGCTGGGCCAATTCGCCACTTAAAATAACATCGTCTGCTTGACCATCTTGGAATAAGTTCAAGGCAGTTGGTGCCTCCTTGACGACATCAAAATTGATTTTATCTAATTTGACATTGTCTTTATCCCAATAGTTTTCATTTTTTTCCAAAGTCCAATTGGTATCTGAGCCAGCCCCTTCAAAGTTAGCTAAGACAAACGGACCATTATAGACTGCTTTTTCACTGGAAGCAGCGTAATCTTTGCCATATTTCTCTACGGTTGCTTGATGTTGCGGGAAAAATAGTGGAAAGGCCAGTAAATAATCAAAATATGGTGTTGGTTTTGCCAGTTTAATTTCTAGCTCATAATCCCCGTTTGCTTTAATGCCTAATTCAGAAACTGGTTTCTTACCAGCTACAATATCTGCGCCGTTTTCAATCATTTCTAGAAAATAAGCATACTCAGCGCCAGTCTGAGGATCTGCTGTACGTTGCCAACTAAAAACATAATCGGCAGCTGTGACAGGATCACCATTGGACCATTTTGCTTCTTCTCTTAGTTTCACTGTGTACGTCAGACCATCATCACTGACTTGCACTTTTTCTTTAGCCCCTGCTGGTTGCGGCTTGCTTTTATCATCTAAACGATAAATTCCTTCATACGCATTATTCAGTGCCGTAAAACTAATTGTATCTGTTCCTAAAGATAAATCTGCAGAAGGCATTTCTTGTTGAACTACTACTTTAAATTCTTGTTTAGCGGCAGTTTTCTCTGATCCGCCTTTTGCTTTTTCGGCGCCAGCTCCCCCATCACCACCACAAGCAGCTAAAACTAACAGCGTTGTTAAACTTAACCCGATAAGTCCTTTTATACGTTTACTTTTCATGCCTTTCTCCCTTCACAGAAAAAACTCTTCATTTTTTAATTTTTAGAATATTCTTATAATACTAAAATTAAAAACAAATGGCAAGCGTTAAAATAAAAAAAGAACCAATCCCGAAGGACGGTTCTTAAAAAATGACTAACTAGCTTTGTTACGTCGTTTATAAATATACCAGCCAGAAGAAGAAAGTCCAACGAACAGTAAACCATATAACGCAAGCGTTTCTGTTTCTGTACCTGTTTTAGGTAAAAAGCCGCCATACTTTTTCTTCTCTGTTACGGATGGATTTCTCTGTCTTGCTCCCGCTTGGTTTTGTTTATTGGTTGCTACTGGTGTTTCTGGTGTTGGTTTCGGGTCTGATTTTGGATCTGATGTTGGGTCTGGTTTTGGATCTGGTTTTGGATCTGGTTTTGGCGTCTCTCCTCCACCGATTAACTCTTTGTAAGCTTCTTCCGAAATAGAAACAATTCGTTCGCCTGGGAATGGTTCTTTATATTGTGCTAAATCAATCGTCGTTGCTGCACGATACAACCGCAAGCTGGTTGCACTTTTTAAGTATTCAATTAAGACAGCATCTAGTGAAATCCCTTCTTCTCGTTCACCACCTAGCATATCGTAACCATCACCACCAGCAGCTAAGAAATCATTGGTAGCCATCCGGTATTGTTTCTTCTCATCCAATGGTTCAAACTTTTGTGTTTGCCGATTTTTAATTTCTATTCCTAATACGCGACTACCGACAATCGTTTGTCCTGTTTCATTGCCTTCGTCACTAGCCAAGCGAGTACCTGGTTTTGTGGAATCATAGTGGATACGAATGGAGCTTGAAACATGTAGGAAACCACCATTTGCGCCAAGTTTTGGTTGGCCAGCATCATCTAGTAAAATTGTGCCATTCTCATCTTTTTGTGGAATCGAACGAACAGACATTTCAAACATTTCTTTAACTTGAGCGCCGGTTACTTGAATTTGCGCAATGCTATTGCCAAAAGGTAACACAGCAATGACATCCCCAACTTTAATTGGCCCTTGTTTAATATCAGCGCGAATGCCGCCACCATTAGTTACTGCAAAATCAGCAGGTTGACTAAACGCGTCTTGGCCATATGACATAATCGCATCACCAATCAAATTCCCTAAGTTGGTCTCTCGTGTGCGCACATTTTCTCGTTGTCCATCCAATGTGAATGGAATATAATCGACAATTACTTTTTCATTTTCAGCGTTAAAATTCGTTCGTGCTTCATCAACGATGGCTTTAACTGCCGGGTTTTCTGGCAATTCTAGCAACTCTGCTGCTGAAATCAATTTTGCTGTTTTCTTAGTTGGTTCACTCTCTGGTGCTGTGACGATCCCAACATTATTTAAATAATTACCTGTTTGAGCATAGATCACTTTGCCATAACGTTTGCCGCTTTCGACGGCTGTATGCGAATGTCCATCAATCACATTAATATCTAACTCAGGATATGTTTGACTAAGGGTTTCTGCTAGCGTATCACCACGCCAGATATACGGCGTCGTTTCATCTACGCCTAAATGCCCAGTAACTACGAAAGCTTGAATATCCGCGTACTTCTCTTTAATTTCATTAATCACTGCTTCTACTTCTGGAATCGGGTCTTTAAATGTCACCTTCTCCACGTTTTTCGGGTGTGTTTTCGTTGCTGTTTCTGGGGTCGTCACACCTACAATGGCAAACTTTTTCCCGGCTTTTTCTACGATTGTATACGGATCAAAAACCCGTCCACTGTCATCTTTGTAATACGTATTACTAGATAGAATCGGAAAATTCAGTTGGTCTTTATAACCTAGTGCAATCTCTAAACCAAAATCAAACTCGTGATTTCCCACCGCCATGGCATCATAACCAACTTCATTCATTGCTTTGGCCATATCCGCGCCTTTGGAGAAATTGGAGATTGGTAATCCTTGGAAAACATCCCCTGCATCCACCATCAAGGTTGGGTTTTCTTGGTCTTTAAAGGTTTTTAGACGCGCCATACCTAATTCGCCTTTCCCTGCTTCTAGTCGGCCATGAACGTCATTTGTGTGCATAATGGTATATGCATTATCTAAATCAAAGCCCGCATTACGGACATCTTGTTTCGTAATAGCGGCGGCGTTTGGTGTACGTCCATCAGGAGAAGTCGGAATTTGAAGAGTGCCGTCATTCACTAATTCGATTGCTTTGGCACGCCATTTTTCATCAAAATTTGTCCCAATAATTGACCAATTTCGTTCGATTTCTTGTTCTGGATCAAGCGTTCCTTTTTTCTTAATATAATCAACAATCATTCCTCGTAAGGTTTCTGGATCAGAATTTTTAATAGGTTCCCCTACTTGAATCCCTTGGCTAGCTAAACCGCCGTAACGATAATTATTCATAGCAATCGTATATTCTTTGGCAGGATCCAGCGGTTGGCCGTCAATTTTCGCATCTACAATTCGTTCACCCACTGGTTTTGAAATGTCAATCTTGTAGTCCACTCCAGAAATCATGTCATAGTTATATACACGAATGTTTGGATTAAAACTAATGGTCAAATCATCTGGCTGTGTTTGGTTATAGTACGCCCCTTGTTTTTCTAAATACTTCAGTAAGTTTTCACCGTTAATGGGAACACTCACTAAGGTATTCGGGTATTTGTAGATATCAAAAATCGTGGCATAGGAAATCTTCCCCGCAGGTAATTTACTGTCGTATTTAAACAACGCTGCCGCACTTAATTGTGCGCCTGTTACTTCTTTTTGAACATTATTAATTAAAGAAATCATCGCTGTTGGTTGTAATTGTGCTTCGGGAATTCCTTTAATTTCTTGTTTTGGTAAAAAATCAGCTGTTGCTGTGCCGATCTCCTCCTGAATAAACGCTCGCGTTTTTTCATGGTATTCTTTTGTCGCTGCCTTAACTGCTTCATCTGCTGGAACATTCGTTGTTGGTACAATCGTTGCTGTACCTTCTTGCACTTCCCACTTATCGGCATTTTTAGCAACTGAAAGATCAATCTTAACAACTTCTGTCCCCGTATCTTTCGGTCCCCCTACCGGTACAGTTTTTCCATTCGGCGCTGCTCCTTGCTTGGTAAAAGAAAGGTGGTCATGACCTAGAATATACGCATCAATCCCCGCGACATTTTCAATTACTTGGTCTGCACTGGCAGCCGGATCACTATTTTGTTGTCCCGCATGAATCGAAGCAACAATAATGTCAGCCTGATCGTTAGTTTTCAACTCAGCAACTGCTTTTTCTGCTTCTTCTTTCAAAGGTAAAAAATTAAGCGAAGTAACACGAGGGCCATCCCACAAAGGAATGTGCGGGATTGTTAAGCCGATAATCCCAACTTTTAAATCTGGCTGCCCATCTTGATTAAAATCAAGTTCCTTCGTGGTAGTCCCTTCAACAAAACGACGACCATCTTCCTTATTGTAGGTATTCGCAGACAAGATTGGAAAAGTGGCTTCTTGTTGAATTTTTTTGATTAACGGTAAACCAAAATTAAACTCATGATTTCCCAAAACCATTGCATCATACTTCATCACATTCATGGCGGTAATCATTGGATGGGTCTTTTCATTCACTAAAGGCGCTTTATTATACAAGTCATCTGTTAAAATAGTACCTTGAATATTGTCGCCATTATCAATTAAAACGGTGCCTGCTGGGTTTTGTGCCCGGACTTGGTTGACGACTGTACTTACTTGGGACAAACCAACTGGTAATTCTTTATCATCTTCATAAGACCAATTCCATAATTGACCATGAACATCTGACGTACCTAAAATTGTTATTTTTTGCGGCGTGCTCGTTTCTTCTTTTTCAGCGGTTGACGTTTCTAAATTCGTCGTCTCTGTTGGTGCCGTGGCTTCTTGTGACTGCTTGACACTGTCACTCGTAGCCTGATTTGGTGCTTCTTGTTTGATGTCTGTTGTTTCCTGTGTGATGACTGGTTCTTGTTTTCTACTTGAATCGGTGGTACTTGTTACTGCTTCTGAACTTTGTTGACTCGTTGTTTCTACTGCATATGCCGTACTAGTAACGCTTGGCGCTATCAACGCAACAGCCATTAAAAAATGCATGCCCCACTTCACTTTTTTAAAGCTCAACTTTTTCACAAATTTCCTCCTTGTGTTTCAACCCATTTGCAACAAACAATTGTCAAAGTAACAAACAACAAAAAGAGCCTTCCCCCATCACGCTGCTCTTCTTTTCCTATCATAATATATCCGTTAAATAAAAAACAGTAAATTCCGTTAAAATAAGATGTTTTTCCTGTAAATTGTTTTTATTTTTGGACAATACAGCGGATTTGTTTGTGAAAAAAATAGTAATTTTGATCAAAACACGAACTTTATAAAAAAGAAAGTCTTTTTATATTGGAAAAGCGGAACAAAAACTATTTTTTTGAAAAAAATAACTAAAAATACCGAATAAACAGCATTGGTCTAGTCCTTGGACGTCTCTAAACAAATACTAGCAGCAATTGGTCTAGTCTTTAAGGAGGAAAAAGAACGCTCTTTTGCTTAAGCAAAAGAGCGTTCTTTTTTATTTGAGATTAATCCTTCATATAAGGTAGCTTTTTAGCATAGCCTTCTTTATTCACTTGACGTGCCCGGGCAATCGCCAAATCTTCTGAAGGGACATCTTCTGTGATGGTTGAACCAGCAGCAGTCACCGCATGATCACCAATCGTGACTGGCGCAACAATGTTCGTTGCAGAGCCAATAAACGCGTGATCACCCACGATTGTTTGGTGTTTATTTTTGCCATCATAATTAACAAAAACAACGCCGCAACCGACATTAATATCTTTGCCTAATGTTGCATCACCAACGTATGTTAAATGGCCCACTTTTGTGCCTTCATCGATTGTTGCATTTTTTACTTCCACGAAGTTACCAATGTGTACGTTTGCCCCCACATCTGCTTTAGGACGTAAATGTGCATACGGACCCACATCGGCCCCCTCGTGAACCACACTTTCTTCAATCACAGACTGTTTAACAACCACTTGATTGCCGATATGACTATCAACGATTTCTGAATGTGCGCCAATCAAGCAATCTTCGCCAATCACTGTTTTTCCTTTGATAGTGACTCCCGCTTCAATGACTGTGTCTGAACCAATTACCACGCCTTCATCAATATATGTTGTGTCTGGATCAATAAATGTAACACCATTTCGCATATGCATCTCATTTAACCGACGATGCATAATTTTATTAGCAGTGGATAAAGCAACACGATCATTTACACCCATTGCTTCGTCAAAGTCTGCAATTTGGTAAGCAGCGACAGCTTTGCCTTCTTTTTTCAAAATTTCAATGATATCTGTTAAATAGTATTCCCCTTGTGTATTGTTTGTATCTGTTTTCGCTAACGCTTCAAACAATGATTCATTATCAAAACAGAAGGTTCCTGTATTAATTTCTTGAACACGTGCTTCTTCTTCACTGGCATCTTTTTGTTCCACGATTCGTTCAACAATGCCCACATGATCACGAATAATTCGACCATAGCCTGTTGGGTCTTCCGCATGCGCTGTTAAAATAGTCGCACTTGCATTCTTACCTTGATGGTAATCGAATAAATTTTTCAAGGTTTCCGCAGTTAATAACGGCGTATCCCCTGTAATAACTAATGTTGTTCCTTGTTTACCACCTAATAACTCTTGTGCTTGCATGACTGCATGCCCAGTTCCCAATTGTTCAGCTTGTAAGGCATATTGACTACGTTCGCCTAAATGGCTTTTAATCATTTCCGCCCCATGTCCAACGATTGTCACGATTTCTGTTGGTTCTGTTTGTTCTACTTGATCTAAAATATGTTCGACCATTGGTTTACCAGCAACTGGATGCAATACTTTATAAAGTTTAGATTTCATGCGTGTTCCTTTACCAGCTGCTAAAATAATTGCGTATCTATTTTCCACGTTTGCCACCTCAAATTAACTAAATTGTTTGATTTTCTTCTAAATCGTCCTCATTATACCTTTTCTAGTTTATCTTACTCTTTTGTCTTTTTCAACAAAATAAGGCATTTAAAAGGTAGACCAATTTATTTTCTCATCTTTTTTTAAAGGAATAAAACAGAAAAAAAGAACCTGAAAATGGAATGGACCATTTCCACGCTCTTTTTCAAATTATTTCTCTGTGAAATAGTTTCCTGGGACTACGCTAATCGTTTTTGTTTGTGTATCCACATCTTCCACGTACAATAGCGAAGTATAGTCATCGATTGCACGACGGCCATTGAATTTTGACTCAGCAAAAACGGTAATGCCCACAAGTTCTGCTTCAAATTCTTCAATCATACTCTTCATACCATTGACGGTGCCGCCGCCTTTCATGAAGTCATCCACGACTAAAACTTTTGAGCCGCGTTTTAAGCTGCGTTTTGAAAGTTCCATTTTTTCGATACGTTCTGAAGACCCTGATACATAGTTCACGCTCACCGTTGAACCTTCAGTAATCTTAGAATCGCGACGAACAATCACAAACGGAACATTTAAGTAATAAGACACAGCTTGCGCAATTGGCACTCCTTTGGTCGCAACGGTCATTACCGCATCAATTTGTTTGCCTAAATATTTAGAAGCAATAATCCGGCCCACTTGTCTTAATAAATTCGGTTCCCCAAGTAAATCTGAAAGATAAACATAACCCCCAGGTAATAAGCGATCTTGTTCTGACAAACGATCACACAAATCCATAATCAACTGCTCCGCTTCCTCATAAGGAATTTCAGGGATAAAGCGGACACCGCCTGCAGCGCCTGGAATCGTTTCTAAAATACCTGTTCCACGTTCTTTAAATGTTTTTTTAACAATTGCTAAATCTTCACTAATGGAAGACTTGGCAGATTGGTATCGGTCAGCAAAATATGTCAAAGAAACCAATGTATGGGGATGATCTAAAAGATATTGGGTCATATCGATTAATCGTTCACTTCTCCGAATTTTCAAATTCGTCACTCCTTTTCATTCTATCGTTCCTTATTATAAGGGGTTTAACCGAAAAATTCGAGGATTTTTTTCAAATAACTGAAAATAGTTCGCCATTTCTTTTAAAAAAAAGAAATAAAGGAGAAAAACTTTCGTTTTTCTCCTTAGTTTCTTTGCATTTTTTGTTTTCGTTGGACCATAACAACCACTCGGCGATAAATATTGACTAATAAGAATAAACCAATAAAAATTAGGGTAATACTTGCACTCGGTGGTGTTTCCAAATAATACGAGCTAGTCAACCCTGTTAGCATGCCAATCAAGCCCATAAACACACTGATAATAATCACCGTGTTAAAGCCTTTACCAATTCGCATACCTATTGCAGCTGGTAAGACCATAATTGCTGAAATTAACAAGGCTCCCGCGATCGGAATCATCACAGCAATCGCCACACCAGTAATTACATTAAAAAGCATCGACATCCAATGAATAGGTAGCCCATCAACATGAGCAGTATCTTCATCAAATGTTAAAACATACATTGGACGTTTAAATAACATAAACAATAGAACTAAAACTACGAATAAAATTGCCAACATAACCACTTGATCCCACGTAATCGTGACGATGGAACCAAATAAATACGATTGAATACTAGCAGCTGAATTGCCTCCTGTTAAATTCATTAAAACTAACGCCAAAGCCAAACCGCCTGACATTAAAATAGCAATCGAAATTTCTGAATAGGTGCTATAAATCATTCGTAAATATTCTAGAATGATTGCAGCCACAATCACGACAATTAAGGTCATTAAATTAGGATTCCAATTAAAAAAGAAGCCTAGTGCCACACCGGCTAATGACACATGTGAAAGGGTATCTGCCATTAAAGATTGTCGGCGAATAACTAGAAAGACGCCGAGCATTGGGGCAATCACTGAGATAAACAGTGCTGCTAAAAAGGCCTTTTGCATAAATGCATAAGAAAGCATTTCTGCCATACGATTCACTCCTTACCGCTAAAATGAACACTACCATTGTAGCGACGTTTAAGCGAATTAAATTTTTTAATTCCTGCTTATTTTTTAAATTTTTCCAACATTTCTCTAAGCCGTTCCTTGGCTTTCGTTATTATCGAGCCAGATAACGTTTTATTGGAAAATTTACGTATACGATTCTTCACTCATATGGAAGCAACGCCATTTCGAATCTTCTTTGCGGACAAGACGAATTTGACGATCCACATAGGTTTTGATATCTTCATGATCATGCGTAATCATCAAAATAGCTTTTCCATGTTCATGCGCACTGTGTTGCAACAATTGATAAAATTCGTTTCGCGATTGTTCATCCATACCTGTTGTTGGCTCATCTAAAATAAACAAATCTGGATCTGTCGCAAACACTCGTGCTAAACTAATTCGTTGCTTTTGCCCTCCAGAAAGCTCGCCAATTCGTTTGTGGCGCATTTCCCACATGTCCACTGATTTCAAAGCTTTTTCCACATGAAGATGATCTTTTTTCGTCAACGGTTTGAACCAACGATTTCTGGGAAAGCGACCTGAACGTACTAATTCAATGACGGTGCTAGGAAAGCCCGCATTGAAAGAAGCGACTTGTTGTGGAATGTAGCCAATGCTGATTTTTTCACCAGCACTATTTTTTTTAGCGACCGTAATTTTGCCACTTGTTGGTTTTAATAACCCTAAGGTACTTTTGATCAGCGTTGACTTGGCAGCGCCATTTTCTCCTGTTAAAATAACGAATTCCCCTGGATCAACATAATAAGAAACATCTTCTAAAACAGGTTCATCATCATAATAGAAGGTTAAATTTTCGACTTCAATATAATGCATAAGTTGGCTCCTTTCTGTTGCCAGATTAATGAATGCTTTTTTGTAAAGCAGCGAGGTTTTCTTTCATGACAGACACGTAGTTCTCGCCTGCTTCTTGTTCTTTTTGAGTTAAACTCTCTAAAGGATTCAATACGGCTAATTCGACGCCTGTCTCATCTGCCAATGTTTTGGCTACTTTTGTAGAAGCCGATGCTTCAAAATAGATCACAGAAACATTGTTTGTTTTAATATATTTTTTTAATTCGGCTAAACGACTTGGCGAAGGTTCTTGGTCTGGAGAAATCCCAGCAATCGGTTCTTGGGTCAAGTCATATTGTTTTGCCAAATAGCCAAATGCAGCATGTTGCGTCACAAAGGTCCGATTTTTAGCGTCTGCAAATGCAGCTTGGTATTCCTTATCTAGCGCAGTCAATTTTTCCAAATAAGCAGCGGTATTTTTTTCAAATACGGCTTTTTTCTCAGGATATTTTTTGATAAGCGCATCCCGAATCGCTGTTACTTCTTTTTGCGCTAACACGGGATCTAACCAGACATGCGGATCCAGTTCGTGGGAATGGTTATGGCCTTCATGACCTTCTTCGCCAGATTCTTCCTCTTCTGTTCCTTGCATCAATTGAATGGATTGACTGGCTTCCACGATTGAAACTTTTTTCGTGTCCAAGTTTTCAATAACATTCGGAACCCAAGTTTCTAGCTCTTTACTATTATAAACAAAGACATCCGCATCAGTAATTTTCGCTAAGTCTTTTGCGCTTGGTTCATAATCGTGTGGTTCCGTTCCAGCTGGAATCAACAGCTCAACCTCTCCCTCATCACCAACGACTTGTTTTGCGAAGTCGTACATCGGATAAAAAGTAGTCATTACCGTGAGCTCTTTCTTCTCTTTTGGCGATTGTGTGGTTTGCCCACAGCTAGCTAAAAGAAAAGCACTGATTGCTAAAGTAACGCCGATTATCAAACGGCGGTAGATTTTCGTCATGTTCTGTCCTCTTTTCGATTTACCTATTATAAACCGTAATATTTACGATTTGCCAGGAATAATGTACCAAATGGATCACGGGACGTCAAGGAATAAAAACAAATTTTATTTAAACAAAGTTATAAAAAGCAAAGGAACATCCTTATTAAGGAAAACATACACGATTGACTACAAAAAAAGAAGTCTGTATAATATGAAACATTAAGAGTCATATGGCAGCCTTTATAGAAAGCGCTTTCGATTTTCACCTTATTGATAACGCTTCCTTATATTGAATAATGCGATTTTCTAAACAAAAAATTATAGGTGGTATTGATAATGAAAAATCCGTATGTCCAAATAACCGACCAAGAACAATATAAAAAGTCAATTCGTCGAATTCCTCCAAAAGATCCTAATATTTTTTTAATTGAGAGACCTACAGCAGGTGAGATTATTGCTCTATGGTGGACAACCTCTTCCCGTGGCAAATCAACTGATAAATATATACCAAAATATTTCAAGCGTATCTATCGAGTAGATATGATTAAACAACGTAAACTATTCATCAAAGCTAACGTTATCTCCGAAGAAAATAATACTTATGTACTGACTGAACTAGGAGAAATGTTAGTACATAAATACTTTTATATTATTGAAGAGCATAATAATCCTTCCAATGATTCTTTCAATACTGAACGAAGAAAGTTAGCTGATAAAATTCTATATTCGCTAGGCGGTGAAATATAATGCAAACGGAAGTTAAAGAGTTTATTGCTTTTGATATTGAAACAACAGGTTTAGACTTCCATCAGGATGCTGTTATTCAGATATCAGCTGCAAGATACGTTGATGGTATTGAAGTTGATTATTTTGATACATTGGTAAATAGTGACTACATTCCAGATGAAATTACCAAATTAACAGGAATCACTAATGACCAAGTACTAAATGCGCCAACTTTAGATGAAGTTATGCCTTATCTTTTTGATTATTTAGGAGATACGATTCTAGTTGGACATAATATAAAAAGTTTTGACTTTCCTTTTTTAAAAGCAAAAGGATATAATATTGCAGAAGGACATGAAATTTATGATACTCGCTATTTTGCAGCCACACGAAAGCATGGGGCTGTAAACAATCAATTAACTACATTGAAATTACTTTTTGGTATCGATGCGATTTCACATAATGCATTGAATGATGTTAGGATATCTGCAATTGTATTTATGGAATTATTAAAGATAGAACCTCAAGAAAAAAGCTCTACTCTTAAGAAAAGTAGCTTGGACTCTTTTGAATTAGATGATGATACTACACCTTTTTTTGAAGGAATGTCTTTTGTAGTAACGGGGGCATTTGATGATTCTAAATATAACCGTAAACAAATTGAAACACTGATAAAACAACATGGCGGTAGGGTATCGTCAAGTTTATCTGCCAAGACTGATTACTTTATCCAAGGTATTCAAATTTCTTCCCAACTTAAAGACGGAAAGCACAGCAGTAAAGAACTAAAATATATAGAGTTACGTGAAAAAGGGGTTGATATTTATAAATTTAATGGTAATCAGTTTTATGAAATAATTACAAACTATAGAAAATTGAGGAAAAATTAATGACAGAACTAAAGAAAATAACTTCAAAAAATGGACATGTTTACCTCTTTAAAGATATACAACATAAACAACGAAATGAGTTAGGCATAGCCTCTGGACAATCAGTAC
>OKVL01000604.1_pt1 | contig 20327 bp, 16 predicted proteins | sample 1606791 | NCBI WGS metagenome assembly OKVL01 (sample SAMN03281006, study PRJEB24777) | human gut metagenome | isolation source: fecal sample PR165 from 1 month old male Malay infant, vaginally delivered...
GGCAAGGGCAAGTATCTCGCCACCGTCGGCAGCCTGACCTCGAAGTCGCAGATGGACTGGATCGATGGTGCCATCGAATACCAGAAGAAGAATTTCCCGGACATGTCCCTGGCAACGGAGCGTCTGGAAACCTATGACGATGCCAACCAGGATTATACCAAGCTGAAGGAAGCCATGACCACCTATCCGGATGTCAAGGGCATCCTGGGTGCGCCCATGCCGACTTCCGCCGGCGCTGGCCGTCTGATCGCCGAAGGCGGTCTGAAGGGCAAGGTCTTCTTTGCCGGTACCGGTCTGGTTTCCGTTGCGGGCCAATACCTCAAGAATGGCGACATCCAGTACATCCAGTTCTGGGATCCGGCCGTTGCCGGTTACGCCATGAACGAACTGGCCGTCATGGCGCTGGAAAAGAAGAACGGCGAGATCAAGGCCGGTCTTGATCTGGGCCTGCCCGGCTACAACAGCCTGCTCGTTCCCGATGCATCCAAGCCAAACCTGCTCTATGGTGCAGGCTGGGTTGGCGTAACCTCGGCCAATATGGGCGATTACAACTTCTGATCGCTATTGTTTGATGGCGGCGGGCGTCCCTATGGACTCCGCCGCCTCAACACTGTGTCGGCACCGGAGAAAGCATGAGCGAACACCTTCTGGAACTGAAAAATATCGGCAAGCGCTTTGGCGGCCTTGTGGCGCTGGATGCTGTCTCGCTCTCGATCAAGCCGGGTGAAATCCACTGTCTCGCCGGAGAGAACGGTTCCGGCAAATCGACGATCATCAAGATCATGGCCGGTGTTTACCAGCCGACCGATGGTGAAATCCTGATCGATGGCAAGCCGGTCTCCGGCATGACGCCTGCCCAGTCGGTGCAGCATGGCATTCAGGTCATCTATCAGGATTTTTCCCTGTTCGGAAATTTGACGGTTGCTGAAAATCTAGCGCTGAACACGCTGCTTCTCGAAGGCAAGCGCACCGTCAACTGGCGCCGTGTGCGCGAACTCGCCGAAAAGGCGCTTGCCCGGCTAGGCGTGACGATGGACCTCGACGCCGATGTCGAGACGCTGCCGACATCCGGCAAGCAGATCGTGGCGATCGCCCGTGCGGTCATGGCCGATGCGCGCCTGATCATCATGGATGAGCCGACGACGGCGCTGACCCGGCATGAGGTCGACGCGCTGTTCCGCATTGTGCGCGATATTCAGGCGCAGGGTATCGCCGTGCTGTTCGTCAGTCACAAGATGCGCGAAATGCTGGAGATCAGCGAACGGCTGACGGTCCTGCGCAACGGCAAGAAGGCCGCCGAAGGCCCGATCAGCGATTTCGATGAGCCTGCGATCACCCGCGCCATGACCGGTCATGACCTGACCGATCAGGTCTATCGCTGGCAGCCGACAAAGGGCGATACGCTGCCGCGCCTCGACGTGCGCAATCTCAGTATTGCCGGCAGCCTGGATGATATCAACCTGACATTGCATGCGGGCGAGATTGTCGGCCTGTCCGGCCTCATCGGCTCCGGCCGCACGGAGCTGGCCCTGGCGCTGTTCGGCATGCATCCCAAGTTCACCGGAACCGTCAAGATCGACGGCACCAGCGTGCATCCGAAGACCGTGCAGGAGGCCATTGCCAGCGGCCTGGCCTATGTGCCGGAAGACCGGCTGACGGAAGGCCTGTTCCTGACCCAGTCGATCGAGCGCAACATGCTGGCGACATCGCTCGACAATTTTGTCCGGGGCCTGTTCATCGACCGCAAGAAGACGGCGAAGGCCACCACCGCGATGTTCGGTGCCATGCAGATTGCCGCGCCCGGACCCTATACGCCCGTCAACCATCTCTCCGGCGGCAATCAGCAGCGTGTGGTTCTGGCGCGCTGGCTGTTGACCGGGGCGCGCGTGCTCATCCTCAACGGCCCGACCGTTGGCGTCGATGTCGGTTCCAAGGCGCAGATCCATCGCAAGATCCGCGATCTCGCCACCCAGGATGGCCTTGCCGTTTTGATGATATCCGACGATGTGCCCGAGCTTGTGCAGAACTGCAACCGCGTCATCATCATGCACCGCGGCCGTTTCGTCGATGAAGTCGGACCTGATGCTTTGGATGAAGACACTCTAAACGACCGCCTGAAGGCCTTGAAATGACTCTGTTTCGCCGATCGGAATTCATCATCGCGTGCATCCTCTTTGCCGCCATGATCATCATTGGACTGATCAACCCGGCCTTCTGGTCGCTGGACAACCTGTTCGGGCTTCTGCGCAGCAATGTCATCATCGGCATCATGGCGCTCGGCGTTCTCGTGGTGATGATCTCGGGTGGTATCGACGTGTCGTTCACCGCCTTTGCCGCCGCGGCCATGTACCTGACCATCAAACTGATGATCTATATGGGCTACGAAGGCGTCTTTCTGCCCTTTGTCGCGGCAACGCTGATCGGCCTGTTTCTCGGCGCGTTCAATGCGTTTTTCATCCACACGTTCCGGATGATCCCGCTGATCGTCACGCTGGGCACCGGCAGTGTGGTGCGCGGATTGCTGCTTGGCCTTGTCGGCACCAGCGTCATCAACATCGACAAGATGCCCCAGCAGCTGATCGCGTTCGCCAAGACCGATCTGGTCAGCCTGACCTCGGCCACCGGCACCAATTTCGGCCTGACGGCGATGATCCTGATCTATCTCGGTCTTGCCCTCGTCACCCACCTTTTCCTGCGCTACACCATGGCGGGCCGCAGCATCTTTGCGTTGGGCGGCGCGCCGGAAGCGGCGAGCCGTGTCGGCTTCAACACCCGCCGCACGCTGTTCTTCGTCTATTGCTTTGCCGGGGCGCTGGCCGGTTTTGCCGGTCTCCTGCACGGCTCGATGATCTGGCTCGCCAATCCGCGTGATTTTGCCGGGCTCGAACTCGATGTCATCGCCGCCGTCGTGCTTGGCGGTGCCTCGATCTTCGGCGGACGCGGCAGCGTCATGGGCACGCTGCTCGGGGTGTTCATGCTTGTCATGGTCAAGAACAGCCTGATCATCATGAAGGTCGACACCACGTGGCAGCGTGTCGTCGTCGGCCTGATCATTATCGTTGCGACAGCGCTGACCGCCTGGCGCGACCGCAAGAAACTGGTGTGAGAGCAGGGAACGTCATCATGCAAAACAGCTCATTCGCCAAGCGCATTTTCGGACAGGATCGCAACATCCTGCAACTGCTCGTCATCACCGTGCTCGTCTTCGCGCTGATGTCCTATCTCAACCCGGACAAGTTCCTGCGCTACTACAACTTTGAATCCATCACCTACATCATGCCGGAACTGGGCATCCTCGCCATTGCCATGATGATCGCCATGCTCACCGGCGGCATCGACCTCTCCGTCGTGGGCATTGCCAATCTCGCCGGCATCCTCGCTGGTGTGTTCTTCCATTCGGTGATTGTCGGAACCAGCCAGTCCACCGGCATGGTGCTGCTGTACACCGGCATCGGCGTCCTGATGGCGCTCGCCATCGGCCTTCTCGCCGGGGTGCTCAACGGTTTCCTCATCTCGAAACTGCGCATCACGCCGATCCTGGCGACGCTGGGCACCGGGCAGATTTTTACCGGTCTTGCCGTGGTCCTCACCGGCGGCCCGGCGATTGTCGGCTTCCCGGATGCGTGGAATTTCATCGGCAACGGCAAGATTCTGGGCATTGCCACCCCGTTCATCCTGTTCGTCATCGTTGCGGGTGCCGTCGCAATCTTGCTGACGCGCACCACGCTCGGCGTCAACCTGATGCTGATCGGTACCAATCCGCGCGCCGCCATCTTTGCCGGTCTGCGCAAGGACCGGATGATTTTCTACTCCTACATGATGACCGGGCTGCTCGCGGCCATTGCCGGGATCATCCTGTCGGGCCGGACCAATGCGGCCAAGTCGGATTACGGCGCATCCTATCTCCTGCAGGCCATCCTGATTGCCGTGCTTGGCGGTACCAATCCGGCGGGCGGCAAGGGCAGGGTGCTCGGGGTTTCGATTGCCCTGATCGCACTGATGCTGCTGTCCTCCGGCTTCCAGATCCTGCGTTTTTCCAACCACCTGATCGACTTCATCTGGGGTGGTTTCCTGCTGCTGGTCATCGCGCTCAACGCTTTCAGGAACAGCGACAGGTAGGGCATGTTTCTTTCGTGAAGTCATTGATATAGAGCAATTTCAAACACTACGGATAAGGCAAGGAACATAATATGGCTCGTCGCATTGCAGTCGTTGGCAGCAACATGACCGATCTCGTCACGTCGATCATCCGCATGCCGGCGCCCGGCGAAACCCTGGAAGCACCGGCATTCGCCATGGGGTTCGGCGGCAAGGGTGCCAATCAGGCCGTGGCCGCCGCCCGGCTTGATGCCGACGTGATGATGGTCACCAAGGTGGGCGATGACGTGTTCGGCCAGAGCACCATCGACAATCTGCGGAACAACGGTATCGATATCAGCCATGTCGGCATGGTGGCCGGGCAGTCGAGCGGCGTCGCACCGATTTTCGTCGACGAAACAGGCGAGAATTCGATCCTGATCATCAAGGGCGCGAACAATGATCTCAAGCCCGCCGATATCGATGCGGCCGCCGAAGACCTGAAGCAATGCGACCTGATCCTGATGCAGCTGGAAGTGCCGCTGGAGACGGTCTACTACACCGCTGCCTTCGCCGAGAAACACGGTATCGAGACCATCCTCAACCCCGCCCCTGCCGCACCCGATCTGGACGCCGCGAAGGTTGCCAAAGTCACCTTCGTGGTGCCGAACGAGAGCGAGCTGGCGCTTTTGACCGGCATGCCCACCGACACGGACGAACAGATCGAACGGGCGGCCCATGCGCTGATCACCCGGGGTATCCGCACTGTCATCGTCACGCTCGGCTCGCGGGGCGCGCGGCTGATCACCGCCGACAAGTCGACCATGATCGAACCGGTCAAGGTCAAGCCGAAGGACACCACCGGTGCCGGCGATGCCTTCATCGGCAGCTTTGCCCGCTTCTACGTCGAGACCAAGGAGCTGGAAGCGTCGCTGAAGAAGGCGGCGCTCTATGCGGCGGATTCCATCACGCGTCCGGGCACGCAGAAATCCTATGCGACGACGGCGGAGTTCGAGGCCTTCGTCGCTGCCAACAAGGCTTAAGGCCAATACCCGCTAGAATGAGGAAACAACCGTGCTGAAAAATCTCGATCCGCTGCTGAATGCCGATGTCCTCTATGCGCTGAAGTCCATGGGGCACGGCGATCGCCTGGTCATTTGCGATACGAATTTCCCCGGCGATTCCATCGCCCGGCAGACCCGTCTCGGCCGGTTGCTGCGGATCGATAATGTGAGCGCGCCGCGTGCCGCCAGGGCCATTCTTTCGGTCATGCCGCTCGATACCTTCATCGACGACGCCGCCGCGCGCATGGAAATCGTCGGCAGCCCCGATGAGATTCCGGACGTGCAGAAGGAACTGCAGGCGGAAATCGACGCCGCCGAGGGCAAGCACTGGCCGATGGTCTCGATCGACCGCATGGCCTTCTACGAGCACGCCAAGAATGCCTATTGCGTCATCGCCACCGGCGAGCGGCGTTTTTACGGCTGCTTCATCCTGACCAAAGGCGTGATTGCGCCGGACGCCGCCTGAAATCTTTTGTTGCCGTTGCACTAAGCGTGATGCGTGGTTCGACAAGCTCACCATGAGGGATGGAACGAGCTGCAGGAAACTATGTTCTGCAGCGTTTGTGATTAACCTTGTACCAGACCACTTCCCTCATGGTGAGCTTGTCGAACCACGCACCACCCAACGCCTTCAGACGTCCCGGCGCGGTGCAGCCGTCGAACCCCGCACCACCAGCGTTGCCTCGAGATAGTCATCCTGCAGAGGTACATTGTCGGCACCCGTGATGGCGGCAAACGCCCGCGCGGCGATCTGCTCGACGGGCTGGCTGATGGTGGTCAGGCGCGGCGTCACCAGATTGGCCAGCGGAATATCGTCGAACCCGATGATCGACACGTCGTCCGGCACCTTGAGGTCGAGATCGCTGGCAGCGCGCAGAAGACCGATGGCCTGCTGGTCGCTGGCCGTGGCAATGGCGGTCGGGCGCTCATGCGGCGGACGGTCGAGCAGGAAGCGCCCGAGCGTTTCGCCCGACGCATAGTCGAAATGGCCCTCGACCGCCTCGCAGCGCACGCCTGCCGTGCCAAGCATGTTGAGGAAACCGGCGCGCCGTTCGCGCGAAACCGGCGCATCGGCGGAACCGGCGATATAGGCAATACGCTCATGGCCGAGCGCCACGAGATGCGCAGCGGCAAGCGCTGCTCCCCGGTAGTGATTGACGGAAATGAGCGGCAATCCGGTAAAGCGCCGGTCGACGGCAACCGTCGCCACGTCGCTGCTCCAGCCCTTTGAGGCACCGAACTGCGTCGGCACGACGATGAGGCCGGTGGGATAGCTTTTGAGCAGGCTGTCGATCTGCGCCAGTTCGATCTTCGGATCGTCATTGGTGATCGACAGCAGCACCGAGAAACCGGCCTGCGAGGCAATCGCCTCCACATGTTTTGCCAGTTCGGCAAAGAACGGGTTGGTGATATCGGGAATGACGAGGCCGATCATGTCCGTGCGGCTGCGGCGCAGACCGCGCGCGACGCCGTTCGGCCGGAAATTCAGTTCGCGAATGGTGGCTTCCACCAGTTCGCGCAGTTCCTTGCCGACGGTCTCGTTCTTCGCCAGAACGCGTGAAACAGTGCCGACGGAAACATTGGCCCGTGCTGCTACATCCTTGATGTTGACCATCTTCCCATGCCTGACCTGTTGCGGGTGCCGACCAATGCGGACAACTCTGTTTTCCCCTTATGCTTTCGTCAATCTTTCACGATATTTGTCAAGGATTACTGCAAGGATAATCACAAATCCGGTGATCATCTGGCGCATGAAATCGCTGAGACCGAGCAGGATGAGGCCGTTGGCGAGCACGCCGATGATGCAGGCGCCGAGCAGGGTGCCGACAATGCTGCCGCGTCCGCCGCTCAGGCTGGTGCCGCCGATGATGACAGCGGCAATGGCATTGAGCTCGAAGCCGATGCCGATGATCGGGCTGGCGATGTTCAGGCGGGCCATGTAGATGATGGCGCCGATGCCGACCAGAACGCCGCAGATGGTGAATGCAGCCACCTTGTAGAAGAACACGTTGTGGCCGGCGAGACGGGCCGCTTCCTCATTGTTGCCGATGCCGTAGAGCACGCGGCCGAACACGGTCTTGGTCAACACGAACCAGCCGATTGCCACCAGCACCAGTGCGATCAGGAACAGCAGCGGAATGCCGTAGAACGTCTGCGAGCCGAAGGCGTTGAAGGCGGCTGGGAAGGAATAGATGGTCGATGCATTGGTGACCTGCAGTGCCGCGCCGCGGGCAATGTTGAGCGTGCCCAGCGTGACGATGAAGGAGGGGATGGCCCACCAGGCGCTGATGAGGCCGTTGAGGAGGCCGAACCCGATCCCGGCCACGATGGCGCTGATGGTGGCGAGGAACACGGCCACGGCGGGATCGAGCCCCGGCAGGGTCATCACCGTACCAGCCACGACGGCGCAGAAGGACAGGACGGAGCCCACCGAAAGATCGATGCCGCCGATGAGGATGACGAAGGTCATGCCGATGGAAAGCACCAGATTGATCGTCACCTGCGTCAGGATATTGGTGACATTGCTGGAGGACAGGAAGTGCGGCGTGAAGGAAAACACGATGATCAGCGCGATGAGCGCGATGCCGATGCCCGCTTCGCGCAGCACGGTCTTGGTCGTGCTGGCGATGGTTTTGCTGCCCGCCTGTGCCGTGGTCAAATCAGTGGTGTCCATGGTTGCGTTCGTCCTTGTAGGCAAAGTTCAAAATGCGCTCTTCGGAAAAGTCTGCGCGTGCCACTTCACCGGCAATCCGGTGTTTCGACATGACGAGGATGCGGTCGCTGAGGGTGATGAGCTCGGGCAGTTCCGACGAGACGATGAGCAGCGCCAGCCCCTTTTCCGAAAGGCCGCGCAGCAGCGCGTAGATTTCGGCCTTGGCGCCCACATCGACGCCGCGGGTCGGCTCGTCGAGCAGCAGGATTTTCGGGTTGTTCGCCAGCCATTTGGCCAGGACGACCTTTTGCTGGTTCCCGCCCGACAGGGTGGAGACCGCATCGGCGGTGTCACCGTATTTCAGCTTGATCTCGCCGCCGAGCGCGCGCGTCAGCCGGGTTTCCTCGCGTTTGTCGAGAAGGCCGAGCCGCGAAACCTTGCGCAGGCTCGCCAGCGTGACATTGGCCGCAATTGCCATGCCGAGGATCAGGCCCTCTTCCTTGCGGTCTTCCGTGACGAAGCCGATGCCGTCACGAATGGCCTGCTTGGGATTGCGGTAGTGGCGCGGCTGGCCGTCGCGTTCAATCGTGCCGGACAGCGGCAGGTCGGCGGCGAAAATCGAGCGCAGCAGTTCGGTGCGGCCGGAGCCGACCAGTCCGGCGATGCCGAGGATTTCACCGTAATGCAGATCGAACGAAACGCCTTCCGCGTGCGGGGAGGCGGGATGGCGCAGGTTGCGCAGGGAAAGTGCGGTGCGGCCGCTCGTGTCGAGATCGCGCGCGGCGGCCATGGCGGCGGCAAGCTGGCGCCCGACCATGTTGGTAACCAGCTGATCGGTCGTCGTTCCCGCAATATCCGCCGTCATGACGGATTCGCCGTTGCGCAGGACCGTGACCCGATCACAGATGGAGAAAACCTCGTTGAGGTGGTGTGAGACAAACACGACAGCGACGCCCTTGGCCTTCAGGGCGGCGATGATCTGGAACAGCCGTTCGGTCTCACGCGCGGTCAGGGTTGCCGTCGGCTCGTCGAGAATGAGAATGCGGCTTTCGCCCATCAGCGCGCGGGCGATTTCCACCAGCTGGCGGTGCGCCACGCCGAGGGATTCCACAGGTCGGCGCACATCGACATCCCCCAGCCCGATCGCATCGAGCGCCTTGCGGGCTTTTGCGTAGAGCGTGGGATAATCAACCATGCCGAACGCCTTGCGCGGCATGTCCTCAAAGCAGATGTTTTCGGCAACGGAGAGGTAGGGCAGCAGGTTGAATTCCTGGTGGACCACCTGAATGCCGGCCTTCTTCGCATCGCCCGGCGTGTGCGGATCATAGGTCCCGCCGTCGAGTGTGATCTCCCCGGCATCCCGCTGGATGATCCCGCACAGGATCTTGATCAGCGTCGACTTGCCCGCGCCATTTTCACCGACCAGCGCATGCACCTCGCCGGGGCGCAACGAAAAGCTGACGCCGTTGAGGGCGACAACGCCGCCGAAGCGTTTCTTGACGCCGGAGAGTTCGAGCACCGGCTCGGCACCAGCACCGGCCGGTGCCGGAGCGGCTGCGCCTGCCATGTCAGTGTTTTCCATGATCATCGACCCGGTTGGCGGCTGTGCTGGAACCAGACACAGCCGCGGTTTACCCCGTGTTACTTCACGTCGTCCGATGTCACGAGCTTGATGTCGGTCTTGACCCAGCCTTCGAGCGGCTTGCCGCCGGCCACGACACCAAGCGCCTTGTCGATGGCGTTGGCGGCCATCTGCTGGCCGAACTGGTCGACCGTGGCAAGCAGCTTCTTCTCCTTCAGCAGCGGCTGGACAGCCGGGATGTTGTCAAAGCCGACGACTTCGATCTTGCCTGTTTTGCCCGCCGCCTCGATGGCCTTGACGACGCCGAGGACCATGGAGTCATTGGCCGCCATCACGCCCTGGATATCCGGATGGGCGGTCAGCATGTTGGAGAATACGGTGTTGGCTTCTTCGGTTTCCCAGTGGGCGGTGCGCGAGTCGAGCAGGTCGAGCTTGCCCGCCGTGACGGAGTCCATGAAGCCGAGCTTGCGCTGGGCCGCATTGTCGGCGCCCGGATTGCCTTCGATGATGACGACCTTGGCGCCTGCACCGAGCTTCTTGGCTAGCGCATCGCCGGCCATCTTGGCGCCTTCGCGGTTGTCCGGGCCGACAAAGGCGAGCTTCAGGCCTGCCTCCTGCTTGGCCTTGTCATCGAGCGCCACGTCGAAATTGACGACAGTGATACCGGCATCCACGGCTCGCTTGATCGGCGGAACGAGCGCGCGGGAATCGGACGGCGCAACAACGATGGCATCGACTTTTTGGGTGATGAAGCTCTCGATGGCATTGATCTGCGTCTCGACATCGGTCTCGGACTGCATGCCGACGGCTTTCAGCGTGTAGTCGCCGCGCTTGGCCTCGTGGGCCTTTGCACCCTCGAGCATGTTCTTGAAGAATTCGTTGGCAAGGGATTTCATCACAAGCCCGACGACGGGCTTGTCGGCGGCATAGCTGGCTGCAGGCATGGCGAGCGTGCCGGCCAGAAGGCTGGCGGCAATTAAACGTGCGAATTTCATTGTATTCCTCCCAGAATGACAAAAGACGTTCAGCGGTTTGCCACGTCCTCCAACATGGCGATGAAACGTTTCATTGCGCGGGCGCAATAGCGGCGTCTCAGCTCAATAGGAGCCCGAAGATCACGGATTTGTCAACATGAAACGTTTCATTCAAGAGATGGGCGGATTACATGCAAACTGAACGCTGCCTGCAGAACCTTACAGATAATCCGCGACGCGGTTGGCAGCCCAGTGGTAAAAACTGCCGGGAACAAGCGGCTGGTTGGTCGGGTCTTTCTTGTGGACGTGGAAGCCGATGAAATCCGGATGGTCGAGCGGTTCCAGTCCATAAGCCGGGTCAAAGATGCGCAAGGCATCGCGCGCCGTCCAGTAGTAGAAATTTTCCTTCGGCGCGGCATCCTTGAAGAAACCGTAACGCTTGGCCATGCGTGAAATGCCGTCATTGGCGAAGGCCGTGATGCCGATGGTGGCCGGGGTTACCTTCTGTCCGGTCATGCGGAACCATGCCGGGCGCATGACGCGGCGGCGAAAGCCCAGCCATGGCGGAACGACGACCGTTCCTTCCATATAGGCGTCGAACTCGCCGATGACGGGATTGTCCGGCGGCAGGTACATCGCCGATACGCCGAGGCGGAAGTGGTTTTCCCGGGCGAGGTAAGGCTTGTCGGTCGCCGGATGAAACTGCTTCATCAGATAGATGTCGGTATCAAGCCAAAGGCCCTGCTGTTTCTTCATCAACGTGACGCGAAACAGGTCGCTGAACTGGGATACGACGTGGCCGGGGTTCTCAATATCGGGAAAATCCGGGTCGATGCGCCGAAGATATTTTTTGTCCAGTATCGGCGCCGCATCGCAAATCTCGATGCCCTTGGGAAGGTTTGCGATCTCGTCGAACGCGTATAGTTTCACCCGCTGTCCGGTCATCACCATCGATGCCAGACAGACCCGGTCCACCTCCCGAAGGCGCGGGCCATACCAGAAGGTGCAAATATCCATGAACTATTCCAGCGGAAAAAAATATTAAATTGCCAGTCCATCTATGAGAGTTGCTGATCCTGGTCAATCGCATTGTTAGACTAATATCATAGACGTTTGGCCGCATTTCAACGACGCAAAACGTAGGGGAAGGCACGGCCGGGCAGCGGAAATCAGGGTGGATCAATTTTCCACGGATCCGCATTTTTAAAAAAGCCGGACTCCCGTATTCCGCTTCGCTGGAATGAAGTTCTTTCATTCATTGTGCCGGCAGCAATAAATTGGCGCGAATTTGCCCCGGGTTGTGAAACCATCCTTTTCTTCCGGCGATGCGTTCCACTATGGTTGCCGCACGTATCGGCACATCGTAAGACGCCGAAAAACAGTGGACAGTGATTTTCATGACCAAGAGCCTGACGCACCTTCAGCGTCTTGAAGCCGAAGCGATCCATATTTTCCGCGAGGTTGCCGCAACATTCACCAAACCGGTGATGCTGTATTCGATCGGCAAGGATTCCTCCGTGATGCTGCATCTGGCGATGAAGGCCTTTTACCCGGCCAAACCGCCGTTTCCGTTCCTGCATGTGGATACCACGTGGAAATTCAAGGAGATGATCGCGTTTCGTGATTCAGAAGCGAAACGTCTCGGCTTCGACCTGCTGCTGCACAGCAACCAGGATGGCATCGATCAGGGCATCAGCCCCTTCGTGCATGGATCGAACACCCATACTCATATCATGAAGACCGTCGCCCTGCGGCAGGCGCTTGACAAATACGGCTTCGACGCGGCCTTCGGCGGCGCGCGGCGCGACGAGGAGAAGTCGCGGGCCAAGGAGCGCATTTTCTCCTTCCGCAACGCGCAGCATTCCTGGGACCCGAAGAACCAGCGCCCGGAAATGTGGAAGATCTACAACACGCGGGTCGCCAAGGGCGAATCCATCCGCGTTTTCCCGATCTCCAACTGGACCGAGCTCGATGTCTGGCAGTACATCCTGCAGGAGAACATCCCGATCGTCCCGCTCTATTACGCCGCCAAGCGGCCGGTGGTGGAGCGCGACGGCATGCTGATCATGCGCGATGACGAGCGCATGCAGCTGCTGCCCGGCGAAAAGCTGCAGGAGAAGCTTGTTCGCTTTCGCACGCTCGGATGCTATCCCTTGACCGGTGCGATTGAGTCCGATGCGGTGACCTTGCCGGAAATCGTCAGCGAAATGCTGATTGCCCGCACCTCCGAACGGCAGGGCCGCATGATCGACAAGGATGAAGCCGGTTCGATGGAGAAGAAGAAGCGCGAGGGCTATTTCTGATGAACACCGTTGCCCCCATCGAGGCTTCCGCTGCCGAGGAAATCCGCGCCTACATGGCCGAACAGGAAAAGAAATCGCTGCTACGCTTTCTCACCTGCGGTTCGGTCGATGACGGCAAGTCGACGCTGATCGGCCGTCTGCTCTACGACACCAAGCTGATCTTCGAGGACCAACTGGCCGCCCTGCAGAATGACAGCCGCAAACATGGCACCAATGGCGAGGACATCGATTTCGCGCTGCTGGTCGATGGTCTGGAAGCCGAGCGCGAGCAGGGCATCACCATCGATGTCGCCTACCGCTTCTTCTCCACGCCCAAGCGCAAGTTCATCGTCGCCGACACGCCCGGCCACGAGCAATATACCCGCAACATGGCGACCGGCGCTTCCACCGCCGATCTTGCCATCGTGCTTGTCGACGCGCGGCAGGGCATCCTGCGGCAGACACGCCGCCACAGTTTCATCGCCTCGCTGCTCGGCATCCGCAACATCGTCCTGGCCATCAACAAGATCGATCTCGTCGACTACTCCCAGGCGATTTTTGACAGGATCGTCGCCGACTACCAGGACTTTGCCAGCAAGCTTGGTTTCCAGTCGATCCAGCCCATTCCGCTTTCGGCGCGCTTTGGCGACAATGTGATTTCCGCCTCCGCCAACATGCCCTGGTACAAGGGCCCGGCGCTGCTCGAACATCTCGAAGACGTGCCGCTTGCCGATGCGGATGAGGAGCGCCCGTTCCGGTTCCCGGTGCAATATGTCAACCGGCCCAATCTCGACTTCCGCGGCTTCTCCGGCACCATCGCGTCCGGTGTCGTCGCGCCGGGAGACGAGGTGGTGGTTGCCAAGTCCGGCAAGTCCTCGCGCGTCAAGCGCGTGGTCACGCTGGACGGCGACCTCGACCGGGCTGTCGAAGGGCAGGCGGTGACGCTGGTGCTGGAGGACGAGGTCGAGGTGTCTCGCGGCAACATGCTGGTGGCACCCGGCGCCCGCCCCGAGGTGGCGGACCAGTTTGCCGCGCATCTCGTCTGGTTTGCCGAACATGCGCTGATCCCCGGCCGTTCCTATATCCTGCGGACCGAGACCGATCAGGCGACAGCCACGGTGACCGATCTCAAATACCGAATCGATATCAACAGCTTCGCCCAGGAAGCGGCCAAATCGCTTGACCTGAATGAAGTCGGCGTTGTCAATATTTCGACGCAGGAGCCGATTGCCTTCGACCCCTACAAGTCGAACCGCTCGACCGGGTCGTTCATCCTGATCGACCGCCTGACCAATGCGACGGTCGGCGCCGGCATGATCGACTTCGGCCTGCGCCGCGCATCGAACGTGCATTGGCAGGCGCTGGATGTCAGCAAGGCATCGCGCGCCGACCAGAAGAACCAGAAGCCGGCGGTCATATGGTTCACCGGCCTTTCCGGTTCGGGCAAGTCGACAGTCGCCAATCTCGTTGAAAAACGCCTGTCGTCGCTCGGCAAGCACACCTATATTCTCGATGGCGACAATGTGCGCCACGGGCTCAACCGCGACCTTGGCTTCACCGAAGAGGACCGGGTGGAAAACATCCGCCGCGTCGGTGAGGTGGCCAAGCTGATGGTGGATGCGGGTCTGATTGTACTGGTCTCGTTCATTTCGCCGTTCCGTTCGGAGCGCCGCATGGTGCGCGAGTTGCTGGCCGATGGCGAATTCCTCGAAATCTTCGTCGATACGCCGTTCGAGGAATGCGCGCGGCGTGACCCGAAGGGGCTTTACGCGAAGGCACTGCGCGGTGAGATCAAGAATTTCACCGGCGTCGACTCGCCCTATGAAGCGCCGGAGAATCCGGAGCTGCATCTGCACACGGTCGGCCGCACGACGGAGGCACTTGCCTCGGAGGTGGAGAAGCTGCTGGTCGAGCACGGCATCATCTTCAACTACGATCAAAGCTCGTGGTCGATTTAGGCGATGCCTGATTTATTCACCCCCCTCTGTCCTGCCGGACATCTCCCCCACAAGGGGGGAGATCACATTGGCATGGACGCTTTCGCACAACAGGTAACGTTTCAAATTTCTCAGAAATGGCAATGTCGTCTGATCTCCCCCCTTGTGGGGGAGATGTCCGGCAGGACAGAGGGGGGTGCATGACCCTACCCCCCCCCGCCCCTCGATCACGCCGCCCTGCTTGCCGTCCTGGAAACAGCGGCCATTGCCGCCGGGCAGGAAATCCTGCGCATTTACGCGGAGGGCTGTGATTTCGCGCTGAAGGATGACCAGTCGCCGGTCACGGAAGCCGATCATGCCGCCGAAGCCATCATCCTGGCGGCTCTGCGCAAGGCGACGCCTGACATACCCGTCGTGGCGGAAGAGGAAATCTCCGGCGGCCACGTGCCCGGCGATCTCGGTGCGCGCTTCTATCTGGTCGATCCGCTCGACGGAACGCGGGAATTTGTCAGCCGCAACGGCGATTTCACCGTCAACATTGCGCTGATCGAAAACGCGGCGCCCGTTCTCGGCGTTGTCTATGCCCCCGTCCGCGGTGTGCTGTTCACGGGCGGCACTGCCGGTGCGCAGGAAATTACTATCGGCGAGGGCGGTGCGGTCACCGCGCGCAAAGCCATAGGCTGCCGCACCAGTCCGGACGATCTCATTGCCGTTGCCAGCCGCTCGCACCGCACGCCGGAAACCGATGCCTATCTGGAAAAATTCCGTATTGCCGACTGTGTGTCTGTCGGGTCGTCACTGAAATTCGGCCTGCTGGCGCGCGGCGAGGCCGATATTTACCCGCGTTTCGGCCGGACCATGGAATGGGATACGGCGGCGGGCGATGCGGTCCTGCGCGCTGCCGGAGGCATAACCCTGACGCTGGATGGCAATCCGCTGACCTATGGCCGCCGCAATCAGGCCGACGACGCCGATTTCGCCAATCCGGATTTCGTGGCCTGGGGCAGGTTATAGTTTGATTGCATTGCCGTTGAGCGTGGTTCGACAAGCTCACCATGAGGGATGTGGATTGGTGCAAGATCAATCGCGAAGGTTGCAGAGTGTAATTCCCTGCGATCCACGCCCTCCCTCATGGTGAGCTTGTCGAACCACGCACGATGCTCCCTGCAATCCGACAACCAGCTACCCCGGCCGCTTCCTCAACAGGATCGTCACCACAAAAAACGCGCCGATGGAACTGGTAACGATACCGATGGGCAATTCCTGCGGCGCCAGCAGCAGACGGGCCGCGAGGTCGCTGAGCAGGATCAGCAGGGCACCGAGCACGGCGCAGGTGACGATCAATCCCGCATGCAGCTGCCCGGAAAAACGCCGGGCAATGTGCGGGATCATCAGGCCGACAAAGCCGATGACGCCCGCCACCGAGACAAAGATCGCGGTGGAGAAGGCGCAGACGATGAACACCGTGTTGCGCAGGCGCGTCACCCTTATGCCAAGGCTTTCCGCCGTGTTTTCGCCGGCCAGCAGGGCATCGAGATTGCGGTGGTTGTACAGGGCGTAGACCAGGATGGCGGCAAGCCCGGTGAGGGCGAGCGGCAGGTTCTCCCAGCGGGCAAGGCCGAGGCCGCCGAGCGTCCAGAACATCACCGAATGCGCGGCGCGCTGGTCGCCGGCAAACACCATGTAATTGGTCAGCGCAGCAAACAGGAACGAGACGGCAAGGCCCGCCAGGATCAGCCGTTCCGGCCCCTGTCCCTGCACGCGCCGCACCAGCATCAGCACGACGATGGCCGCCAGCATGCCGCCGCTGAAGGCACCAATCGGTAGGGTCCAGATGCCGAAGCGGTCGCCGATGACCGTAATCACCGAGACTGCTCCCGCCGCCGCACCATTGGAAAGGCCAAACAGGAACGGATCGGCGAGATCGTTGCGGGTGACGGTCTGCAGCAGCGCGCCGATGATGCCAAGCCCCGCGCCCACGCAGATGGCAAGGATGACCCGCGGCAGGCGCAGGTCGACGATGATCTTGCCGACAGGGCCGCCAACGGCCATATCGGAGAGGCCGGTGGCATGGGCGAGGGCGCGCAGGACATCGCCGAGCGGAATGACCGTTGCCCCATAGGCAATCGACACGAGGGCGAGGGCCAGAATGGCCATCACCCCCGTCATGAGTGTCAGATGCTGACGGAAGGGCAGATGCACTCAGAATGCTTCCGGATGCATGGCCTTGGCCATCTTGGCGATGGCCTCGATATTGGCCGGTCCGGGCGTCAGTTCCGCATAGCGCAGGGCGACGAAGCGGTTGTTCTTGACGGCGTCGGTTTCCTTCATCGCCGGATGCGATTTGAGGAAGTCGAGCAGCTTCTGGTAACCCGCATCATCCTGATAATCGAGGAGAACGAGGAATTCCGGATTGCGCGTCGCCACGGTTTCCCACGAGGTGGTGCCCCAGCTGGTGTCGAGATCGGCCATGATATTGGTGCCGCCGGCTTCGCTGATCATCGCCGTGGGAATGGCGAACTTGCCCGCTGTGAACGGCTTGTCCTCGCCGGAATCGTAGAGGAAGACGCGGGTGCCGCTCTTGTCGCCGATCTTTGTCTTGATCGCGGCAAGTTCTGTCTTCCAGCCGCTGACGAGTTTATTTGCCTCGTCTTCCCTATCGAAAATCTTGCCGAGCTTTTCCATGTCGCCATAGAGCAGGTCCATGGTGGCGGCGGGCCGGGACTTGTCGAGATGGATGCAGCTTTCGGTCAGTTCAAGCGTCTTGATGCCGTGCGGCGCCAGCGTGTCGGGGGTGACCTCACCGCCCGGCTTCATGCCGTAATTCCAGCCAGCGAAGAAGAAATCCGGTTCCGCAGCAATGAGATTTTCAAGGGTCGGATATTTTGGCGCAAGCTCGGGAATGGCGCCCAGCTGCTTCTTGAACGCGTCGTCCAGCTTGTACCAGCCGGTAATGCCCGAAACCCCGACCATCGAGGATTGCAGGTGCAGGGCGAAGGCCATTTCGCTCATGTTGATGTCCTGGATGACCGCACGCTTGGGCGCGGCCTCGAAGGTGACGGGCTTGCCGCAACTGTCGACCGTCACGGGAAACGCCCATGTGGGGGCGGACAGCGCCGACAAGGCGAGGGCGAGCAGCATTCTTTTCATCAAATTCTCCGTAGCTGAGCAGTTTGTTTTGTGGTTGGTCCGGGTGCTTCGAACACCATGAGATCGCGATCCTGCGAGGGATGGCGCAGGCGCAGGACATCGAGATCGAAGACATCGCTGACGATGCGCGGCGTCAGCGTTTCGTCGGGTGTGCCGGCGGCGACGAGCTGGGCGGCATGCATGACGGCGACGTGGGTGGCAAACGGCGCCACCAGCGGCAGGTCGTGCAGCACCGCGATGGTCGTCACGTCGAGACCGGCGACCAGCGCCAGCAATTCGCTGCGCGCCTTCGGGTCGAGGTGATTGGTGGGTTCGTCGAGAAACAGGATGTCAGGCTGCTGGGCGATGGCGCGCGCCAGCTGCACGCGCTGCCTTTCGCCGCCGGAGAGCGAGCCGATGGGACGGCGCGAAAACGCGGCGATCCCGGCGCGGAGCAGGGCTTCCGCCACGATATCCCGGTCTTTCACCTTGGTCAGGGTGCCGGTGTGCGGAATGCGGCCAAGGGATACATAATCGTCCACCAGCAATTGCGGGTCCGGCATGTCGGTCTGGCCGACGAAGGCAAATCTCCTGGCCCGTTCCTTCGGCGGCAGCCGGTCTATTGCCGTACCGTCGAGATGGATGCTGCCGGAGGAGGGGCGCAACAGCCCGGCCAGCATGCGCAAAAGTGTGGATTTCCCGGCGCCATTCGGCCCGATAATGGCAAGACGCGCGCCGCGCACGATGTCGAGCGATACCTCATCCACCAGCGTCTGGCCGGCTGTGCGGAACGTCACCTCGTCGGCACGCAGGGCGACATGGCTCATGGGCGGATATCCGTGACTGCAGGCAAGGCACATGGTGTCAAATCCCAACCGGTAAACGTCGTCGCGTCATCGCGGACGCTTCGCTCTCGTATAGTAACGTTATAACATTGGTCAATACCCGATGTGTCATGGCTGTCCCGGCCGCGGCAGGCCGCCGGCGGTCTTGCACGGGGTGCAGACGATAATCTGGTGGTCGGGTATTGGCGTGGTCATGCCGGTGCCTTGCCTTGTGGACAAAGGTTAGGGGAACGCGGCCAATGCACCATCGCGACAATGCGGGAGAGGACATCGCATCGCTCCCGGCACACCCCGTCCGGTTCGAATTGTAGATGAGATGGCAGGTCTCCTGGCTCGCGGGTCTCAGCTTCGCCTTGCCTTCCCGACCTTCCGGTCAGTGGCATGTCAGGCATCGCTCACCGCTTACAGTTGCGGGGGCAGCCACGGTCTCGGTCCCTTTTGGGTACGCCTCACCGTGTTCCCTTTTCATCTCCCGCGTTGTCGTGCGGAAGAAACCATCGGTGCGGATGCTATGCGGCCAGCCGCGCAGTTGCAAGCACGTTTATGCGGCAATTTTTGCTGCTGCCAAAATTTTTGGCAAATGAAAGATTTCAATTGGCCGGTAACTCGTTAGAGTGCGGGGAGCATTTGTGGAACCGCGGTTTTTTTTGAATCAGACTTTTGAGGCGATATGGCAATTCACGCAGCAGTCTATCATCTGACGCATTACCGGTATGACCGGCCCATCATGCTCGGGCCGCAGATCATCCGGCTCCAGCCGGCACCCCATTCCCGGACAAAAGTTCTCAGCCATTCCCTGAAAGTCAGTCCGGCCAATCATTTCGTCAACCTGCAGCAGGATCCCTACGGTAATTTCCTCGCCCGCTTCGTCTTTCCCGAACCGGTGACGGAGCTGAAGATCGAGGTCGATCTCGTCGCTGATATGACCGTCTACAATCCGTTCGATTTCTTCGTCGAACCGGTCGCCGAAACCTGGCCGTTCAGCTATCCCGAAGAGATCAGCGACGACCTGTCGATCTATATGAAACCGGAACCGGCCGGACCGCTGGTTTCGGCTTTCCTTGCAACCATCGATCGCAGCCCGACGAACACGGTGAATTTCGTCGTCGATCTCAACGCGCGTATCCAGCGCGAGATCGGCTATGTCATCCGCATGGAAACCGGGGTTCAGGAGCCGGACGCAACTTTGAACCTGCGCTCGGGATCATGCCGGGATTCAAGCTGGCTGCTGGTACAGGTGTTGCGCAATCTCGGTTTTGCCGCACGGTTCGTCTCCGGCTATCTCATTCAGCTGAAGCCTGATCTTGTCGCCATCGATGGTCCCGCCGGAACGGACAAGGATTTCACCGATCTGCATGCCTGGTGCGAAGTCTATCTGCCGGGGGCGGGCTGGATCGGCCTCGACCCCACCTCCGGGCTTCTGACCGGCGAAAGCCACGTACCGCTTGCCGCCACCCCGCATTACCGCAATGCCGCACCGATTTCCGGCATGGCGGAATTCGCCAATGTGGAATTCGGTTTCGATATGCGCGTGACGCGCGTATCCGAACACCCGCGCATCACCAAGCCGTTTTCCGACGAATCCTGGAATGCGCTCGATGCGCTCGGCGAAAAGGTGGACGCGATCCTGAACGAGAGGGATGTGCGCCTGACCATGGGCGGCGAGCCCACATTCGTGTCCATCGATGATTTCGAATCAGGCGAATGGAACACCGATGCGGTCGGGCCGACCAAGCGCGAAAAGGCCGACAAGCTGATCCGGCGGCTGCGCGAGCGTTTTGCGC
>OKVL01000626.1_pt1 | contig 19729 bp, 32 predicted proteins | sample 1606791 | NCBI WGS metagenome assembly OKVL01 (sample SAMN03281006, study PRJEB24777) | human gut metagenome | isolation source: fecal sample PR165 from 1 month old male Malay infant, vaginally delivered...
TCTGTGTGTTCGTCATGGATAGTTTCTCCGTGTTATAAGCGCTCTGCACAGCGCTGATTTTTGGTTGCACGAATCCCTCGCCTGACGGCGACAAAACATAAAGGGGTTTCGTTTTAGTAAGCACCCAACCAGGGCACTTAGTGAAACGGGCGGCTGCCACCGCCAGTTAGCTTCTCCACAATTGGGAGCGCGTTCCCCTGAGGTTGATTTAACGACTGCGGCCTCTCAAGTTGAACGCAGAACGCGCTTTCAGTTGTGAAAAGGGGCGGTCGACATTAAGGACATTCACAACTGCCGACCGCCAAGACTACACACAGCATCTGGTACAGCTACTACGGTTTACCACGGTCCTAACGTGATTTGGTTGTGGTGGACGGTGCTGAACTCCGTCTTTGATGGTATTTGCCGCCATACTTTCAGGCGCGTCCCAAGTCTCCCATTTCCATCCATCCGGCCATTACGGGTGCGCATCAGCCTGCGCATTCACCACAACGGAAAGAGCAATGAGTAGGGATTCGAACCCTCTACCAAGAATGGCGATCTCCGACATCGCTCAATGCTCTTACCTGTTATGGCCTCGTCTCTTCCGAGGTGTCACACCTGATCGCCACGCTGGTGAAACGTCTCTTGCTGTCGTACACAACTGGCTTGCACAATCCGGCTACCCGCTGGATCTGGATACTGAAAGGAATCCCCGGACCGCTACGGCACATGTGCCATATGCCGTACTGCTAACCTACCGATGATCTTAAACATCATCACCCCGGCGCATAATGAGTATCACCAATAGTAATTAAATGGTCAACACCTGTAGTGATAAAAATATCACACCTAGTGTTAACTTTATGATTAGTAAGGTGAAAAAAGATGCAAAAAAAAGGAGCCGATTGGCTCCTTATTCGAAGATAGTTTCAGGCCATTGGGCCTTAACAACTTTGCCTATTATCCTGCAATTCTCATTACATTCAATGGCCTGATAGCGAGGGCTAGGGTTTAGAGGTTCGAGCCAGGGCTTCCCGTCTTCACGAACAAATTTTTTAAAAGTGACCTCAGAATCGTTGAATATACCAGCAACACAGAAATCACCGGGCTCAACATCTTGTTCTGGATCTATGAGTATGAGCATTCCCTCAGGAAAGCTTGGCTTTACTCCTGGGGGAGCAGTCATTGAATGGCCTGATACCTCAAGCCAAAATGCAGAATCGCTGGCTTTAACAGTGGTTGAAACCCACTCCTTCGCATCGCGTTCTGTGTATGAATTAACTGGGCAAAATGATCCCGCTTGTACTTCGGTTAATAGCGGGTACTCATACACAGAGGATTGATTTCTTCCGTTAGCAATCGCCTCAAACATAGCTGATATCTCAGCTGCAAGGGATGGACTGAAATCATCGACTTTTACCCCGAGAATTTTAGCGAACTGTGCAGCATGAGTAGCGTTGATAGCGTTGGTGCCATTCAGTAACTGAGCGACACCACTTTGCCCCATACCCATTTGTTCAGCCAAAGTCTCCTGTGAGAGCCCCAGCGCTTTTTTCTTGGACTCAAAAATAGCTTTCAGCCTGTTGGCGTCGGCAAGTTGTTCGGCGGTCAATGGTTTCTTTTTCATTCTCATAATTTATCACCGCACGGCATAATCACCAATCACCGCTAGTGTTGACATATTTATCACTAACAGTGATACTTCTTATGTGCAAACCACGAGGAAAACCAATGAAGATTATTCCGCTATCTGAATATGTTTTGGAAAACGGTCAGGCGAAAACAGCTGAGGCACTTGGGGTATACCAAAGCGCAATCAGCAAAGCTCTCAAGCGTAATCGCCGGGTAAATATCCTGGTTAACGAAGACGGGAAGATTGAAGCCGAGGAAGTACGACCATTCCCAAACAAAAACAAACCTGCTGATCCTGACGTTGCAGTAACACCGTAACCCAACAACCAGCCTTACGTAACTACCAAAGGAAATACAGAGGGGTAGGTGAATGGACTACGAATTTTTTGAGCGACTTGGTAAATCAGTTCCAGGGTCCGTAGAAATTGACCGAGAAAACTCAACAGTGACGCTTAAGGGTTGGAAGTTAGAAGAGTTTGACTATGCCAATAACCAAAAGCAGTGCGCCGATAGTATCGAAGATCAGTCCAACGGGTTTAGGGCTTCTCCACTTAAAAGTGAAGACACGTTCCCGAAAACAATTCTCTTGGTAAATGGCGGTTTTAAGCGGGTGGTTAATCCACTCACCAATACCGATTCCCACGCATCCAAGAGCGATAAGACCTGTAGCACCTGCTGGAAATGCGGGGAACATGCCAGCGCCAGCAAGCAGGAAAACGAAAGCTCCGAGAGCAATCAATACCTTGTACCAGGCATCAAGGGCCAACTTAGAAAGTGGATTTTGCAAATTCATAGATTCCTTTTTACGCCGATAGGCAAATTCTAAGCGAAGGAAAAACAACATGGTAGAGCCAAGCCTGAAAGAAGTAGTTAAAGCGATGTGCAAAGCGTACCCAGGTGGCCGTGAGGCTATGGCCGGTGCTCTTGGCATGTCCGTAAAGCAGTTCAACAACAACCTGTACGAGAAGAACGGCTGCCGCTTTTTCGAAGTTAACGAGCTGGAGGCGATGGAAGACATTTCAAACACGTCTCTCCTGGCGGATTACTTCGCACAACGTCGCGGCGCTCTGCTGGTGGACGTTCCGCAACTGGAAGACCTCGATCGCGTGGACCTTTTCACCCGCGCCATGAGAACTGCAGCAGCACGCGGACAGGTCGATCAGATTATCCAGAAAGCCCTGGAAGACGGAGTTATTGAACCGCATGAAGCCGATGAGATTCACGAACATCACCGCCGTCACCTGGCTGCGCGTGAAGAAGAAATCCGCGCGATTGTCGCGCTGTTTAGCCGTAAGAAAAGCCAAAAGAAGTGACGCCCGCGAGTGTGCAGCTCCGGGCGTCGTGGCGTGTCGTATTCAGTGGAGAAACTAACGCATGAACAGTTTAAACCGATTGAGACCAGCGAAGCAATTCAGATGCCTTCCGCTGGTGGGAAAAGATTCCCCGTTCGGCTATGTGGAGAGATTAAACGACCAGCCTGGTAAGAACAACTACCAGCCTGAGAACGCGATGGTAGAGGCTTTTGCTCAGATGAACGAGAAGGGGCGTGAAGAATGGCTGAAGTTAACCGGCGATTCAAAGACCACTACGGCGTCCCGGTCCGCGTCATCAGATGGGAGCCCGAGACTCGACGCGTTATATACCTTCGCGAAGGGTACGATTATGAGTGCTTCAGCCCTCTTGAGCAATTCCAGCGTAAATTTACAGAGTTAAAGGACGACCATGAGCCTGTTGATGCTATCCCGGCCGATAGTGATAAACCCTGACCTTGCATACAGCATTGGCCTGAACGAGGCCATTGCGTTGCAGCAGGTTAACTACTGGCTTAAAGAAACCACCTCCGGACTGGAGCGTGACGGCGTGCGCTGGATTTACAACACCAACGAGCAGTGGCTGGAGCAGTTCCCGTTCTGGTCTGAGTCTACGCTGAAGCGCACATTCACCCGCCTGAAGCAGCTCGGCGTGCTCAAAGTTGAGCAGCTGAACAAGTCTCAGCGCGACATGACGAACTACTACACGATCAACTACGAAAGCGAGCTTTTAGATGAGGTCAAAGTGACCAAATCGAAGAGTTCAAAATGCACTCTTCCATCAGGTCAAAATGAACCGATGGAAGAGGTCAAAGTGGAACGCTCCATCGGTTCAAAACGAACCGCTCTCATCAGGTCAAATTGCACTGATGTTCTTACAGAGAATACAACAGAGAATACTACAGATATTAAAAACCCTATTTGTCCGGTTGCGCCGCAACCAGACGGTGATGTGTTGATCACCGATCAGGCTAAACAGGTTTTAACCCATCTGAACCAGGTGACCAGTTCGCGTTATCAGGTTTCAACAACCTCGCTGCAAAATATTCGTGCCCGAATCGGGGAGGGCTACACCGTTGAAGAATTGTCGCTGGTGGTGGACTACTGCAACGCCAAGTGGAGCGAAGACCTGACGATGGCGACCTACCTTCGACCACAGACGCTTTTCCAGCCGTCCAAGTTCCCTGGCTACCTGAAGTCAGCGAACAGTTGGGCCAAAGCTGGGCGACCTCCTCGCGTAAACGGAGAGTGGGCCCGAGAGGATGGGGTTTTCCGCTCCAGTTTCCAGAACACTGACTACAGCAAAGTCCCGGCAGGCTTCAGAGGAGCGAACTCATGAGCCTTCTGAAAGATATTCAAATTTTCATCGCTGAAAACCCTGGGTTAACTAACAAACAGATCGCAGCATCAATGCCTCAATACCGACTTCATGCTGTTCAGCGCGGTGTATGCCATCTGGTCAAATTGAATCGCGCAACACGGCAGCATAACGGTAAGTGCTACCAGTATTTTGCCAAAGCGCCGGGAGGTGACGTTAGCGAGGGGCGTTCTGCACTGAAAATTAACCGGGCAGATACACCAGCTGTATCGGAACAGGAAGAAGCGCCGAATCCAGCTGTAACCAGGATGATGGATAAGGCTAAAGGCCTGTTTGAAAAAGGGCTCTTCCAGCGTGCGGCCACGGTTCTGATGGAAGCATTCAATCGCTCTAAGAACGAAGAGCAGCGGATGAAGATACTGATTGAGCGCCAGCGTTGCCTGAACATGGTACCGAAAGTCAAAACGCCTACTGACGCATGGTGTCTGGCAGGTCAGGGGAGGAATATCTAATGAAATACTCTCTGATTTACGCAGACCCAGCCTGGGAATACGGCAACACCGTCAGCAACGGCGCGGCTACTAATCACTACGGCACAATGAAGCTGGTCGACATGAAGCGTCTTCCGGTCTGGGACCTTGCTGCTGACGATGCTGTTTTGGCTATGTGGTTCACCGGCACGCACACCCGCGAAGCTATCGAACTGGCTGAAGCATGGGGCTTTAAGGTCCGCACGATGAAGGGCTTTACCTGGGTGAAGTTCAACCCATTGGCAGAGCAGCACATCAACAAAGCGCTTCAGGCTGGTGGAGTGGAGGACTTTTACGACTTCCTCGACCTGCTGAACGTACAGACCCGCATGAACGGCGGTAACTACACCCGAGCCAATACCGAGGACATGCTGATCGCCACCAGGGGGAATGGACTGGAACGCCAGTGCGCCAGCATCAAGCAGGTTATCTACAGCCCACTCGGTGAGCACAGCCAAAAGCCCGCCGAGGCGCGTTTACGTCTTGAGAAGCTTTACGGTGATGTTCCGCGCATCGAACTGTTCAGCCGTTGCGGTGCGCCAGGCTGGGACCATTGGGGAAATCAGTCAGTATCACCAGCTGTTGAGCTTATTCCGGCAGTAGCCGTTCCAATGATTAAGCCTGAGGAGCGAGCTGCATGAAGGTATACATCGCGGGACCTATGACGGGCTATGAGCAATTTAATCGCCCAGCTTTCAACGCAGCATCTGAAAAGTTAACAAGCCAGGGTCATGTGGTATTGAACCCAGCAACACTCCCAGATGGTCTTTCTGAAGCGCAATACATGGATATTTGCCTGGCAATGCTTCGGTGTGCAGAAGGTATTTATATGCTCAACGAGTGGGAATATTCAGTTGGGGCAAGAGCTGAGAACGCTCTGGCCGAAAAGTTGAAATTAGAAGTCATGTATGAAAGGTACTCCGCATGAGAAAACTTTCTACAGAGCAGGAGAACGCGGTTCGTGACGTTGCCCGTCAATGCTCTGATGCCATTAAGAAAGCCCTTAAGAAAAAGCCGAAGCCAAGCTGGAATGAGGCCGTACCTCCTATCTTGAAGGAGTACCACGAGAAGGTTAAACCGATGGGCGTCAGCCTGGTGATGTTCAACAGCGTAATTGGACGCCTGAACGGGCGTTATGGAGTCGAGTCATGATGGAATTAACGCCGCGTCAGAGTGAAGTGCTGGATGCCATAGTGCTATACAAGGACAGAACAGGATTCCCACCCACGATGCTGGAACTGGCCGGGTTAATTGGCTGTGCATCACCGAACGCTGCTGCTGAGCATGTGAAGGCTATTCAGAAAAATGGTTACATCACCGTTGCTCCTGGCGCTGCCAGGGGCATTACCATCGTCAAAACGGAATCTGATAAAGATCCGGTGTCTATCATTAAAGACCTCTTATCCGGTGGAGACCAGGCCAGAGATAAAGCTGTTGAATGGTTGAAGAAACAGGGAGTGACTTTATGAAACTGGTGCTCCCGTTCCCGCCGAGCGTAAACACCTACTGGCGAGCCCCGAATAAGGGGCCGTTAAAAGGTCGTCATCTTATCAGCGCCAAAGGCAGGGCATATCAAAGCGCTGCCTGCGTGGCTATCGTCGAGCAGTTGCGCTTCCTTCCCAAGCCTTCAACCGCACCTGCAGCCGTCGAAATCATGCTGTACCCACCAGACGAACGTCGTCGCGATATCGACAACTACAACAAGGCTCTGTTTGACGCGCTTACTCACGCTGGCATCTGGGAGGATGACAGTCAGGTGCAGAGAATGCTGGTGGAGTGGGGCCCGAAAGTACCTGGTGGACGAGTAGAGATATCGATCAAGAAACATGAACCTCTGGCGGGTGCAGCCGCCTGATAAGTGGAGAAGAGCATGAATCAGATGAATATCACCGTAATGTGTCCGACTCACCACGCCGCCGCGATGGGGCAGCAAATAACGATGTCCAGCCGTGAGATTGCAAAACTGGTCGACTCTCGCCACAGCAACGTCTGCGTGACAATCGAGCGACTGATGAACTCGGGCGTAATTGGGGGGTATGCTGCAATGCAGTACACCCATCCACAGAACCAGCAGGTTTACCATTACTACGAAGTTAACAAACGAGATAGTTACGTAATCGTCGCTCAGCTTTGCCCGGAGTTTACAGCCCGTCTGGTTGACCGCTGGCAGGAACTGGAGAGCGGGGCCGGGATGGTGGTACCACAAACGCTTCCTGAAGCACTACGCCTGGCCGCTGACCTTGCCGAACAGAAGCAACGCCTTAGTGAAGAACTGGCTATAGCCGCGCCTAAGGCAGAATTTGTTGATCGCTATGTCAAGGCCACTGGCTCAATGACGTTCCGCCAGGTTGCCAAGCTCCTGAACGCCAAAGAACCCGAGTTCGTGATGTTCCTCATTGAGAACGGCATCATGTACCGCCTGAACCGCGTGCTTACTCCGAAGAGCAAGCACATCGAAGCAGGGCGCTTTGAAGTTAAGACCGGCACCACCAACCAGACTAACTACGCTTTCAATCAGTCTCGTTTTACCGCAAAGGGAGTGCGCTGGATTGGCGGCCTGTGGGCTGAACATATCGCTAAGGGGCAAATTGCGTGAGAGCCATACTGACACCTGAAGTTGCGCCAATGTCCGGAGTGGTGCTGTTCCGCCCTGGCAATGAACTGCTGTGGCTATTTCGTCGCGGCAGGGTAGTGATTGAAACACCCTCTGAAGCAATCAAGCATTTGCCATCTGGACTTATCCCTGAAGCTCACCAGCCACTGACAGATGATGTCAGCATGCAGGCTCTTTTCGAGAATGAGAGAGTTATTCAGCGTGCTGGCGGCCTGAGTGGACTTGATGCCTGGCTGGAACGCAAATACGAATGTCAGTGGCCACATAACGACTGGCACGCCAGGGATTTCACAATCCTGCGCCATGCACCCGGCAGTATTCGTCTTTGCTGGGGCTGTGATAACCAATTACGTGACCAAACAACTGAAAGACTTGCGGCACTTGCCATGCAGAACCTGGTAAAATGGATACTGGAAAGGGTTAACATTGATTTAGGTTTCAACGCTGACCACATGTTAACTCTTCCAGAGTTCTGCTGGTGGATGGTACGTAACGATCTGGCTGACCTAATCCCTGAGTCTCTGGCAAGCAAAGCACTCAGGATTAAGCCTGAATCTCACAGTTCAGTAATGCGGGAAAGTGAAATTGTTCCGTCATTACCGGCGACTGAAATCCTCCAGGAGAAAGCTAAGAAGATAGTCTCGGTGAAGGTCGATCCTGAATCACCGGAATCTTTCATGCTGAGGCCAAAGCGCCGCCGCTGGGAGAACGATAAGTACACCCGCTGGGTGAAGTCGCAGCAGTGCAGTTGCTGCAATAACCCGGCAGACGACCCCCACCACCTGATTGGCCACGGGCAGGGTGGAATGGGTACCAAAGCGCATGACTTGTTTGTGATACCGCTGTGCAGAGCGCATCACGATGAGTTGCACGCTGATCCTGTGGCATTTGAAGCGAAGCACGGCGACCAGTTGGTGCTGTTGTTTCGGTTTTTAGATCGTGCGCTGGAAATCGGCGTACTGGCGTAAGTGGAGACGCAACATGATCAATCCTTCTGAAGTTGGCAAATCCGGCGAAATGGTTCGCCTTCGCACTCTCGAAAGTATCTGGGTACAGGGTAAACTCCGCATGTGGGGCCGATGGTCTTATATCGGTGGTGGCTCCTGCGGAAACATGTTCAACCAGCTACTTGCATCCGGGAAAATCACCAAGACCGCAATCAACGATGCGCTACGTCGTATGAAAAAATCCGGTATCACTAAACCTGAGCTGGAAGCATATCTCCGCGAAATCCTTAACAGCAAAAACAAAAGCGGCCTGGCGTTCTGCTCTGACGAAGAAGGGCTGAAAATTGATGGCGTGATCGCCGCTGTACTCATGAACGAAGATTACCGTGGGTTGTATGGCGTGATCGTTGACCGTCACCGGCTGCGTAAGAGCAAACTGCAGATGGCAAACGAGCTTAATGAAAAACACCCTGACTGGACCCTTATCACATGCCGTCGCCGAATCGACACATGGGTAAGTCTGGCAGAATCGATCCTTTACGCTCCACTTTGTGACGCGTTTGGCACAAATAGCGACAGATTTAAGTTGCATAGTGAGCAAGAAAGTGCTTAAATTGTGGTATGCTCGGGACAGTAAAGCGTACTGAGCAACAAATCAAAACATAAACCCGCCACTGCTGCGGGTTTTTTATTTTAAGGGCTGCCTCCGGGTGGCCTTTTTTGTTTCCCCTCGTTCTGAGAGGACTCATGGCGATGATGTATTGACCGCTAGAATGGATTAGTCGTAACTTATTATTGTGGTGAATCCTTTCTAAGCGAAAGGGCGTTCCAGTCAACTGCTATCTGCAGGTATGCGCGCGGCTTTGCTGACTGGGGTAGAGTCACCGGGAGGCACCCGGCACCATGACAACAACAATACAGTTTCAAATTCCTTGAGAGCCTGCCGTAAAAAGCAGGCCTTTTTTTATGAATTTGCAAACTGCTGCTACGCTTGAAATGTGTGTTGAAGGTAATTGCCTGATGGTTCTCCTGAACCGTTGTGAACCAGCCCGATACTGTCTCACTCAGGTCAGTTAGCAAGACTCACGACTACCTACCTTACTTACTAATAGTCACTCATTAGCCCGCCTTCAAAAGCGGGCTTTTTTTATTCCCCTCATCACTGAGAGGATTCACGGCAATAAGAGGGGGACTAGATGTCCGATCCTGTTTCTGGCACGACAGTAGCGGCTGGTGGTCTGATGGGGGCCAGCATGTTCGGCCTGGCAACCGGCATAGATTACGGTGTGGTGTTTGGCGCATTCGCTGGTGCGGTGTTCTACGTCGCTACGGCGGTTAATATCAGCCGCCTTAAGCTGGTGGGCTACTTCATCACCTCATTCATCTTCGGCGTTATCGGCGCTCCACTGCTTGGCTCTTACTTCTCCAAATGGACGGGGTATAGCGACAGGCCACTTGATGCGCTGGGCGCGGTAATCGTAGCCGCTATTGCTATTAAGCTGCTGACGTTCGTCAACAGTCAGGATTTGGGTAGCCTGTTTGGAATTCTCTCGCGTTTACGTGGTGGAGGGGCCAGCAATGGTAACAAGTGATCCGAGTGCGATGGCAAACGCAATTATCTCTGCTGTTATCGTTATTGCACTGATGTTCTACCAGCGCGGCGGGGCGAGACATCGCCCTCTGATATCGCTGATGGCTTATTTCACGGTGCTGGTATACGCCAGCGTCCCTTTCCGTTATTTGTTCGGCCTGTACCATGAATCGCACTGGTTTGTGGTGCTGGTTAACGTCCTGATTTGTGCTGCCGTTCTCTGGGCTCGGGGAAACGTAGCGCGTCTGGTTGATGCACTGAGGCACTAATGAACCAATCACAATTTCAAAAGGCGGCTGGGCTAAGCGCCGAGTTAGCTGCGCGCTGGTTTCAGCCAGTAAGTGATGCGATGAAAGAGTTCGGCATCACCAAGCCGGTAGACCAGGCGATGTTCATTGCTCAGGCTGGACACGAATCAGCAGGTTTCACTCTGCTGGTGGAGAGCTTCAACTATCGCATTGCTGGACTGGTTAACTTCATCCGTGCGGGACGTCTCACAGCAGACCAGGCAAATGCGCTTGGCCGCCGTCCTGAGGAACGAACATTACCGATTGAGCGACAACGCGCCATCGCTAACCTGGTATACAGCAAGCGAATGGGGAACAACGCTCCCGGTGACGGCTGGTTATACCGTGGGCGTGGACTTATCCAGATTACCGGACTCAATAACTACCGTGATTGCGGGAACGGCCTGAAGGTTGATTTGGTTAAGCAGCCTGAACTGTTGGCCGAAGATGTTTATGCAGCCAGAAGCGCGGCGTGGTTCTTCGCCACTAAGGGATGCCTGAAGTATTCCGGCGACCTGATGCAGGTGACGAAGATTATCAACGGCGGAACGAACGGACTGGAAGACCGTCGCGCTCGTTTCGGTCAGGCCAAAACGGTATTGGTGTGAGGTTGATATGGGATTAGAAACAATCGTCGGTATTGCTGCCCTGATAATGGCGGCTATCGCAGGTGCCTTTGGTATTGGTCATTCACGCGGCACCAGCAAAGCAGAAGCAAAAGCAGATCAGCAGCGCACCGAAGATAACGCAGCGGCAACGGTCGCAGCAGCAGAACGCCGGGTAGAGACAACGAAAGAGGCCAGCAATGTACAGCAGACTGTTAACCACATGCCTGATGACGATGTTGATCGAGAGCTGCGTGACACGTGGAAGCGCGGCTCATAAGGGGTGAACATGAGGAAAACAATCGACTTAACCGGCGTTAAGTTCGGCAAGCTGACTGTGCAGTCCTACGCCGATAAGGATAAATCGGGCGTTTCAATGTGGTTGTGCGGTTGTGAGTGTGGAACAGAAAAAATAATCAGGTCAAACGCCTTACGCTCTGGCAGGACACAATCTTGCGGTTGCATGTCAGGTGTAAAACACGGGCATCGCAGACCGTCAGAAACTTCTCCCACTTATATCAGCTGGCTGTCAATGCAGCGGCGCTGCAATTATCCCGGCGATGCGTATTACGTAGATTATGGTGGACGCGGAATCTCAGTTTGTGAGCGTTGGGGCAATTTTGAAGCATTCCTGCAAGATATGGGCGAGCGTCCAGCAGGTCATACACTTGATCGGATTGATGTAGATAAGGCGTACTCACCAGAAAATTGCCGATGGGCGACACCCAAAGACCAGGCAAGAAACCGACGAAGTAACCATATGCTCGATACATCAGCTGGTCGAATGTGCATTACCAAAGCAGCCGAAACCTATGGTGTAAAAGTAAAGACAATCGCGCACCGATTGAGCAGGGGATGGAGTGTTGAAAAGGCGCTGCTAACTCAACCATGGCAGGGCAACAATGAATAAATATTTCATGTTTATCTCTATGCTTTCCGTGTCAGCATTGGCTACTGGCTGTGTTGGTGGTCCTCCAAAGCCCAGCTATGTATTCGTCCACGATTCCTGTGACTGGGTAAAACCAATCTACCTGACTGATCACGACATCGACGTTATGGACCGCCAGACGAAGAAAGACATCCTGGCGCATAACAAAGCGTGGCAGGCGAACTGCCATAAGGTGAGCCCATGAGTTACACGCGATGCACCTTTTGCGGTTCGGGCTTGCACAGCGGATAAGACAAGCAATATACCCACCAGAGGATAAAGCATGGCAAGCATGCCTGGATCCGTTCATCACGAAGGGAAAGACTGGTACCCGTTCTCTGTTAACTTTTCCGATGCAGATGGGCGTTCTTTCTCCTTCACTATATACGCCGTAAACCGTGAGCATGCCTCCTATATTGTCCAGGAGATACGCGAGACGGCTACTCTCGGCGATCAGATTGACAGCATCGTCAAATAGCCAACCTTGAGCGCATCGCACGCGCACATCAAAGAAAGTCTTTCAGCTGTGAGCCTGGGCAAACCGTTAACTTTCGGCGGCTTTGCCGTGCGACAGGCTCACGCCTAAAAGGAAATAAATCATGGGTCAGAAAATCATTACTTTGTCCGGCGCTGCGACAGATGTTCTGTATTCGCTGTTTTTCCGTGGCGCGCTTCAGTCTGGTGACCTGCCAGCAAAATCTGGAGCTGCTGAGCTTCGAGAGCTGGGATTCGCTGAAACACGCCATACCGCGACGGAGTATCAAAAGGAAAATTATTTCACCTTCCTGACTGCTGAAGGGCAGGAGTTTGCCATTAAGCATCTGGCAAATACTCGCTTTGGTGTTCCCGCTGGTGGTTATATCGGCTGCCCTATAGATGAGCCACGAGACGGCATCAATAGCTACTGCCCAATTGAAGACTTTAAATGGGGCTGGTTTGTCGATAAATCAGGGCAAGCCTACATCCATAAGGCGCTGATCGGTGATGGCGTATTGTCTACGGGTTATAACGTGAAATTGAACATCAACAATGATGGCAAAGAGCATGCTGCCGGTATGGCCGTTGGTGTTGAAGGTGAGAATAGCAAGGCTGAGTTTCTGGCCGATCGCTATAAGGTGCATGAAGTCGCTCAATCAGCCAGCAATAATGAAAAGACGACATTCAATGTTGGTTTGTCTTTTGGTGGCCTCCCTGGAGCAATTAGTCATGATAAGGCTAATCCCGCTGATGGTAATAATGCCACCAAAACCAGCCTCAACGATGAGATGTTCGAAGCCATTATCTCCGCCGTACGCGAAAGCGATCTGATTACATCCATTCAGGCAGCATCAACCTCTGGCCTGCAACAGGCAGTGAATGACGCAGTGAGCAATGCTATTCGCAACGCACTGAAGCCTGGCGGTCTGCTCTATGGTAAGTGCTAATGCCAGCGGCCATCCCCCGCGCCTGTCGTAAGCGTGGCTGCTCCGGGACTACAACCGACCGCTCTGGATATTGCGAACATCACCGCAATGAAGGCTGGAATCAGCACCAGCAGGGTAAGAACCGCCATGAACGTGGGTATGGCAGCAAGTGGGACATCATCCGTGCACGAGTGCTGACGCGTGATAAACATATTTGCCAGAACTGCCTGCGCGGTGGGCGTGTAGTACCTGCAAAGACAGTTGACCACATCAAGGCAAAGGCACACGGCGGTACTGATGATGACTCAAACCTCGAAAGCCTCTGCTGGCCGTGTCACCGCACCAAAACAGGGCGTGAACGTATCAAATGATACTGATTACCATTACGGTGAAATGGTTGCAAATGCAACTATATGCATTCAAATGATATCGATTATCATTTAGGAGGGGGGGATCAAATCTCTGTAGCCTGCCGCCTAAAGGACCGCCGCCTCAGTCGTTTTTTTATACCCGCGAAAAATGAAATTTAACCAGGAGTGTCGCTTATGGCTGGAACGGCGGGGCGTTCCGGGCGTCGACCCAAGCCAACGGCGCGCAAGGAGCTGGCTGGCAACCCCGGAAAGCGAGCCCTGAATAAAGACGAACCGGTGTTTACCCCGATTAAGGGTGTGGCACCACCGGAGTGGTTTGAAGAGGATGATCTTCCTCTCGCAGCGATCATGTGGGAACTGACAACAAAAGAACTATGTGGTCAGGGGCTGCTCTGCGTTACAGACCTGGCTGTACTCGAACGCTGGTGTGTCGCTTACGAATTCTGGCGCAGGGCCGTTAAGAATATTGCCTCTGATGGACTTTCTATCTTCGGCGCTATGGGCGGGAAAATTAAAAACCCTGAACTGACAGCCAAGAAAGAACAGGAATCGGAAATGAGCTCTACCGGTTCAATGCTTGGTCTTGATCCAAGCAGTCGTCAACGCCTGATCGGGCTCGCTGGACAGAAGAAAACCTCTAACCCCTTCCTGAAGATGATTAACTCATGAGCCGGAAATCGTACCCAAACGTTAACGCCGCGAACCAGTACGCCCGCAACGTTGTGCGGAGGAAAATACCGGCGTGTCAGTATGTCATTCATGCCTGTCAGCGTCATATTGACGATATGGCCAGGGAAAAAAGCCGAAAATTCAGATACCGCTTTGACAAGGATATGGCGGAGAAAGCTGCGAAGTTTATTCAACTCTTGCCTCATACAAAGGGTGAGTGGGCATTCAAACGGATGCCGATCACCCTGGAGCCGTGGCAATTGTTCATAGTGTGTTGTGCATTTGGTTGGGTACAGAAAGGAACTAAGCTCCGCCGGTTCCGCGAGGTCTACACTGAGATTCCGCGTAAGAACGGTAAATCCGCAATTTCAGCTGGCGTGGCGTTGTTCTGCTTCACCTGTGATAACGAATTTGGGGCCGAGGTATATTCCGGTGCCACGACAGAGAAGCAGGCATGGGAAGTTTTCAGACCAGCACGCCTGATGTGCAAGCGCACACCTCTGCTGGTGGAAGCGTTCGGCATAGAAGTAAACGCCTCTAACCTTAACCGACCAGAAGATGGTGCACGCTTTGAGCCGCTGATTGGTAATCCTGGTGACGGGGCATCACCACACTGCGCCATTGTTGACGAATACCATGAACATCCAACGGATGCGTTATATACAACCATGCTGACAGGTATGGGAGCACGGCGTCAGCCCTTGATGTGGGCGATAACGACAGCAGGGTATAACATCGAAGGGCCTTGTTATGACAAGCGCCGTGAAGTGATCGAAATGCTAAATGGCACAGTCCCGAATGAAGAGCTGTTTGGCGTGATTTATACAGTGGATGAGGGCGACGACTGGACGGACCCTAAGGTTCTGGAAAAGGCAAACCCGAATATGGGGGTGTCTGTCTATCGTGATTTTCTGCTCAGCCAGCAAATACGCGCTGTGAATAATGCCCGCCAGGCAGGTGTATTTAAAACGAAACACCTGAATATCTGGGTTGCAGCAAGAGCGGCATATTTCAACCTGGTATCGTGGCAAGGCTGCGAGGATGAAACCCTTACCCTTGAGCAATTTGAGGGGCAGCCATGTGTCCTGGCTTTTGATATGGCACGAAAGCTGGATATGAACAGCATGGTGCGTTTGTTCACGCGGGAGATTGACGGGAAAACTCACTATTACTGCGTTGCTCCTAAATTCTGGGTTCCCTATGACACTGTTTATAGTGTTGAGAAAAACGAAGACCGCCGTACCGCCGAGCGCTTTCAGAAATGGGTTGAACTGGGAGTATTGACTGTAACGGATGGGGCAGAGGTTGATTACCGCTATATTCTTGAAGAAGCAAAGGCGGCGAACAAGCTTAACCCGGTTAGCGAGTCACCTATAGATCCGTTTGGGGCAACAGGTCTCTCACATGATCTTGCTGACGAAGAGCTCAACCCCATCACGATAACCCAGAACTATACCAATATGTCCGACCCGATGAAGGAGCTTGAGGCTGCCATTGAGTCTGGCCGTTTCCATCATGATGGGAACCCGATCATGAGCTGGTGTATCAGTAACGTGGTCGGGAAATATCTGCCAGGTAACGATGATGTAGTCAGGCCCATCAAAGAGCAGAACGAAAACAAAATCGACGGCGCAGTCGCGCTAATTATGGCAATCGGGCGGGCAATGCTTAAAGAACCTGGCGATTTCCTTTCATCTCTTGATCCTGATGATGACCTCCTAATTCTATGAAATCACTCATAACCGATGTAATCGGGCTGGTCGGTTTTGGCCTGCTCACGTCTGGGGTTTACCTGCAATTTGGTCTAGCCCTGGCTCTCATGTTTTCAGGCGGCCTTATGCTGGCAGGTGCCCTGGCGGTGGCCAGAAGGGGGAAACGTGCTGCTTAATGCTCTATTCAGAAGTGAATCACTTGAGAATCCAGCTACACCAATAAGCGGTGATGCAGTTGATTCTGATGGATTGTTCAGGTCAGACGTTTATGTCAGTCCTGAAACTGCCATGAAACTGGCCGCTGTTTACGCCTGCATTTATGTCTTGTCCTCAAATCTTGCCCAGATGCCCCTGCATGTCATGCGAAAGCAAAACGGGAAAGTTGAGCCCGCGCGGGACCACCCAGCTTTTTATCTGGTTCATGATGAGCCGAACACCTGGCAGACCAGCTATAAATGGCGAGAGCTGAAGCAACGCCACATTCTTGGTTGGGGAAATGGATATACCTGGGTGAAGCGTGGTCGTCGCGGAGAGGTTGTGTCGCTTGATTGTTGTATGCCATGGGAGACGACCCTGATTAATACCGGGGGGCGTTACACCTACGGCTTGTACAACGAAGAGGGATCATTTGCAATCAGCCCTGATGACATGATCCACATCCGTGCGTTGGGGAATAATCAGAAAATGGGATTAAGCCCGGTAATGCAACATGCTGAAACTATTGGTATGGGCATGAGCGGGCAAAAATACACGGAGAGCTTTTTCAGTGGTAATGCACGCCCAGCGGGGATCGTTTCTGTCAAAGGGGCGCTCAATAAAGAAAGCTGGGGCTGGCTAAAGGAACAGTGGAAGAAAGCATCTCAGGCACTACGCAGTCAGGAAAATAAAACCATGTTGCTGCCTGCTGACCTGGATTATAAAGCGCTCACCGTGTCGCCGATTGATGCTCAGATTATCGACATGTCAAAGCTGAACCGTTCGATGATAGCGGGGTTATTCAACGTTCCAGCTCACATGATTAACGACCTGGAAAAAGCCACTTTCAGCAATATTACCCAGCAGGCGATTCAGTTTGTACGTTACTCGATGATGCCATGGGTGACTAACTGGGAGCAGGAGCTTAATCGCCGACTTTTTACCCGTTCTGAACTCGCTGCCGGTTATTACGTTCGATTCAACCTCACTGGACTTTTGCGTGGAACTCCCCAGGAACGCGCTCAGTTCTATCACTTCGCGATCACTGACGGCTGGATGAGTCGAAATGAAGCCCGCGCTTTCGAGGACATGAACCCAGTCGATGGACTGGATGAAATGCTTGTAAGCGTCAATGCCGCCAACCCGGCTAATGATTTTACGAAAAACAAAACCAAAGAGGACAATCCCGATGAGTGATCGCGAGACTCGCTGTTACAGCGGTGAGGTCCGTGCCGAACAACAGGGTGAACAACCCATGCGGATTATCGGATACGGATCGGTGTTTAACAGTCGTTCAGAGCCCCTGTGGGGGTTTCGGGAGATTATAAAACCCGGTGCATTCGACGATGTGTTGGGGGACGACATCCGCGGCCTGTTTAATCACGACCCCAATTTTATTCTCGGGCGTAGTACCTCAGGAACTTTAAATGTCAGTGTCGATGACAAAGGTCTTCGGTACGACATTGCTGCCCCTGACACCCAGACCATTCGCGATTTAGTTCTGGCCCCTATGATGCGGGGAGATATCAACCAGTCCTCATTTTCCTTCCGAGTCTCTCATGATGGAGAGAGTTGGTATCAGGATGATGAAGGGATTGTCATTCGAGAGATTAACCGTTTTTCACGCCTTTTTGATGTAAGTCCGGTGACCTATCCGGCGTACCAGGAGGCTGATTCTGGCATCCGTTCCATGAAAGCCTGGCAGGAAGCGCGCGACAGTGGCGCGCTGGCGCAAGCCATTAACCAACGAATGGCGCGCGAGCGCCTGCTGACTCTTATTAACGCGTAAGGAAAAAACATGAAATTGCATGAACTGAAGCAAAAACGAAATACCATCGCCACCGACATGCGTGCACTGCACGATAAAATTGGTGATAACACCTGGACTGATGAGCAGCGGACGCAGTGGAACGAGGCAAAATCTGAGCTGGATAGTCTGGATGAGCGGATTGCCCGTGAAGACGAACTTCGCCGCCAGGACCAAACTTACATCGACGACAATGGTGATGAACAGCGACAGAATTTACAAAACGATTTAGCAAACCCGGCAGTAAAAGCTGACGAACGCCGCGCGGCAGCTTTTGATAAATTTTTGCGTCATGGTTTTGGCGAACTCTCTGCGGAAGAGCGTCAGGCAGTCAAAGAACTACGTGCGCAGGGCACTACCCCCGATGCGAAAGGCGGGTATACCGTTCCGACTCAGATGCTGAACAAAATCGTTGATTCCATGAAAGCCTACGGCGGTATTGCCAGTGTGGCTCAAATCCTGAATACCTCAAACGGACAGGATATTACATGGGCAACCTCTGATGGCACATCGGAAGAAGGTGAGCTGCTGGGGGAAAACACCGAAGCATCGGAAGAAGATGCAAGCTTTGGATCTGCAAATCTGGGTGCAAAAAAACTGTCCTCCAAAATCATCCGTGTATCCAATGAGCTTTTACAGGATAGCGGTGTAGATATTGAAGCTTATCTGGCTTCCCGAATCGGTCAACGCATCGGACGTGGTGAAGCAAAATATCTGGTGCAGGGCAGCGGTGCCGGGACACCGGTACAACCGAAAGGCCTGGTTGCATCGGTTACTGGCACTACGGCAACCGCGTCAGCAGCTGCATTCACATGGAAAGAAATGAACATGCTGAAGCATTCCATTGATCCGGCATATCGCGGTGGACCTAAATTCCGCTGGGCGTTTAATGACGCGACTTTGCAGGTAATCGAAGAGATGGTAGATGGTCAAAACCGTCCCCTCTGGCTGCCTGATATCGCTGGCGGTACTCCGGCCACGATTCTTAACACCCCTTATGTAATCGATCAGGCTATCGACAGTATTGGGGCAGGGAAGAAATTTGTCTTCCTGGGGGACTTTGATCGCTTCATTGTTCGTCGCATTACTTATATGACACTGAAGCGTCTGGTTGAGCGTTACGCCGAATACGATCAGACCGCGTTCCTGGCCTTCCATCGTTTCGACTGCATCCTGGAGGATGTAGCTGCAATCAAAGCGCTGGTTGGTAAAGCGGCGTAAGAACTCCGACTGGTAAACGATGCCGCGTAAGCGGTTTTTTTGTGCCCGCAGTTTTCTGCGGGCCAGGGAAAATCATGAATACGATGATCGAAAAGTTGCGGGGACAATGTCGGATTGATGCTGACGATACAACGGAAGACGAATTGCTGTTGATCTATTACGGTGCCGCAAGGCGTATGGCTGAGAATTTCATTAACCGAAAGCTGTATGAAGACGAGGTACCGGAATCTGACCCGTACGGGCTTATTATTGCCGATGATATCCTTCTTGCATTGATGCTTTTGGTTGGTCACTGGTTTGAAAATAGGGAGCAAGTCAATGTCGGAAACATTGTCACTGCATTCCCGTTCGGTTTTGAATCCCTTCTTGAGCCTTACCGTTTCATATCTCTATAGGGGGTGTCCATGCAGGCTGGAAGACTACGGCATCTCATTACCATCCAGAACTTCACGACAACGCGGGATTCTTCCGGGCAACCGTTAGAGGAATGGGTGGACGGGGCGAACACCCGGGCAGAAGTTAAAGGTATCAGTGGGCGCGAGCTGGTGGCAGCTGGTGCTGAAACAGCTGAGGCAACAGTACGGGTATGGATGCGGTATCGGCATGA
>OKVL01000653.1_pt1 | contig 19136 bp, 14 predicted proteins | sample 1606791 | NCBI WGS metagenome assembly OKVL01 (sample SAMN03281006, study PRJEB24777) | human gut metagenome | isolation source: fecal sample PR165 from 1 month old male Malay infant, vaginally delivered...
TTTGGCAAAACCGTGCAATACGGCGGCGGAGTCGGCTCTGCCTTGGCCAACATCCTGTGGGTGGTGCTGGTCGGCTGGTGGATGGCGCTCGGCTATCTGGGAGCCGGTGTACTCAACTGCATCACCATTATCGGTATTCCGTTCGGACTGCAATCGTTCAAGATGGCCAAGCTCGCGCTCTGGCCGTTCGGCGCGGAAATCGTCAACCTGTAGATTCCAAATACTGCAAAGCCGCCAAAGCAACCCTTGACGAGGCGGTCACCGACGTCAACAATTGGATTGACCAGCAAGCCGCCAAGGCCGAATGATAAAACACACATTATGCTGCTGCAGCAGCCAGTCCTTGCAGAACAATGTCATGACAAAGGCCTGAGAAGACGACTTCTCAGGCCTTATCCGTGCCGCTCCTCAGTCGCTTGTAGCGACAGCTCCCCTCAAAGAGGGGAGCCAGAGAAACACTTACTTCGAGATGTTGAACTTGAACTCGGCGTCTTACCGGTCTTCTTCGTCCTGCCTTGCCGCGGATATTCAATCGCATCGCAGGGGTGACTTCCTCGATCATTTGACAGACCGACCGACGGTCTGTATGCTTGACGGGGACATGAACGAAAGGCAGGCCATCCGCATGGCGCACGATATGCATTCCGGAGACACCGAACGACGAATCCTCGATTCCGCCCGCAGGCTCTTCGCTGAAAAGGGCTACGAGAAGACGTCCATCCAGGACATCCTGAACGACCTAGGACTGTCCAAGGGCGGGCTCTACCACCACTTCAAATCGAAGGAGGCGATTCTCGACCGGCTGAACGCCGACGAGTGGGCCGTCACCGCGCGTCTTCTCGACAAACTCATCGAGCGCAAGGACATGAGTGCGCTGGAGAAGCTGCGCGTGCTCATCGTTTCCGCCGTGGACGCCCCCGATCATCTGGACCTAGTCCGTTCCCAGCTGGCGCTGCTCAAGGATCCTGCGTTCTTTACGGCGAACATGCGCTTCTGGTCGACGAGACTGCCGGAGTCCTTCCGCTCGCTCATCGATATGGGCGTGCAGGACGGCTCCATTCCCACGGCATACCCCGAGGAGGCGGCGCAACTGCTCTCGCTCCTCGGCAACTACTGGCTCATGCCCTGCTTCTACCCCGCCGATCATGCCGGCATGGAACACCGCATCCGCTGCCTCGCCACGATGTTCGACGCCATCGGCGTGCCAGTGTTCGACGAGACGCTCATCCTGCGGACGACCGAAGGGCTCACGGTCCTGACGCCGGAAGAGGATACAGCGTCCGCATAGGAGACGCGCCCGGGTGCGCCGCATCTTGCACATCCTGACGTCACAGATGTCGAAGCGCTTCCGCGCCTTTTTCTTTGGGCGTATTGTTATCACAATAACAGACCGACGGTCGGTTTGTATAAATGGCCGTGGCCAATCACAAGAAAGGAATCCACGATGACGAACGCATACGAATGCACGACCCAACCACAAAGAAGCCAAGCCGCTGATCCTCTTCGCACACGCGACTTCCGCCTGCTCGTCGCGGGTCTCGGCATATCGCTCTTCGCCAACCTTATGCTGCGGTTTGCCATGTCCATGTGGGTGCTTGACAAGACCGGCTCGGCGGCGGCGTTCGCCTCCATTCTTACTGCAAGCATCCTGCCCACGATTCTGCTCTCGCCCCTTGGCGGCGTGATGGCGGATCGTACGAACCGTCGGACCGTCATGGTGGCGCTTGACGCGCTTTCCGCCATGACGGTGCTCGTCTGTGCGGCGATCTTTTCGGCCGCCGGTTTCAATCTGGCGGCGATAGCCGTGATGCAGGTGGTGCTCGCCGTGCTTGACGCGATGGAGACGCCTACGGTGCAGGCGGCGCTGCCGCAGATGTTCCGCTCCCATGGCGAGGATGTGATGCGTCGCGCGATGGCCGTGGTGAACGTAGTGAACCAGACGAGCACGCTCGTTCCCGCCGTGCTCGGCGGCGTGCTGTACGCGGCGGTTGGTGCGATGCCCATGATGGAGATCACGATCGTGGGGTTCGGTGCGGCCGCCGTCGTGGAGTGTTTCATCCGGCTCGGCGCTCCCGACCGCGGCGACGCCGGCCGCGTCACCGCGGTCGACGACCTGCGCGCGGCCGGACGTTTCCTCACCCGCGAACATCCTCATGTTCTGCATCTGGTGTTGATCTGCGCCGCGCTCAACTTCCTGGTGACGGGGTATGCGGAGGTCGGCTTCCCTTACATGGTGCGGACCGTACTGGGGTTCGGCTCCACGGCGTACGGCCTTGCATATGGTCTCGTGGGAGCATCCGGACTGCTCGGCGCGCTCGTCGGCGGGCGGGTCGCGAGGTCGCTGTCCATGCGGCGATTCCCGATGGTGATCGCCGCCTTCTCGCTCACCATCCTGCCCCAAGCGCTCGCCATGACGATTCCCGCAGGTGGAGTGATGCGACTCGCGGTGCTCACAGCGAGCACCTGCGGAACCATGATCGCCATCACCCTCGCGAACCTCATCGCCGTGCCGGCGATCCAGATGGGCTGCCCCGAGGACATGACCGGCAAGGTGATGTCGCTCGCGCTCTCCGCGAGCATGTGCGCCCAGCCCCTCGGACAGATCGCATACGGCTGGGCGTACAGCGTCTACCCGGCGGGCGCGGTCCTGGCGGTGACGTTCGCCCTGTCCACCGCGATGCTGCCGCCAGTCGCGCACGTAACGCGGCGGTTCTAGGACGGGATTCCATCACCTTCGCTCTGGACAGCTGAGACATCAAAGCCATGTGTGGATATGCAAACGGCCGCCATCAATCATGGTGATGTTGGCCGTTCACGTCATCCCCGTACCGTAGATATGAAAATGACCACTGTAATCGCACATACGACGATGGTGGTCATTGGATCAAGCGCCCCGGCGTCAGGCCTCCACGAGCGGGCGGATGTCGTCCAAGGTGCTGGGGTCGAAGGTCTTCTCATCGCGTAGCGGAGCAAAAGCAGGGACGTCGTCGTACATTTCAGTGAAGTCGCATAAACGTGTCTCGCCGGTGGAGAACGTCACCAGCATGATGTGGTCGCCGGTGACGCGGGCCGACCGGATTTCCAACTCCCGAACGGGCTTATCCGCGTACAGGATGCCGTTCACCTCAAACATGACAGGCTCCTTTCCTCATGAAAGCGGCTTGATACGGTCGAACGGGCGACCGGATACGGCCTCGTTCCACGCCTTATAGAGTTCATCCTCATGCAGAACCAGCCATGCAGCTACCAGTTTATTGCTTAGCCGGCATGCCTGCCTCCATTCCGATATCTCACATGAGAAAACCCTATTACGAGTATATTGCCGCAGCAGGAGCACACCATCGCAGGCAATCGGCAGGCACGCAGTCACGGTTGCATAATAGGATTCAAGTCAATAGCAGCCTTCCACGCCTCCTCACAGTGCGCAACCCGGAAGGTCCTTTTTATTGGCGAACTCGACCGGTTTGGTCTATCGCAACAGTCGTTCGTTGAGGATGACAGGAGCGTGTTCGATTGACGGCTGCAACGCATCGAGCTGGTCGGACAGCTTCGACTCGTCGACCACCGGCAGTTCGAGCAGGGATCGTGCGGCCGCGTGCAGGTAGTCGTTCAACGCCTCGATGCGGCCCGGCTCCAGCGGGTAAGCCGGGTCGTTCTCCAAGGTGACGTCCAACGTTTTGCGCAACATCTCATGCTGCGCGCTGCCCATGATGGCCGCGCACTGGTCGCGGAACGTCATACGAGAATTTGCCGGCTGACGTTCGGACAGTACCTGCGGAATCCACGCGCCGCCCTCCCAGTCGGCGCGCATGTCGTTCTTGAACAGCGACATGTTATGGTCGAACAACGGCGCCGGACCCAGAATCCGGCCGGTACGGTTGTCGCGCAGGAACCCGTGGTTGTTGGCGTGACGGTCCTGATTGACGATGAGCGCGTCGAACACTAGCATCGTGCGCATCGCCTCGAACGAGTCCTCGGACACGGCGCGTGCGGCGGCGAGGACCTCCGGGAATGACGACAGCTGCGTCGCCACATAGAACGGCACGAACGACACGTCCTTCGAGTTCATCGAACCGCACACCGACGCGAGCTTGCCCTTCCAACGGGCGATGCGGTAGTCGACCGCGTTCACACCGAGCCTGCGCGCCAGCTGCGAGGCGAGATACTCGGAATACGGTTCCAAACCGGCGTTCGCATACCCTTCGGAACCCGCCTTCCACAGTTCCAGCCCACGTTCCGTATGCCGCCATGCCTTCGGGAACTGGCCGTCCGTCGTCCACTCGCTCGACAGGCCGATCGCATGCTTCTCGCTCGACGTATACCCCGTGTAGGCCACGATGGCGAGCGTCTCGTCCAATGGATTGTCATACAGGTTGATGTCCGCGAACTTGAGGTTCTCACCGTCGCGTTCCGCCCAGAACGAATCGTTGACCGACAGCCCCTTGCACAGGTCGATGATCCCCAGCGTATCCGCAATGTTCAACCCCGCCTGCGCGAGAACCTGCGTGGCGAACTCACGATTCTTCGGAATCGTGCGCCGCTCCAGCCACGTCGTCAGCTTCGCATTATCCGGCTCCGGAGCCAACGGAAATGGCAGCAACGCGCGCTTCGACTCATCGAACCAGCGGACATGCGCCTCGATCTTGCCCGCCAGCAGGCCCTCGCCATACGACGCATCGAACCGGAGCAGCGGATCATCATAGAGCCGCAGCACGTAACTCGTCATATCCGGCCCCTCCAATCAAGCCCGCTCCAAAGTCATATCGGGCGATTCACATATGAAGAACAACTGTCTACAGTATAGACGAGGGCCTTGGAACGCAACGCTTCCAAGGCCCTCGGCACTAATCGGCAATCACTACTTGGACACGTTGAACTTGAACTCCACAATATCTCCGTCGGCCATGACGTAGTCGCGACCCTCCTGACGGAGCTTGCCTTCTTCCTTGATCTTAGCCATGGAACCATCGGCGGCCACGAAATCGTCATAGGAGACGATGTCGGCCTTGATGAAGCCCTTTTCGAAGTCGGTGTGAATCACACCGGCGGCCTGCGGGGCGGTCCATCCCTTGTGAATCTGCCAGGCGCGTACTTCCTTGACGCCTGCGGTCAGGAAGGTCTGCAGGCCGAGGATGTCGAAGCCCACACGGGCCAGTTGGTCGAGACCGGACTCGCTCAAGCCAGCGTCGGCCAGCATTTCGCGGGCGTCCGCCTCGTCGAGCTCGGTCAGGTCCGCCTCGAACTGAGCGTTGAGGAACACGGCCGGAGCCGGGGCCACGGATGCGGCGAGCTTTGCCTGCAGGTTCTTGTTGGCCAGCTCGTTGTCGTCCACGTTGAACACGTAGATGAACGGCTTGGCGGTCATCAGATGCAGGTCGTAGACGGAATCCTTGTCGAAGCGGCCTTCGCGTGCGGCCTTGTCGAGCGTCTCGCCGGCTTCAAGGATGGTCTTTGCCTGCTTGACAGCGTCCATGTAGGCCGGCTCGATCTTCTTGCCGCGCAGATCCTTCTCCAGCTTGGGCAGCGCGTTTTCGATGGTCTGCAGGTCGGCAAGAATGAGCTCGGTGTTGATGGTGTCGATGTCGTCGGCCGGATCCACCTTGCCGTTGACATGCACAATGTCATCGTCTTCAAAAGCACGCACGACTTCGCAGATCGCGTCGGCCTCGCGGATGTTGGCCAGGAACTTGTTGCCCAGGCCTTCGCCCTCGGAGGCGCCCTTGACGATGCCGGCGATGTCCACGAAGGTCACCGTGGCAGGCACGACCTTCTCGGTGTGAACCAGCTTGGCCAGCACCGGCAGACGATCGTCCGGCAGCGGCACGATACCGGTGTTCGGCTCGATGGTGGCGAACGGATAGTTTTCGGCCAGCACGTTGTTGCGGGTCAGGGCATTGAACATGGTGGACTTGCCGACATTGGGCAGTCCGACGATTCCGATAGTAAGAGACATGCCTTTAAGTCTAAAGAGCCAAGCGACAAGCGCACGGGAACCGCGAAATGCTCGACTCGCACAATATGAACATCCCCATTTCGGAGTATCCGATAGCAGGGTATAAACGGCGTTCATAACGCAAAACCCGGCCGGCACATCATCAATGCATATTGCGAAGCTCATCAATCACATGCCATCGGTTGCGACTACTGGGTTTTGCGCATCAGCCGGCTGCGAGTTCGAGCAACGGCTCTTGCAATACACCACCCCGACCTCCAAGTCAATACCTTTATCCGCACTCGTCGAACGTTCTTTTCTTGGCGAAATACACCCCCGCCACCCGTTATCCTTATGGGGTAGCACACGGAGCCGCTACGTTTTACCCCATACATGCGGCCCGCAACCATTGAGAGAGACCATGCAACAAGCATTACTACGTATACGGAAGGAGGGCCGGCTGTGAGCTGGGAAGTCATCCAAGCAAGTCTTCCACTGTTCGGGAGGGCGTTCGTCTTGACGTTACGTCTTTCCGCAATCAGCGTGGTGCTGGCCACCCTTCTGGGATTGGTGCTGGCATTGCTGCGCGAATACCGCGTGCCTGTGCTCGCCCAAATCAGTACCGTATTCGAGGAGCTGTTCCGCAACACCCCTTTGCTGATTCAATTGTTCTTCCTGTATTACGGATTCCCGTCCATCGGCATCAAATGGAGTGCCGAGATCTGCGCTGTCGTCGGTATGTCCATTCTGGGCTCCGCATACATGTCCGGCGCATTCCAAGGCGGCTTCAGCGGTATTCCGCAGGTGCAGAACGAGTCCGCACGCGCGCTGGGACTCTCGCCTTTGCAGATGATTCGTCACGTGACCCTGCCGCAGGGACTCACGCGCAGCGTGCCGGCCGTCGCCGCGAACGTGATTTTCATGGTCAAGGAGACCTCCGTGTTCACCGTTATCGCGGTACCGGAACTGACCAACACCGCACGCGACCTGATCGGCATGTACTACCGCAGCGACGAATACCTGCTGGAGCTGGTCATCGCCTACGCAATCATTCTTATCCCGTTGTCCGTCATCCTCACACTGCTGGAAAGGAGGGTCCGTCGTGGTACTTTCGGCGATAACTGAGGCCTCCGGCGCCAGCGTGCTGTTCACCGGCGACAACTTCACCCGTCTGCTGGGCGGACTCGGCACCTCCATCACGGTGGCCGGACTGGCCCTGCTGGTGGGCATTCCCCTGGGCATCATCCTCGGCGCACTGCGTATCCTGCGCAATCCGGTACTGCGCGCGGTGCTGAGGCTGTACCTCGAGTTCTTCCGCATCGTTCCCACGCTGGTACTGCTGTTCCTCACCTATTACATCCTGCCGCGCGAACTTGGCGTGCAGGTCGACGGCGTGACCGTGGCAGTCGTGACGTTCGGCCTATGGGTCGCGGCCGAAATCAGCGATATCGTACGAGGCTCGTTGATTTCCGTATCCGATCATCAGGTCGATGCCGGCAAGGCGCTGGGCATGAACAGACTGCAGGTGCTGTGGTACGTGCGTATCCCCCAGTCCATCAACCTGATGGTTCCGGCCACCATCAATCTGGCGGCGCGCGTCATCATGACCACGTCCCTGCTGCTGCTCATCAGCGTGATTGACGTGATCACGGTGGGCCAGCAGATCATGGAGGCCAACCGTATGACCCACCCGGACGCCGCATTCTGGGTGTACGGATTCATTTTCCTGCTGTATTTCATCATTTGCTGGCCGCTGGCGATGATCGCCAAGGCCCTGGAGAAGCGAGCCAAGGAGCGTAACAATGGCTGATTCAGAAGAAGTGTCCGTGTCCAACGACTCCGAACCGCTGCTGTCCGTCCGTCATCTGCGCAAATCCTATGGCGATCACGAAGTGCTCAAGGATGTCAGTTTCGACGTCAAGCGCGGCCAGGTGCTGGTGCTGCTCGGTCCCTCAGGTTCCGGCAAGTCCACACTGATTCGTTGCCTGAACGGTTTGGAGACCATTCAGGGCGGTGAAATCTGGTTCAAGGGCCAGAAGATCGCGAATAACAGCGAGAAGACCTGGCGCAAGCTGCGTGCCGAAATCGGCATGGTGTTCCAGAGCTACGACCTGTTTCCGAATCTGACCGTGGCCAAGAACATCGAACTGGGCCCCACCAAGGTGCAGAAGCGCCCGAAGGCCGAGGTCGCCAAGCAGATGGATCAGCTGCTGGCCGACGTGCAGCTCACCGAATACAAGAACTCGTACCCGCGCGAACTGTCAGGAGGCCAGAAACAGCGCATCGCCGTTGTGCGTGCGCTTGCGATGAACCCCGAGCTCATGCTGTTCGACGAAGTCACCGCATCACTCGATCCGGAAATGGTGCGTGAGGTGCTGGAGCTTATGCTTCGTCTCGCCAAGCGCCATATGACGATGATCGTGGTGACCCATGAGATGGAGTTCGCCCGGCGCGTGGCCGACACGGTGATGTTCCTGGAGAACGGCGTGATCCTGGAACGTCAGCCCGGCGACGAGTTCTTCACGAATCCCGAAACCGACCGTGCCAGGAACTTCCTAGAGAGCATGGCTCCGGTCGGCGATGAGGCATGAGTACTCCGTTCATGCCGAATCATCAAGATTTGCAATAACCAACAAGAAAAGGATAAAGGGGAAAGAATTATGTTCAATGTCAAGAAAGCTTTGGCCGGTGTGCTCGCCGGCGTCACGCTAATTTCCGTCGCGGCTTGCGGCAATGGCCCGGATCCGGCTGCCGGCGGCTCCTCCTCTCAGCAGGGCCAGACCGTCGAGCAGATCAAGAAGACCGGCAAGATTCGTATCGCCACCTTCGGCGACCTGCCGCCCTACGGCTATGTGAAGAACGACGGCACCCGCGCCGGCTATGACGTGGCGCTCGGCAACCAGATCGGTAAAGACCTTGGCGTCAAAGTCGACTGGGTGCAGGTGAACGCCGATGGCCGTGTGGACTCGCTGAAGTCCGACAAGGTCGACCTGGTGCTGGCCAACTTCACCGTGACCGACGAGCGCAAGCAGGTGGTCGACTTCGCCGATCCGTACATGAAGGTGTCCGTCGGCGTGGTCTCCCCCGACAGCGCCAAGATCACCAGCGCCGATCAGCTCAAGGGCAAGCAGCTGGCCGTGACCAAGGGCACGACCGCCGAGGCCTTCTTCACTGAGAAGTACCCGGATGTTCAACTGCAGAAGTTCGATTCCAAGACCCAGCAGTTCCAGGCCTTCAAGGATGGCCGTGTGGCCGCCCTCGCCGACGACAACACCTACCTGTACGCGTGGGCCAAGGACAACCCGGGCTACACCGTGGGTATCAAGACCATCGGTGACGAGTCCACCATCGCCCCGGCCGTGAAGAAGGGCAACAAGAGCCTGCTCGAATGGACCAACAAGGAGATCAAGACCCTGACCTCCAACGGCTTCTTCAAGGACGCCTACCAGAGCGAGCTCGCCCCGAGCTTCACCTCCGACATCAAGCCGGAAGACGTGATTATCGAGTAGTTTCGTCTGCTTCATACTGCTCCCGCTGGCGGGGGCTGTCATGCGAAGCATGACTGGGGGTGGTCCTGTGATTCGGGAGACCCCCAGTCGGCTTCCGCCGACAGCCCCCGACGGCGGGGGCAATTTTTTTGCCGAGTACAGTCAGCCGACGATGGCGTCGACGGCGTCAATAACCGCGCCACGGAAGCCGTCTTTTTCGAGCTGGGCGACACCCTTGATAGTGGTGCCGCCAGGCGAGCAGACAGCATCCTTCATGGCACCAGGGTGGGTTTCGGTGGCCATGTACAGCGCTCCGACGCCCTCGACCATCTTGGCCGCCAAGCGGTAGGCGGTGGCGCGTTGCAGACCGTACTGCACACCGGCATCGCCCAGTGCCTCAATGTACATGTCGGTGAATGCGGGCGCGCAGCCGGCCACCACCATGGAGATGTTCATGTGTGCGGTATCCACGCGCTCAATGAGGCTGATGGGCGCGAACACCTGCTCGAAGGTCTCGGTCTCCTCATCGGTCAGGGTGTTGACGGATTCGGTGACGAGCACGCCCTCGCCCACAGCCATCGGCGTATTCGGAATCGTGCATTGAATGTGGATGTCCGGAGAGTCGACGGATTCGCCGTCTTCGGTGGTGAACAGATCCTGATATTTCTTGAGATTCCAGCCGGCCGCAATGGAGACGACGATTTTGCCAGGCTTGGCGAGTTCGCTGGCGAGCGGCTTAACGACGGCGTCAATCTGATAAGGCTTGATGGCGATGATGACCACGTCGGCGGCCACCACCACTTCCAGCGGATTGTGCAACGGGCGCACGCCGAGCTCGGCAGTGGTCTTCTCGAGTTTGTCATAGCGGGCGGCGCAAGCGACCATCTGGCCGCCGGTGACCACGCCCGCGTCGACAAGGCCTCGGGCGATGGCCTGAGCCATGTTGCCGTATCCGATGAATCCAATGGTGAGATTCCGGGTCATAAGATTTCCTTTCGTCCGTACTTGGGCTCCCCTCTCTCTAAGGGGGGGCTGTCAGCGGAGCTGACTGAGGGAAGTTTTCCGCACTTGACATACTCTCCTCAGTCTCGCTCCGCGAGCCAGCTCCCCTCCAAGAGGGGAGCCAAAGAGGTTAGAACAGTTCTTCGAGGTCGCCTCGGTTGAGGGCTTCGTCGTAGAGGTGCTTGAACACCACCGAACCGTGCAGTCCGTCGTGCTCGAACTCGTTGGTGGTCCAATAATGGCTGTTGCCCACGCGGCTCAATGTGTCGAGCTGCATGCCTGAGTCGACGTACATGTCATCGAAGTAGACACCGGCCTGCAGCGGCACTTCGTTGCGTGCCAGCTGGTCCTCGTCATAGATCACGCCGAAGCTCGTGTCTTCCATCAGCAGGTCCATGGCGGTCTTGAACGAGCGCAGCGCGGCCTCCTGCTCGAACATCCACGGGAACATGGCCTCGCCGGTGAAGTTGAGCGGGCGCACATCGGCACCGAACTCGGACTTGCCGTCGCGCACACGCTGGGCGGCCCAGCGAATCGGCTGGTCCATCTCGCCGTTGGCGTAGATGAATTCCTGCAACGGCCAGTACAGCGGACGCGATGAGGTGGCGTTCATCACCCTGGTCAGGAATTCGTCGGACAACGGCGATGCGGCGGAAGCGGAGCCGTCGCCATCGAGGAAGGCGCTGTCGAGAATCCAATGCACTCGCTCGAAACTCGGCTTCATACCGAAGTCGGAGCCAAGGCACTGCAGACGTTCCACGGTGAGCGGGTCGCCGTTGGGCATGATCGGGAAACCGTGGGCCGCCATGCCGGCGATCACGCCGAGACGATGTTCGACTTCGGTGTCCGCCATCGGGTTCAGTACGGAATCGGTCAGCTTGCCCACGAATTCAGAGACTTCCGCGGCGGTCGGCAGCTTCTCCACAATGGCCGCCACACGCTCCTTGTCCTGCGGATAACGCTCGTAGAACTGGGCGGTCTTGCGCATCATGCGCGGGAAGGTGTGCTCATAGACCTCGGTGGCGCAGGCGGGCACGTGCGGAATGCCGCCGGTGGTGAAGCTGGCGATCACACCGGCCGGGAACAGGGACAGCGTGGTCAGGGTCAGGAAGCCGCCATAGCTTTGGCCCATTGTCACCCACTTGCGCCCGCCGAACTCGGTCAAACGCAGATGCTCGAAGTCACGCACGATGGAATCGGCGAGGAACTTCTTCAGGTAATCGGCCTGGGCGCGAGCGCCGGCTGCGACATCACCTTCATGGGCGGCGGCAATACGGGCCATGGTGTGCGTGTCCACGCGCGAAGAACGACCAGCACCACGCTGGTCGGGCAGAATCACACGAAAATGCTTGGTGGCCTCTTCAATCCAGCCATCGGAGGTGGGACTGTTCAGACGCGGGCCCTCACCGCCGGGACCTCCCTGCAGGAAGATCAGCAGCGGCAGGTCATCGTGCACGTGTTCGGGCGTGGTGACCACACGGTAGAACAGTTTGATGGTTTCGCCGTCGAATGCTTGGCCTGGCTCATGGCCGGACCAAGCGAGAGGAACGTCAATGGAATGGTCCTCGATGGCGAGGCCCGGTACATAGTATTTGCTCAGCAATGTCATGGCTCAAACTCTAGCCCACAAATCCGTCTGAAGGGTGATGTCGGCTTGTTAACGGACACGCTAGCCTTGGGACGTATGGAAATGGTCGCGCACGTGAGGGCATGGTTCGCTCGGAAGCCGAGTCACACCCTGCTATGGGACACCCTGCTCGCCGCAGTACTGACATTCGGACTCATCCCGCTCATCAGTTCCACCAGTTCCTCTTCGACTCCTGGACTATTATTCGTATCGAACAATTATTCATTGTTGTTCTGGTCGCTACCGACGTTTGTTCCGCTGATGCTGCGACGATACCAGCCGGAGATCGCCGCTTGGTTGTTCGTGGCTCTGACCGCCGCCCATCTCGTCTTCGGCCCGTCGATGACCTACGGCGACTTCTACACGCTTATCATCCTGTATTCAGTGCTCGTGTACGGCAATCCCAAGCATTCCTTGCGATTCATTATCACCGCCTTTGCCATGGGATTGGCTGCGGCTGCGGTCTGGGCGGTGTCAATGAACGTCGGCCCGCTGTTCAAAAGCGGTTCCTCCAATGCTTGGACCGCCTGGATCAGCTGGCTGCCCACCGCTGCGACCATGCCCATATGCCCGGCCTCTCCCGGTCTCATCAGCGAGCCGAGCGTATCCAACTGCGGAATCAAAATGCTACGGGATACGGGCGTGCTGGCGCTGTGCATGGAGATCAGCGTGCTGAGCATTATCATCATGGCGTTATGGCAGCGTGCGCGCAAGGCCACGCTCACGGCCATGCGCGAGCGCAATGCTTCCATAGTGGCCCGCGAAGCGGAGGAGACACATATCGCGGCGCTGGCCGAACGCGCGCGCATTGCCCGTGATATGCATGATGTGGTGGCCCATACGCTGTCGACGATTATCGTGCAGTCGGATGGCGGCCGATATGCGGGCGCGCATGATCTGGCCGTCGCCAAGCATACGATGAGCACGATTCGCCATGAAGCGGAACGCGCGCAGCGTGATATACAGCGACTGTTCGGCGTGTTCGGCACGGATGATGATGCCGGGTATGCGGACATCGATTCTCTGTTCGACGGTCATCTGGTCGTATCCCGGCGTGTGACAGGCAAGTCACGGCCGGATCGTTTGACCTCCGATGCGGATGCCGCCGTGTTCCGCTTGGGACAGGAGGCGCTGACCAATACGCGCAAGCATGCGGGCGAGGGCGCGAAGGTCACCATCGATGAGGTGTGGTCGGATGACGGGCTTGCGATTACCGTGTCCGACAACGGCCAGGGAGCGGCATCCGCCGCCGACGGGCACGCACCCGGCTATGGTCTGATGGGCATGCACGAGCGCATCGAATCGTTGGGCGGCAGCGTCCATGCCGGCCCTGGACCGAACGGCGGGTTCATCGTGGCGGCTACGATTCCCCTCTCCCCCGAAATCGCGCAAACCGACGCCGAGCCGTCTGACGCTTTGCCCGTCACCATCACACGACTACGGAAACTCCTGGATTCGATACGCTCCAAACCGCTCGACCAGGGAGATATCGGTGAGTCGAATTGGGTGGCCCGCTTCGCACAATGGACCGAACGGCATTATCTGCTGGCGGATATTCTCATCACCGTGGCGCTGATCGCGATGTTCAGTTCCGCGACACGCAACGAGCTGCAGATGATGACGGCCAGCAATGACCCAGTTCAACCCAACACTGTGCTGACCATGGCACTGACCATCATCATGCTTGCCCCTCTGGCTTTCCGACGTCGGTTCCCGGAGGGCAGCGCACTGGTCATGGCGATTCTGTCCGCCGTGCAGCTGCTGTTTCTGCCATCCATCCTGACCGTCAACGTGTTTGCATTGGTGTCCGTACACGCCGCCGCACTGTATGGACGGGAACAGGCATGGAGATGGGTCAGTGTGGCGCTGGTCGCGGATTCGTGGCTGGCCGGCATCAAGGTAATGTCCGGCTGGAACGGATATGACATGCTGATTCAGATGCTGCTGCCCCTCAACGGCGAATCGGCGATGTCCCGCTGGCTACTGGTGCTTTCCGGCCTGATACCGGGTGGCGTGGTGATGCTGTTTGGCTTTGCGTGCATTGCGATGGCCCGGTGGAGCCGTTCACGCGGCTCGAACGCGCTGGTGCTCATGCAACGCGAGGAGGCGCTCAAGGCCGAGCAGGAGCGGCAGAAGGTGCTGGCCGCCAATCTGGAGCGCAATCGCATCGGTACGGCCATGCAGGCCGAGGTATTGAATACGTTGGAATCGGTGATCACGCAAGCCGATGATGGGCTGGCCATGCTGAACTCCGAACCGGCTCCCGATGGCGAGCAGATCATCGCCGCGTTCACGGTCATCGGGGAACGCGGGCGTGCGGCTCTGGCGCACATGCGGCAATTGCTGACGGTGTTGCGTGAAACCGGATTCAGCGACGAGATGCATGAAGGCGCACAACCCGACCTGCAACTGCGACCGGCTGCTCCTCTGTCCAGCCAGATGAGGCAGGCGGAATCCACATCTCAGACGGATTCGTCCACGAACATGAACTCAGGGAACAATCAGGGTGTCCATGGAGCGGCACTCGAATAGGAATCGGATACAGTGGAGAGCATGAACGAGAGCAGAAGCATTCGCGTGATCGTTGCGGACGACCAGGAGCTGGTGAGGGCCGGCTTCGCCATGGTAATCGGCTCGCAGCAAGATATGGAAGTGGTCGCTCAGGCGTCCGATGGCGCCGAGGCCGTGACGATGGCGGAGACCCTGCACCCCGATGTGGTGTTGATGGACGTGCGCATGCCGGGCATGGATGGCATCGAAGCCACCCGCCGTATTACTTCGCTGACCGCCGGCACGGATGGCACGCAGCCGACCCGTGTGATCATCCTGACCACATTCGATTTGGATGAATATGTGATGGCCGCCATCAATGCCGGCGCTTCGGGTTTTCTGCTCAAAGACACCGAACCGGAGACGCTGCTCAATTCGATTCGCACCGTGTTCCAGGGCAATGCGATCATCGCGCCTTCGGCCACCAAGCATCTGATCGAGAAAATGATGCAGGACGGCTATGCGCAGCATGGGTCGTTGAGTGGCGGCGTTTCGAACGCAAGTTTCAATGGCAATGCTGGCAGCGTCGCCGACACTACTGGAACGGTCGGAGCTACGGGTGCCGATTCGACGAACGGCATTGGCACCGCACGCCCCACATATACCGATCCCGAGCTGGAACTGCTCACAGATCGCGAACGTGAGGTGCTGGTGGAAATCGCCCATGGCCTGAGCAATCAGGAGATCGCGGACAAGCTCTTCATCTCCTTGCCCACGGTCAAAACCCATGTGGCGCATATTCTGGCCAAAATCAACGCCCGAGACCGCGTCCAGGCTGTGGTCTTTGCGTACGATAACGGGTTGGTGTGACTTCCCCAATACGCACGATACGGCAGAACAAGTGGTATCCGCCTCGAAAGAGGTACATTCGCCTTTCTGCAGAAAGCTATCTGCTTTCAGAGAGATATCCGAGACCTGATAACACGAGTACGATCATTGCAATTCCAACGGTTGTACTCGCGTTTTCGTATATCCGGTACCCCTTTGAAAGCAGATAGCTTTCTGTAAAGGAACGAATGTACCTCTTTCAAGGCAGATAGGTCTATTCGCAGCACACGAATAGACCTATCTCTTCGCTCTTAGACTATGACCGGGCCACTAGGCCTCAGCCAAAGCCTCGACGGGCGGCGTCTTGACGGCTCTGCGGGCGGGGGCAACACTGGCGAGCAGCGCGGCAAGCGCCGCCACGCCAAGCACGGCACCGTTGGTAGTCCACTCGAACGGGAATACAGTGTCACCATACAGGCTGAACACCATATAGGACCCAAGCCAGCCGAACAGGGTGCCCAGCACCACACCCACCACGCCGGAGACGAGCGACAGCAGTAAAGCCTCCACTGCCAGCGAACACCGCAGCTGGCCGCGCGTCATACCGATGGCACGCAGGGTGGCGGATTCGCGGGTGCGTTCGATCACCGATAGACTCAGCGTGTTCGCCACACCGACCAGTGCGATAAGCACAGCCACCGCAATCAAGCCGACAAGCAACGCCATCATGCCGTTGATCATGGTCTCCCACTGCGTGCGTCCGGCCACCGGACCAGACACGTCAATGTCTGCACTGGCGGAGAATGCATTCTGCACGTTGGTGAATACGTCGTTCAGCGTGGTGCCCGCGCTTTCGGCGTCGATACGCATAAGCATGATATGTCCGTTCGCTTTTACATCGCCGTTGGTGAAGTGACCGGCATCCACGAAGGCGACTGCGGCATAGTTGGCTGAGATGCGACGATAATCCACCTTCTGCGGCGCGAGGGTCAGTGTCTGCACACCATCGGATTGTCCGCCATCGTTCTCAGTATCACTCGCGGCATCATCAGCTGTGCCAGTCTGCGAGCCGGATACATCACTGGTGAAGGTGACGCTCTTACCTAGCGGAATGTCCTTGCCCGTGGCAGCGGAATACTTGGGCATAAGTACGGAGTCACCGCTGATGGTCACGCCGGACAGGTCGGCACGCACCACTTTGCGCAGCGCGTCAACACCATCCACGCCAACGATGAGTACGTTCAGATCCTTGCCATTGGCATCCTTCATGCTCATCATGCGAGTCGGCGCGTAGATACTATCCTTAATGCCCTTAATCTTGGCGACCTCATCAGCCTGTTTGCTGGTCATATCAGCACCGACAGCAATCATGTCGACGCTGTAGCGGGTGGTCAGCGCCTCGTTCATGGTTTGCTTGGCGCTGGCGGCACCGGTGGCGATGGTGGAGACCAACGTCACGCCGATAAGCAGTGCGGCACCGGTGGCAGCCACGCGGCGCGGATTCTTCTGAATATTCGCGTGCGCCACCTTGGCGGACGGCCCGGCAAGCGACACCAACGCCCCCACGCCGCGCATCAATACCGGCAGCCAGAATGTGGCGGAAAGCACCAGTCCGAGGAAGATCAGCGCGCAGCCGGCGATGGCGGCGAGCAGTACCATCGGATACTGCTTGTCGGCCAGCGAATCATGTCCGGCGATCTTTTCGTTCATCTGCCAGGCGGAGAATGCGGCCAGACCGATGCCGACGAGCACCAACAGACCCGCAAGTATGGCACGGATCTTACCGGCCCGACGGGTATCGTTCAGTTCGATGGGCCGCAGCGCTTCCAGTGGAGTCACGGCGGTGGCGGAACGTGCGGAGCCAAGCGAGGCGATCACGGTCATAGCGACGCCGAACGCAATCGGCACCACGAATGCCGGCCAGGACAGCACCAATCTCATGGTCATGCCGGTGGCTTTCATCAGGCCGGATTGGCACAGCGCCGCCATCAGTCCGATGCCGAGGCCCACGCCCAGCATGGAGGCGATGAGTCCCAGCAGACCAGCCTCGAACAGTACGGAGACATACAGCTGGCCTTTGTTCGCGCCGATGGTGCGCAGCAAGGCAAGCGTGCGACGGCGTTGGGCGACGAGCACTTGGAAAGTGTTGGCGATGACGAGCGCCGCGACCAGCATGGCGAGGATGCCGAAGCTCAGCAGGAAGATGGTGGTGATACTCGTATCGCCCTTGCTCACGGATTTGATGGATTTCTCTTCCATCGCTGCGCGGGATTGCACGGTGAAATGTTTTGGCAGCAGCTTGTCGATTTGTTTCACGGTGGCGTCGGCGGACGGCTGATCGGCATCGTCGATATCGAGGTAGACAAGATAGACATTGAGTTTGCCGAAATCGTCGATACCGTTCATCGCGGTGATCACGTTATCGGAAAGCACTGAGGCTCCGCCGTAGTACGCATAGGCGCCGTTCGGATCTTCAGTGATACCCACTACGCGAACGGTCATACCGGAATCAGCGGCAGTGTCGTTGCCGGCGGAACCGTAGCCCGTCGAAGCTACGGCCTGCGCGGTACGGGAGTTCACGGTCACGCTATCCCCCACCTTGACACCAAGCTGATCGGCCACGGACTTAGTCAATGCTATTTCGTTGCCATCGACCGGCTGGTCGCCTTGAATGATGCTGACCGGCAGCAGATCACGCTGTGCGGCGGTGGTGATGGCATAGCTGCTGGCGTGCTTATCGCCATTGGCCACGGTTACGGAACTCGAGGATTCGACGCGCACATCCTTGACACCTTCTATGGCGCGGATACGGTCGAGTTGGAAGTCGTTCACCGTGCGAGTGTAGATGCCATTCCGCTCCTGCTCGTTCAGGCCCTCGCTGGAGTCCACGCTGATCACATAGTTCGCGCCGCCAAGCTGCGCGGTGGTCTGACGGGCCAGGGAATCGTTCATGGCGTTACCGAACAGGAATGTGGCCGCAATGAACGCGGTGCCGATCAGGATGGCGATGCCGGCCGGAATCAGCATTCTGGCGCTTTTCTTCATGAGTTTCACTGTGATGGAAAACATGGGTTCGTCCTACTCTCTTGCTTTCCGTGGGTCAGCGGGCGTGGCGTGCGGCGGCACGGGCGTGGCGCAGCGTTCCCTCACACCCAGAGGTGGGAACGGCCGGCGGCAGCGGCGCATCGGTGATGGGCAGATCCGGCACGTTGCGCACGCCTGCCATCTGTGCCATCTGGTCAGCAGGAGTATCGGTAAGAGTGGTGCGGGTGGTGCGCTCTCGCTCGGCCATAAGCAGTTCGTTCATGACTTCGGCGTTGGGATGCTGTTCGTCGGCCACGATCCGTCCGTCGGAGAACACGATGGCACGGTCCGCGTAGGAGGCTGCCACCGCATCATGCGTGACCATGACGATGGTCTGTCCGAGTTCGTTGACCGAACGCTTCAGGAAGCCGAGCACTTCGGCGCTGGAGACGGAGTCGAGGTTGCCGGTCGGCTCGTCGGCGAACACCAGCTTCGGCTTGGTAATCAGCGCGCGGGCGATGGCCACGCGCTGCTGCTGGCCACCGGACAGCTCGTTCGGACGATGGTTGAGCCGTTGCTTGAGTCCCAAGGTTTCTACGAGCAGATCGAACCAGGCACGGTCGGGCTTATCACCGGCCAAAGTCAGCGGCATGAGGATGTTCTGCTCTGCGGTGAACATGGGCAACAGGTTGAAGCTTTGGAAGATGAAGCCGATCTTGTGGCGACGTAGCAAGGTGAGCTGCTT
>OKVL01000672.1_pt1 | contig 18736 bp, 18 predicted proteins | sample 1606791 | NCBI WGS metagenome assembly OKVL01 (sample SAMN03281006, study PRJEB24777) | human gut metagenome | isolation source: fecal sample PR165 from 1 month old male Malay infant, vaginally delivered...
TTCCTGAACAGTGCGACTAATCTGTTCTTTCTCGTGCTTACTGGCGTCAGTGTTGATCGCTGGGAGAGTCAGCATAGGTTTAACCCGGACATCAGCATCTGGAAAGATCCGGTGCACTCTCTTTCTCAATTCGCCCAGAATGATCTCTTTTGCGCCTGGCAGACCATCAAAATTCCTTTTGTCATAAACGAGTTCCACGAACATTGTTACTTTCCTTTATCTGTATAAATATACAGTGCTTATACTGTGTTTTTATCTGATATACAAGGGGCGACGTCAATACGAATTGACGTCGCCTGGTGATGATAATGTAATGAGGAGAGAGAAAGAAACATAAGCATTATGATGACTCATAAATAAACTAATGCTTTCTTGGTGTTTTAGTGCCTATGTTTCTAAGATTATCATTTCAGGTGTTTATGCTCAGGCATCATTCGCAACAGGGTATTGTCCTTCTGTATGGCGTGGTGAAATAATGCCGCGCCAGCATGGGCTGCAATCAGGAAATACCCTATATTTGCCAAAGTTTCATGAATAGTTTTTACGACGGTCTTTATTTCCCCGTTGCTATGAAAGAAAGCGGGAATGTTTAGCCCTAAAAAATACCAACTCTTTCCGCCGTAAGCCATCGTCAAGATACCTAATAACGGTAGCGCCAGAAAAGAGACATAGAGCATGATATGCATTAATTTGGCTGATATCCTCTGCCACTGGGGGGGCGTGGGTACGATCGCTGGATCGTCATACTTATGTTTGAGAATTAAACGTATTATCATTAAACACCAGACAAATACCCCTGCATTATAGTGTGTTTCTTTCATCAACAGATAGAGGGTACTGCCTTTGGGAAACCAACCGCGAAATTCCATTGCGGCATAGGTTATCGCGATTAACACCAGAGTTAACCAGTGCAAGCGAATCTGAAGTCTTGAGAATCTGTTCATTTTTTTCCTCGAATGATACGCCACCACAACCGTATCGTATTAAGCTTAACAAATCCTTATTTTCATTAAGAGATTAGGGTTTTGTTATGTCTGCTTCGGGTAACACGATCGGATAGTTGATTGGTGTTCACTGCGAGTTTGTCAGGATTCAATTTTTCGACGAGATTTTGTACGGGAAAACGTGTAGAGCATTGGCTGCTAATGGGTAAACGCCGAGGCTTTCAGTTCTGGCTTTGATTTCCTCAAAAGGAAGTGAAGGAGACGGTTCCCGTCCTCCCCAAAGATTGATCCCTTCAGGAATGTCGTCTCTGCCGTATTCCTCGGCTATCTCAATCGTTTTGCCATTATTAAGTTCGATGACGACGCTTTTTCCATCGACAGGGATCAGATTTCCGCCATCGTCAGTAATAAAAATTTTCATTGGCTCACCTCCTCGTTATGCCTACATATGATAGCAAATTAAATGTGGTGCAATACTGGTATTGCACTGAAAATGTTCAATGATTATTTACTATTAATCAATACGTTATGATGTGATTTAAAAAATGTGATTGGTTCCATGGCGATTTATGTTGCTGTCTACCATGCTCTGTAGAGACAAACTTGACCCAGTCAACGTTCGTTTTACGTGTTCATTTTTCGCCACAGGATATAAGAATGCGCAAAGCACTGTTACCGATATTTGCTGCGATATGTCTGTTCGTAATCGGCGTTTTTATTCTCAATATGCAACTTTGGTATTCCTCATCGATGGAAGCTTTGGGGGGCGCTAGATATGCTGCGAAAAATATGGACAACATACTTAATGAAGCTTTCCAGGCAACGGGCACAGCTAAGCGCATCGCTGAGAAGAAATGCGATCTGGAGAGCCAATATCAGCTCGGAACTGAAGCCGCGCTTCGGCCTCATCTACGAACGTTGATTATTATTCGGCAAGGGAAGGTTTGGTGCACCTCACTGCCTGGTAATCGGATCCTGCTGAAGCAAATACCCGTCATACCTGATACAAACTTGCTGCTGGCCCCTGCGCAAAATACGGTGAATGAGATACCTGTTCTGCTTTACCAAACTCATTTTCAAACAAGTAGTATCATTATCACAATAAGTGGAGTGCATATCCGGGGCGCATTGAATGTCCCAATAAAAGGGCTGTCCTATTCGTTGCGGGTGGGCGACAAAGTACTCGGTTCATCGGCGGAAGTGAAAGTCATCAAGGCGAACGCGCCGCAGTCTGGTCAGGTGGATTCTGCAAAGTATCCCTTCAGCATTATTTTCGATCAGCCTCCATTATTTAGCTTAAAAAGGCTTGTCACTAATGGTCTGGGAATACTGATTTTCATCCTGCTGATCTCGGCAGCTGTAGCGTATGCTATCGATAAATATTTGAATAAGAACGATACTCCTGAAGAAACGTTGCGCCGAGCGATAGATAAAGGGGAGATAGTGCCTTTTTATCAACCAATCGTAAATGGTCGCGATGGAACGTTACGCGGTGTCGAGGTGCTGGCAAGATGGAAGCACCCAAGGGCTGGATATATCTCTCCTGCCTCTTTTATTCCGGTTGCCGAAAAATCAGGTCTGATAGTACCGCTTACTCAAAACTTGATGAAGCAGGTCTCTGCGAATATGAACTCCATCGCCAGCAAATTACCATCCGGTTTCCATGTCGGAATTAACTTCAGCGCATCCCATATTACTTCCCCTACGTTTGTGGAGGAGTGCCTGCGCTACAGAGGTAGTTTCAGTCGTGATGATCTAAATTTGGTGATCGAAGTGACTGAACGAGAACCATTGCATGTGGATGATGATCTTGTGCAGAGGCTTAATACGCTACATGAAAATGGTTTTGTCATTGCGTTAGATGATTTTGGTACAGGTTATTCTGGACTTTCTTACTTGCATGATCTGCACATTGATTATATCAAGATCGATCAGAGTTTTGTGGGGCGGGTAAATGACCTTCCCGACTCAACCCGAATTTTAGATTGTGTACTCGATCTGGCGCGTAAGCTGTCTTTAAGCATTGTTGCAGAAGGAGTAGAAACGAAAGCGCAACTTGATTATCTTAACAAAAAAAACATTGTTTTTCTGCAAGGATACTACTTCTATAAACCGGTCACTTTTACTGAGTTTATCCTTATTCTGCTTTCAAAACCCAAAGTGAAGGTTTTTGTCGAATAAAACGGGAGAAATCTTGTTGATAAAGATGAGAATGGGGGGATCAGCCGTAGAAATCCTGTGTTTTTCTTTATCGTGAGATAAATCTCAGATCGCGCTATTCAAAAAACATATCCTTAGTCATGTGGTGGTTATTTGCATTTTTACATACAGCAAACGGATAACAGCATGACAGATATAGCATTTACCAGGGCACGCGATTCAAATCGTGGAATGAAGGTAGTACATAAGAAAATGGTGGATGTGCGCAGTAACGGTAAGTACACAAACCGCGACCAACTAGCAATTGCCGCTGTTCTGTTTTTAGGCGGTATCGCCGGAGCTATTGTTTTGGCAATGTACTTAATGATGCAGGAGGGCGTTTTTCTGTACTGATTGTTTAATTTTTCTTATGTTTTATTACGGCGTGTATTGACTCGCTACTACCATCTCTCAGTAATGTTCAATATTATTAACCATCAATTAAGTTAAGCAGGTATTCCTGAAAATACCTGCTTAAAATATCATTTAGAACAATACACTCTGGCTTCACGAGGGGTATAGATGCCAATCGTGATGATGCGCAAGAAAACATCCATACCCGACTCCTGAACTTCAGTGCGAACAACCTTGTCTGCACCGCCGCAAACAGAAGCTGCATCGATGGTTTGTGACTGGCCAATACCATTAATAAAAAAATTCTGTCTGGTTTCCTGTGTGGGTTTTTCTGCAATACCGTTGTTGATTTTAAAGGTTTGCTGAGCGCAACCGGATAAAGCTGTTGCAGCAATAATCGCAATCATTAACTTTTTCATTTTTACCATTCTCAAGTGTTGGATAGTGAGAAAATGATCTTCTTTAATGTCGCTGGTACATATCCGACCAGCGTGTATGCATGACAGTATTGTGCTGGCTGTTTATCTATTATTTAGTTAGATAAATAATAGATAAGTTTTTTGTTTATGCTTTGTAGGTCATTGTTGATAACTTACGGTATCAACTCACATTTTATTAATATCAACATTAAGCACGCACAAAAATAGGGGTGTGTTAATGTTGTTTAGACGGGAATATCGAATTCATATACGCGAGGATGATATCAGTTGCATATTGGAACAGGACTATCAGAGATAGTCCTGCCAATAAAACATTTTAAAATTAGAACTGATAGTTTAACGAAACCCAGTAGTTACGACCCGGATTTACGTAGCCGGTAGTGGATTGTGCAGTCTGATAGTAGTCACCTGCGTAGGTGCTATTGCGACCAACCTGATACAGTTTAACTTCGCTGAAGTCTTTATCCAGTACGTTATTGACTGCCGTATTCAGCGTCAGGTCTTTGGTCAGCTTATAAGACATTCCCATATCGAGAACGGTCCAGGCTTTTAAATTCGCGCCTTTGTCGTCATACACCGCCTTTTGTACCGCGCTGAGGTTCTCATAATTTTCGGTAAAGCGTGGCGCCTTACCGCGATAACGGGCGCTCAACCAGGCGTTCATATCTTCTGTAGCCTGCCAGTTCAGGCGGGCGTTAGCCATATGTTTGGGGGTATAGCTCAACGGTGCGCCTTTATTATCACCATCTTTTTGCTTGCTCTGTGTGTAGGTATAGTTAAGAGATAAACTCAGTACGTCCGACCAGAGAGGGAAGGTGCTGGCGAATTCAATACCATCGGTCCTTGCCTTACCGCTATTGGTATAGCTGTTGGTATTATCATCGATAGAATACGAGACAATTTTATTTTTATATTCGGTATAGAAGCCGGTAACGTTGGCGTTCAGTCCGGCCTCGTTTTCATAATATAGCCCGGTTTCGTAGCTGATACTTTCTTCCGGCTTGAGGTCAGGGTTACCGACAGTATTAACAGTTCCTTGCGCAGTTACGCCGCTAATGCCGTTATGCAACTGGCTGAGTGAGGGCGCTTTATAACCTGTAGTAACACCGCCTTTGAGCGTCCACTCATCGGAGACATCCCAAACCATATAGGCGCGAGGACTCAGGTGGCCGCCAAAGACATCATTATGCTCATAACGGGTACCTGCGGTTAACGCCAATGAGTCGAGTATATGCCATTCATCTTCCGCGTAGGCTGCCCACGTTTTTTGGTGGAACGTCTCGCCGGTATTGGCCAGTACGACACCGTCTTTCATTCGCGCATCCCAGTATTCCCCACCAAGGGTTAACAGGTGTGAGTCACCTAATGGCGTCAGCAGCACTGAGTCCAGAATGACGTTAGTGTTCTTGAGTTCTCGCGCATCACCGGCACGGCCCGCGTTTTCCGGCGTGAGCGCGGAGGAGACCAGTTGTCGGCCTTTGTTCTCAGTTTCATTCCAGCCGAGGGAAGATTTCCAGGTGCCGAACGTTAAAGCGGTATCGTGGCCGAGAGTCACTTTGTTGCGCTCATAGCGCAGCGTTTTATCATAACCTCCCGTCAGGTTGCCCAACTGTCCATCGTCATTGTCATAGCGCTGTCTGGCAGAGTCGAGATCTAACCACAACGTGTTGTTCTCATTGGTTTTCCAGTCCAGGCGCGTGCCGATATTATAGTTCTCAGATTCAGTTGGATAGGGTACGCGAGTAGAGGCGGTATCGCTCAAAGAGGTGACGCTTGAGCCCTGGCGCTGCGTTGTGCTCCCCCGAACCTGCATATCCAGCACGCCTGCGATTAACGGACCGCTGGACCAAAAGTTGGCTACCGTACTGTTACCCCATTTATTACTCTCTTGCAGGTTAACGCCTGTATTGATGGAGGTGCTCCATTTATCGGTACTTTTTTTGGTAATGATGTTCACCACGCCACCGATTGCGTCGGAGCCATACAGCGTCGACATTGGGCCGCGGATCACTTCGATATGATCGATTGCCGCCAGCGGGGGCATAAAGCTGGTATTCATGGCAGAGAAGCCGTTTGGCGTTACATCGCTGCTGCCGTTTTGACGAATACCGTCAATCAGTATCAGGGTATAGCTCGCAGGCATGCCACGGATGCTGATCTCCAGACCACCGGTTTTACCGGTGCTGCTTTCGACATCCACGCCCTCTACTGAACGCAGGGCTTCACCTAAATCATTATATTTATTGGTTTGTAACTCTTGCTGCGAAATCACGGAAACACTGGCTGCTGCATTGGTAATTTTCTTTTCGTAACCGGAGGCGGTGACTACCATGACATCTTCGGCAAAAACCAGGGGGCTGGTAAAACCCATACAGGACAGAACGACAGAGGCAATCGGTTTTAAACGCATAGTCAAACTTCCTTTGTTAAAATTCAAAGGCAGTAAGATAATTGATGAAAATGATAATACAAATAATTATCATTACAAATTTACATAACTTGTCACTTCTGGTGTTTTTTTTGAATAAATATACATAAGTTGTCATGAATTTTAGATAAGGAAATAGCAGGAAGGGTAAATAGTTCGCATGAGTAATTATTGGATAGGAATTAATATTCCTTTGAATAAATGGCGAGGGATTAATCTATATTTTGAGATTCACATCGTACTCATAACGGAGTATCAGAAAAAAGTATGATAATTTTAGAAAATCGTCATACTTTTCTGCGCCGCATCATTTTTTTCGCCAATTCTCTTCGCCATAATCCCTTTCCCAGGAGACTGCTTAACGACAATGCATCGTTAAGCGGCATAAACATAACGCAAATCTGGATAAAATAATGATCAAAGGCAAGCTGGCACTCCTGACGTGTGCATTAACTCTCGCATTAACCTCACCACTCCTCGCCGCGCAGAATGCGGGCGCAGGTCAGACGTTAAAACTGGCGATTGGACCGGAGCCAACGGAAGGGTTTGACCCAATGTTGGGCTGGAGTCATGGCAGCTATTTGCTTTTGCATGCGCCGTTATTAAAACAAAATGCAGATATGAGCTGGGGAAACCTGCTGACGGAGAAGGTGGTGACCAGTGCTGACGGCAAAACCTGGACGCTGACGTTAAAACCTGACCTTAAATTTTCTGATGGGTCGCCGCTAACCGCTGAAGATGTTGTGTTCACTTATAACAAAGCAGCAAAAAGTGGTGGAAAAATTGACATGGGAAACTTCGCTCATGCCAGTTTGAAAGATAACCGCACGGTCGAAGTGACGCTGAGCAGCCCGCAGAGCACCTTTGTGAATGTGCTGGGATCTTTAGGGATTGTTCCGGCAAAGCTTTATAACGAAAAAACATTCGCCAAAAATCCGATTGGCGCAGGTCCTTATCGGTTGGTGAGTTTCCAGCCTGGGCAGCAGCTGATTGTGGAGGCTAATCCCTGGTATGCCGGTAAGAAAAATGATTTCAGTAAGCTGGTGTTTGTTTTCCTTGATGAAGACAACGCTTATGCCGCAGCACGCAGTGGGCAACTGGGATTAGTACGTATTGCGCCTTCGATGGCGGTCGCCCCTCAGCAGCAGAATTTGAAACTGTGGGTGCGTGACAGCGTGGAGAATCGGGGCATTGTGTTCCCAATGATTCCTGCAGGTAAAAAAGACGCCAATGGTTATCCGATTGGTAACGATATTACAGCCGATGTCGCGATCAGACGCGCCATCAATTACGCCATTGATCGTAAGCAGCTCGCCGATCAGGTTATGGAAGGTCATGCGATCCCCGCCTATAGCGCGGTTCAGGGCCTGCCATGGCAGGGGCAGTCAGTCGCGTTCAAAGATGGCGACAGCGAAAAAGCACGGACGATTCTGGAAGACGCCGGCTGGAAAGTGGGTAAAGACGGTGTACGAGTGAAAGAGGGCAAAGAGGCGCGCCTGACTTTATGGTATGCCAGCGGTGACAGTACGCGTCGGGATTTAGCCGAAGCCGTACGTGCGATGCTGGAGCCTGTGGGTATCCAGGTATCATTGCAATCCGGAAGCTGGGAAACCGTTGAGCGTCATATGCATGCCAACCCGACGCTGTTTGGCTGGGGAAGCCTGGATCCCATGGAGCTGTTCCATCATTACAGCAATCAGGCTGCGGGCGTGGAGTATTACAACCCCGGTTACTACAGTAATTCTGTCGTTGAAGAGCATCTCAAACAGGCTATCGATGCACCGGACTGGCAAAAAGCGCTGCCTTTCTGGCAACAGGTTGAGTGGGATGGCAAGCAAGGCGCTGGTGTACAGGGCGATGCCGCATGGGCATGGTTATTGAATATTCAGCACACTTACCTGGCAAATCCATGTATTGACTTAGGCAAAGGCGCACCGGAAATTCACGGGAGCTGGTCACTGCTCAATAATCTGGATGAATGGACCTGGACCTGCCGTTGATGAAGTCTGTAGTGGGCCATTTTCTCCGGCTGATGGTGTTATTAGTGCTGGTTGCGGCTGGCACTTTTGTGCTGCTCAGCTTTTCTCCGGTCGATCCGATTCGTGCTTATATTGGCAACGATCTCCTGCACGTGCCACCGGAACAATATGCACGTATCGCCGCTCGCTGGGGATTGGATCAGCCGCTGTGGGAGCGTTTTGGTAACTGGTTTATACGGGTATTGCAGGGCGATCTCGGCTACTCGATGTTGTTTAATGCGCCGGTTGCCAGCGTGATCAAGGAGCGCTTTGCTACCTCGTTTGCGCTGCTTAGCGGCGCATGGCTGCTCTCCGGTATAGTGGGGACGGCAATGGGATTTGTCGCCGGACGCTACCTGAATCGCTGGCCGGATAAAGCAATTTGTCGCCTCAGCTATCTGCTTTCCTCGTTGCCGACCTTCTGGATTGGCATGCTGCTGCTGGCGTTATTTGCCGTTCGTTGGCCGGTATTCCCGGTCTGCTGTGCGTGGGAGCCGGGCAACAACAGCGATATGGCGACACTAACCGAGCGTCTGCGCCATCTGGTGCTTCCCGTTTGCGCGCTAAGTCTACTGGGGTTGGGGCAGATTACGCTTCATACGCGGGAAAGTATCGCCAGCGTAATGAAGAGCGAATTTGTCCGTTTTGCGCGCTCTCAGGGCGACAAAGGTTGGTCACTGTTACGCCATCAGGTTCTGCGCCACGCTATCACGCCCGCGCTGTGCCTGCAGTTCGCCTCGCTGGGAGAACTGTTGGGGGGCGCGCTGCTGGCAGAAAAGGTCTTTGCTTATCCAGGACTTGGGCAGGCGACCATTGATGCCGGCTTGCGGGGCGATCTACCGTTACTGATGGGGATCGTCTTGTTTAGCACCGTGCTGGTTTTTATTGGCAATTCACTTTCTACCTGGTTTGTTCACGTGTTGAACCGTGCTCTGGAGCGACCCGATGCTCTATAATCCGACGCCGACGCTTATTCGTCTGGTGCTCTCTTTTAGTTGTCTGCTATTCATTGCGGTTTATGGTGCGGCCACGCTGGATAACCCGTTGAATGTGAATCTGCTTGCCCGTCATCTGCCCCCTGATGCGCTGTACTGGTTTGGCACCGATAACCTCGGTCGCGATCTGTGGGTGCGTTGCTTTCAGGGGGCGTTAACCAGTCTGCAAATTGGTATCGGCGCGGCCTTGTGCAGTGGCTTCATTGCGTTAATGATGGCGGCGTTGTCGCGCCTGCATCCACGTCTGGACGTGCTTATGCGTCTGATAACTGATGCCATGCTGTCGATGCCGCATCTGCTGCTGCTTATTTTGATTTGTTTTACGCTGGGCGGTGGGAAAAGTGGGGTGATCATGGCAGTGGCGCTAACCCACTGGCCGCGCCTCGCACTGATTCTGCGTGCAGAGGCCGAGCGTGTTGCCCATAGCGACTATCTGACGCTGACATGGCGTCTGGGACATGGTCATTTTTACTGCTGGCGACATCACTATCTACCGGCATTGTTACCCCAATGGCTCACGGGGACATTGCTGATGTTCCCCCATGCGGTGCTGCACAGCGCGGCGTTGAGTTTCCTCGGTTTTGGACTGGCGCCGCATGAACCGTCGCTGGGGCTGCTGCTGGCGGATGCGCTGAGGTTTATCAGTCATGGGGACTGGTGGTTAGTGCTGTTTCCGGGGCTGATGTTATTCAGCCTGGTGATGTTATTCGATCAGCTCGCGAGGGCAGTGCATCGTTTATGGTTGCGAGGTGACATATGTTGAGTTTAAGACAGGTCTCGCTGGACGTGGCGCGTTATCGTTGGTTCGGGGCGAGAAAATGGTCTCCGATGTTGCAGAATATCTCTTTCGACGTTGCGCCCGGTCAGATGGTGGCCTTAGTTGGGGGAAGTGGTGAAGGGAAAAGTCTGCTCCTGCAATGTCTGCTCGATCTGTTACCGGAAAATTTGCGTCTGCACGGCGCCATAACCCTTGATGGCAAAATGCTGAACAGTCATGACATCCGCGAATGTCGGGGCAATACCTTCAGCTATGTCCCGCAAGGCGTTCAGGCCCTGAACCCGCTGCTCTCAATTGAAAAGCATTTGCGCAGAGCAAGTCAGCTCTCCGGCCAAACCTGGAATGCCGGAAAAATAGAAAAATTGCTCCAGCGTAGTCAACTGGAAACCAGCGTATTAGATGCCTTCCCGCGTCAGCTTTCAGGCGGTATGGCGAAACGTGTTCTGGCCTGTCACGCGTCGCTGAGTCAGGCCCGCTATATTCTGGCTGACGAAATTACCGCCTGGCTTGATGCGCCATTGGCTAATCAACTGCTTGAGCAGTTGCGTGGTTTATGTGAGCAAGGGGCTGGTGTTTTATGGGTGACGCACGATCTCACGCTGGCGGCCCAGCATGCGGATCGCATCGTCGCGCTGTATCAGGGAAGCGTGTCGGATAACGTTAGTCGTGAACAGCTGTTGCGCGGGGAAATTAGCGAGCATCTGCAACGTCAATGGCGGGCTCTGCCTGAGAGAAATCAATTGTTTGGAGTGCGCGATGCTGTGCTGTCGTGATGTCGTGATTCGCCAGGGAGGGAAGGTGCTGTGGCAAAACCTTTCTTTCTCATTGCACCCCGGTGAACGTATTGGGATTTGTGCGCCCAGCGGAACCGGCAAAACGACGTTGGGACGTGTGCTGGCGGGCTGGCAAAAGCCGACCTCGGGCGACATTCTTATCGATGACCAGCCGCTACCGATGCATCAATATTGTCCGGTGCAACTGGTACCGCAGCATCCGGAATTAACTTTTAACCCACGGCGTAGCACCGGCGATGCGGTTCATGACGCCTGGCGGCCCGACGCGGAAATCCTTACCCGTCTGCATATCAAGCCGGAGTGGCTAACCCGTCGCCCCGGACAGCTTTCTGGTGGTGAACTGGCGCGAATCGCCATACTTCGCGCGCTGGACCCGCGGACCCGTTTTCTTATTGCCGATGAGATTACCGCCCAGCTCGATCCTTCCATTCAAAGAGATATCTGGGGGCTGCTGCTCGAAGAGTGCCAGCGTCGATCGTTAGGCATACTGATTATCAGCCATCAGCAGGCGCTGCTTGATCAGATTTGCACGCGAGCGCTACTCACGCCGTGATTTTCCCCGTTCCGGTAAGTTACGGCGTTGATTAAATTGTAATGTTATATTATAACATTTCACTCGCAAACGATTTGAGGGTGAAATTTTGGCTATTCATTTTAAAAAACTGACAATCGCTCTGGGGATGATTTTGGTCAGTGGTCAGGTTTTGGCTCACGGTCACCATTCCCATGGTGTTCCGATGAGTGAAACAGAACAAAAGGCGTCAGAAGGCGTGTTTGATGATAATCAGGTACAGAACAGAGCGCTGACTGACTGGGATGGCATGTGGCAATCTGTCTATCCGTATCTGGTCAGTGGCGAACTTGATCTGGTATTCAAAAAGAAAGCGGAGAAAGATAAAAGCAAAACGGCAGAACAGATTAAAGATTATTACCGTCAAGGCTATGCAACTAACGTAGACACCATCGGCATTGAAAATGGTGTGATGGAATTTCATACCGGTAATCAGGTTACATCATGCAAATACGATTATGCCGGATATAAAATCTTGCACTATAAATCAGGCAAGAAAGGTGTACGTTATTTGTTTGAGTGTAAAGCTGCTGATAGCAAAGCGCCTAAATACGTCCAGTTCAGCGATCATATCATTGCTCCGCGCAAGTCAAGCCACTTCCATATTTTTATGGGAAATACCTCGCAGGCAGCCTTGCTCGAAGAAATGGAGAACTGGCCTACCTACTATCCTTATCAGTTGAAAGGCGAAGAGGTGGTGGATGAGATGCTGCACCATTAATCCGGCCTAAGTTAACGGTACATACCCGCCGCCGGTGGCGGGTATTTTAATTAACAACCTTCTCTTTCCATCCCCTTGCGCATTCGTTAGCATATTGTCTTGCAGCAAGTGCATGTGTTTTTTCAGGAAGAGGTTAACGTGTTTGCAGAGTATGGAGTTCTGAATTACTGGACATATCTGGTGGGGGCTATTTTTATAGTGCTGGTTCCCGGGCCAAATACGATATTTGTGTTGAAGAATAGCGTTGGTCGGGGAGTGAAGGGCGGTTATCTCGCCGCAAGCGGTGTGTTTATCGGTGATGCTGTGTTGATGTTTTTGGCCTATGCCGGTGTTGCCGCCTTGATCAAAACCACGCCTGTTTTATTTAATATCGTTCGTTATCTCGGCGCTTTTTATCTGCTGTATCTCGGTGCGAAGATCCTGTACGCCACACTGAAATCAAAGGCAAGCGACGCCGCTGCTGAGGAAGTCCCGTTTGGCGCCATTTTTAAGCGCGCCTTAATTCTGAGCCTGACTAATCCGAAAGCAATTCTGTTTTATGTTTCGTTCTTCGTGCAGTTCATTGATGTCAATGCGCCGCACTCAGGGCTGTCATTCTTTATTCTGGCTATAACGCTTGAGATAGTGAGCTTTTTCTACCTGAGTTTCCTTATTTTTTCCGGCGCGTTTGTGACCCAGTACATTCGTACCAAGAAGAAGTTGGCTAAGGTGGGTAACTCCCTTATCGGTCTGATTTTCGTTGGTTTTGCTGCCCGTCTGGCGACGCTTCAGTCGTAATCATTGGCCCGCTGAATATGGCGGGCTTCAATATTAAGCTTTTCTTCCCCACACATATCAGCTAATGGTTATAACCAATAAATGGTATTTTAAATGTATATTTTGAGGCGTACTCTGTACACAGCAGCGGTTCAATAAGACTCGCTGGTTGTCGACTGGAAAAGGGAAGAAAAATGCTTCAAATTCCACAGAATCATATCCATACACGCTCAACTCCGTTCTGGAACAAACAAACTGCACCTGCCGGAATTTTCGAACGCCACCTTGATAAAGGCACCCGTGCCGGGGTTTATCCTCGACTGTCAGTTATGCAGGGGGCGGTCAAATATCTCGGCTACGCAGATGAACACAGCCCAGAGCCAGTAGAGGTGATGGTTATTGAGGCCGGTCAGTTTTGCGTTTTTCCGCCGGAAAAATGGCATAACATCGAAGTGATGACCGACGACACTTACTTTAATATCGATTTTTTCGTTGCCCCGGAAGTACTGATGGAGAGTGCAAATCAACGAAAAGTCGTGCGCACTGGCAAGGAGTAAATCATGGGCAAAGCAACTTATACCGTCACAGTAACCAATAACAGCAACGGTGTGTCTGTTGATTACGAGACCGAAGCGCCGATGACATTATTGGTTCCGGATGTCGCGGCAGAAGTGGTCAAAGACCTGGTCAATACCGTCCGTTCATACGATACCGAAAATGAGCATGAAGTCTGCGGATGGTAGTGCTTTCACTTCTGATACCGTTTGAACTGATTGATTCTTAACTTGAAAACCGCACTGCATTTTGATAACGCAGGGCGGTTTTTTATTTGCGCCGGATAGATCGCAGTCCGGAAAAAGATTTCTTAAGAATACCTTAAGAAATTCGCATCGTTTGCTAATAGTTGATCATTCATAGGGGTTATGATCGTGAAACAGTAACAATACAGAACTTCGCGCTTATGAAATTGAATACCCGACTTACATTATCCGCATTCATTCTTGGACTGGTCCTCGTCGCGATCCCGTTCACCGCAAACTGGCATCTTCCTCTGCTCAATGGCGCGGTTGTCACATGGATTGAAAATGGCCAGGCGCTATGGTTATTGTTTGGTGCTGTATTTACTTTCTGCTACATCCGGCCTTTATCGCGTCCTGCAGGCGAGAAGCAATTTTGGCTTTGGGCGGCGGTATGGTGGCTGGTATTACTGGGCCGAAGCACCAGTTGGGGCCGTGATTACTTCCCGGAGCATCCTAAACTGCTGTTCAGAGCTATCTCAGTCGTGTTAATTGCGATGATTATTCTGCCGGTCCTGCTGTCGAAGCACTTACGCCAGGATATTGCCCGGCGCTTGCGTAATGAACCGCTACCGCTGTGGCTACTGGCGATCACCGTCTGCGCATTTTTGATTTCCGATACAGTGGAGCATCATCGCCTGCTGGCGCCTGTCTTTTTGCATAACGCCAGTTACGGCGATTTGATTGAAGAATTGTACGAACTGCCGTTTATGGTGGGATTGTTTCTGATGAACCTCGGTTTTATGCAGCGGGATAAACAGCATGAGTCTGCCGCTATTTGCTTCAGTGAACCGCATCTGGCGAAGTAGTTGGAAAAGGCCTGAGTCTGGAAGGCCAGACTCAGGCGGTCAGGGCGATAATTTACGCAATGGCCTCACACAAGCGTGATTTCATTTCGCTGTACGTTTGTGCGGCATACTTCTCCGCCCATCCCTGATCGGTAATGTGCTCAATTTTGACAGCACAATATTTGGTTTCGGGCGTTTTCGAGATCGGATCAAGGTTATCCTGTGTTAGCTCATTACACGCGCCAATCCACCATTGATAGGTCATATACACTGTGCCGGCATTAATACGCTCAGATACATCCGCACGGCTGATGACCTTGCCTCGGCGCGAGCTTACCCACACCAGGTCACGATGACGGATACCCAGTTTTTCTGCATCATCGGTGTTGATTTGAACATACCCTGGCTCATCAGCCAGCGCCTGTAATGCCGCGCAGTTGCCGGTCATGGAGCGGCAGGAGTAGTGTCCGACCTCGCGCACAGTACACAACACCAGCGGATAGTTCTCATCAGGGACTTCAGCAGGAGCGCGCCACGGAGCGGCAAACAGTTTGCCTTTGCCATTCGCGGTATCAAACTGGCTGTGTGCGTAAAGATACGGTGTGCCCGGGTGATCGAGATCCGGACAAGGCCACTGAACATGGCCCATCTCACCCATTTTCTCATAGGTCACGCCATAGAATAGCGGGCACACTTCGCGCATCTCATCCCAGATTTGCTGATTATTTTGATACTGCATCGGATAGCCCATTTCGCTGGCCAACAGACTGATAATTTCCCAGTCACGTTTAACATCCCCGTGGGGTTCAATCGCTTTCTCAAAACGCTGGAAGCCACGATCGGCGCAGGTAAAGACACCACCGTGTTCGCCCCATGATGTTGCAGGCAACAGGACGTCGGCCAACTCTGCCGTTTTGGTCATGAAGATATCCTGCACGACGATAAAATCGAGCGCGTTAAATCCTTCCCGGACCAGCCCCAAATCAGCCTCGGTTTGCAGCGGATCCTCACCCATGATGTAGTAGGCTTTTATTTTGCCCTCAATCGCCAGATGCGGAACTTCGGTGATGCGCGTTCCGACCTTGTCATCCATCTGATTAACGTCAATCCCCCAGGCGGTGGCGAATTTCTCCCTGACGGCAAAATCGGTCACGTCCTGATACCCCGGAAACTGGTTAGGCAGTACGCCCATATCACATGCGCCCTGCACGTTATTTTGCCCGCGTACCGGGCCAACGCCGACGTTTGGACGTCCCAGATTCCCGGTCAGTAAGGCCAGGCTCGACAGTCCACGCACCACATCAACGGCCTGGCCAAACTGCGTGACGCCCATCCCCCACATCACGGTTGCCGATGGCGCCGCGGCAAATGTACGCATCGCCTGACGAACCTGTTGTGCAGGGATGCCGGTTAAATGTTCTACGGCTTCAGGGGCATAGTCCTTAACGGTTTCCCAGTATGTTTCCAGACCTTCGGCATGTTTATGCACGTACTCGCGATCGTAAAGCTGCTCTTCAATAAGCACATGGCCAAAAGCGTTGACCAGCGCCATGTTGCAGCCATTTTTTAACTGCAAATGCTGATCGGCGATACGGGCGGTTTCAATACGGCGAGGGTCGCAAACAATGATTTTCGCGCCGTTCTGACGAGCTTTAATCACCCGACGGGCCACTATGGGGTGTGAGTCCGCGCAGTTATAACCAAAGATGAGCAGGCATTTTGAGTTTTCAATGTCGCTGATGGAGTTGCTCATTGCGCCATTGCCCAGCGTTTCCTGGAGACCCGCAACGGAAGGGCCGTGACAGACGCGGGCACAGCAGTCGACATTGTTGGTGTTGAGCACCCCACGGGCGAATTTTTGCATCACGTAGTTGGTCTCATTGCCTGTTCCCCGGGAGGAACCTGTCGTCATGATGGCGCGAGGACCATAGGTATTTTTGATTTCAGATAAGCGTTTAGCGGTGTAACGAATGGCCTCATCCCAGCTAACGGGAGTGAATTTTCCACCTTTTTCATAACGGATCATCGGGCGAGTCAGACGGGGAGTCAGAAGGCGGGTGTCGTTCAGAAAGTCCCAACCATAATAGCCTTTCAGGCATAACTGATTTTGGTTCGTTACACCCTCAGCGGCTTCGGCGCGGATGATTTTGTTATTTTCAACAACAAGCTTGAGCTTGCACCCGGCCCCACAGTATGGGCATACACTGGTGATTTTTTTCATCAATAACAGACCTGTTAAATGCTGAAATAGCGCGAATTGTAGACGAAGCCACGTGAATAGATATCACGGGCTACGATGTGTCGTAGTGACGGGTTGTTAAAGCATAAAGCATGCCAAAAATGAAAACCCAGCATTGGCAGGGGGTGCTGCCCAGAGAGCAGAGAGGAATGACTGTCGATTCGTCACTATTGACGAGAAGCGTCAAAAATATCACCGTTTTGTCGTTGGTCTAACTCTATGAAACATCAGAAAAAGATGAAAATTACAGGTGATGCCGATCACAAATTATAATTTTTCAGCGCTATGCTATGCTTTTATACAACGAGTCAATCGTTAACTTAAAAACATAAGTGAGGAAAATAATGGGCATTATTTCATGGGTGATTTTCGGTCTTATCGCGGGGATTTTGGCAAAATGGATTATGCCGGGTAAAGATGGCGGCGGATTCTTTATGACCATTATCTTGGGGGTTGTTGGTGCGGTGGTTGGCGGCTGGATCAGTACCTTCTTTGGCTTTGGCAAAGTTGATGGTTTCAACTTCGGCAGTTTCGTCGTAGCGGTTATCGGCGCGATCGTGGTGCTGTTTATCTACAGAAAGATCAAAAGCTAACTCAATATACAGAGATGAAAGGCCACTGATATGTGGCCTTTTTATTAGTTACCACCAGCCCAGTTCCGTTCCCAGAACCACGATGATAGCCACGCCAATCATAATGAGCGTTGTTTTTTTCATCGTTATGCACCCGGCGCAGCGTAGCCGCCAACAAAAAACCAGGATAAGAAAACGACAGCGGAAATGAAAATAATGACGGGGAAAATAATACCGAGTCGCATAGGATTATCTGCCAGAGTTATTTAAAGACGAGCCAGCATAGCAGGGCTTAATGTACGACAAAAGTGGTTTTACCCTGTCGCTTTTTATCTTTGTACATTGCGCTGTCTGCCATGTGGAGCGCACAGTTTACATCGGTCTCATGCGGATCAATTTCCACCACACCCAGGCTGGCGCCAGGATAAAACAGATGGACGCTGCCCAAGTGATAGTCGCCGCAAATGCGCTGTTGCAGCTGATTTTTCACCTTTTGCAGGCGCTCACACCGATCGCTTTCATCTTCCGGCGACAGGCTAACGACTAAAAATTCGTCACCGCCCAGTCGACCAAGGATATCATTGTCGCTGCATTCGTGGAGCAGGCGCTGTCCGATCTGGATCAGGAACTGGTCGCCAACTTCATGACCAAAGCGGTCATTAATCAGTTTGAAATCATCCAAATCAATATAGGCAACGACGACCTTCTGCCGGAGATGTCGGGCAAGCGAAAATAGGGTTTCAACATTTTCAAAAATCGAGCGCCGGTTCGGTAATCCGGTCAGCGCATCGGTGTAGGAATGCGCAATCAGCGCGGCGTTGGCTTCGCGTAACTGAGCGACCAGCGACTCTTTTTGAATAGACTGGGCGATCAGGCCGGCAAACAGATTCAGCACCTGTTCACCTCGCTCGCTCAATGCCTGCTGACGGCGACTGGTGGCGCAGAGCGTACCGTAAAACGTTCCGTCCGGAAGATGAACAGGCGTGCTGAGAAACGTAGTGATTTCCAGCGCGCGGGCTGCGCTGCATTCCGGCCAGCGTGCGGGCACGTTGTCGCTATACAGACAGTTATCTTCGATGGCGCGTTTGCATAGCGTCTCATCCCACGGGACGGACAGCCCTTCCGGGATCTGCATTTGTTTGCTATTGCGCGCGTACAAAATATGCTGCAGGCGAGCATCTAAATCGACCTTGGTTAAATAGGTTGATTCCATCTCTGTCACCACCTCCAGCATCTCCAGAAGTTGCCGAACCAGACTCTCAACAGACTGCTCCGTGGCTAAGGATTGTGAGACTCTGGCGAGGATCATGTCCGACATGAGGTGTAAATACTCCTGAATAAT
>OKVL01000694.1_pt1 | contig 18196 bp, 17 predicted proteins | sample 1606791 | NCBI WGS metagenome assembly OKVL01 (sample SAMN03281006, study PRJEB24777) | human gut metagenome | isolation source: fecal sample PR165 from 1 month old male Malay infant, vaginally delivered...
GTCTTAGTAAGCCAACACTTACGCGTTACCGGCTTTCCTGGCGGCAGCGGCAAGCGCCTCGCCATCCATCCGGTAAAATAGCTTGTCCGGCAGCGGAGACGCGTTGAAACCATTGTAGAAGGCCAGGACTTTCGGATTGTTGCGGTCGGCGGTCCAGTCGACGCGCTTGTAACCCCGCTCCAGCGCCAGTTTGGCCAGTGCATGCATCAGCGAGGTCCCGGCTCCACTGCTGCGATGCGCCTTTGAAACGAAGAGCTCCTTGAGAAACAGGCCGGATTGCAGGCCCGGCCCCGGATAGATCGACGAGAACGCGGCAAAGCCAACGAGCTCATCGGTGCCGGCGACCAGGATTTCCGTCCCATCGGGCATATCCCGCAATCCGCGCAGTATTTCCGCGCGCGGCGGACAGGGCACGTTGTAATGGGCCTGCATTTCCTCAAACAGGGCCGCAAGCTGCGGGTGATCCGACGGATTGGACAAACTGACTTTCATCAATCCCGCATTCCTTTCCATGCAAAGGCGGCTCCAGCCAATACCGGAACCGCCTCTTTCGTCTCTTCGGCCCTATGCTTTATTCGCCGGCATTGATGGTAACGGGCGTCAGCTTGTTGGCCTTCAAACCATACTTTTCCAAAAGTGCATCATAGGTACCATTCGTCTGCAGTTTTTCAAGCGCCACTTTCACCGCATCGCGCAATTGGGTCTCGCTTTTCAGAACCGGAATGCCGGCTAGAGACTGGCTGAATGCCTCGCCGAGCGTAACGTAAGTATCGGGTTCCAGCTTCTGGTTGTAGGGAAGGGTTTCATTGCCCTGGGCCGCTGCCTGGAGACGCTGGCTCTTGATCTGCGTGCGGGCATCGGCGGACCCTTCCGTGCCCATGACATTGATCGCGGGCTTACCCTTGGCAACGCAGTTGGCTTCGCTCCAGGCGGTGATCTGCGCGGGCCAATCCGTCGAGCGGCTGGCGCCCACCGACTTGCCGCAAAGATCGTCCACCGACTTGATTTCGCCGGCCAGGGCCTTGGATGTGTAGAACTGCGCACCCGACTTCATGTAATCGACGAAGTCCGCCGTTTCCTGGCGGGCCTTCTTGTCGCTCATGCCGGCCATCGCCAGATCGACGCGGCCTGTCTGCAGGGACGGCAGCATCTGGGCAAAAGCGATTTCCTGCCATTCGACTTTCAGACCAAGTTCCTTGCCGATGGCTTCGCCAAGCTCGATGTCAAAACCCTGCAGCACATTGGTGGCCGGGTCCTTGTAGGTGATCGGCGGATAGTTCGGCATGGTCGCGATAACCAGTTTACCGGCATCCTTGATGCGGGCCGGAAGGTCCTGTGCCATGGCAGAAAAGCTGAATGCCAGCGCTCCACCGAGAATTGCAAGCCGTGTCATGGTTTTCATGTCTGGTTCCTCTCTGGCCGGTTCTTCCGGCCTGTTGATTTCAGTTCGGCTCAGGACAACACCGCTGCGATGAAGTCCTGTGTGCGTTTTTCTTTCGGGCTGCTGAGGATGTCATGCGGGGTTCCGGTCTCGACAATCCGGCCGCGGTCCATGAACACCACCCGGTGCGCAACCTCGCGGGCGAAACCGAGTTCGTGCGTGACCACGATCATCGTCATGCCACTGGTGGCGAGATCGCGCATGACACTCAGCACGTCGCCAACCAGTTCCGGATCGAGCGCCGATGTCGGCTCGTCGAACAGCATCAGTTTGGGCTGCATGGCGAGGGCGCGGGCAATGGCGATGCGCTGCTGCTGCCCGCCGGAAAGTTCGCTGGGATAGGCATCCTTCTTGTCGGCCAGACCGACCCGTTCGAGCAAAGCCATGGCTTCCGGGATGACGCTGCTTTTCGCACGCTTCTGGACGATAACCGGCCCTTCGACGATGTTTTCCAGCACCGTCATATGGGCGAAAAGGTTGAACCGCTGGAACACCATGCCGCTTGCCAGGCGCTGGCGCGAAATCTCCGCATCGGTCAGTTCATAGAGCTTGTTGCCCTCCTGGCGAAAGCCGACCAGTTCGTCGTCGACCCAGATGGCGCCGGAGTCGATGCGCTCCAGCTGGTTGACACAACGCAGGAGCGTGCTTTTGCCGGAGCCCGAAGGCCCGATGATACACAGGACTTCGCCGTGACTGATTTCAAGTGACACGTTCTGCAACGCGTGAAACGGCCCGAAATACTTGTTGACGTCTACCGCTACGACCATGGCTGACATGTTCAGACTCCTTCCGCTGCGGCAGGTTCGGTGCGCTTGCCGGTCCGGCGCCCCAGGCTTTTCGAGTAGTGCTTCTCGAGGAGATGCTGGCCGATGGAAAGAATGGTCACAACCGCCAGATACCAGATGGCCGAAACGATCAGCAGTTCCATGACGCGGTTGTTGGCGTAGTACACGGCCTGTGCATTACGCAGGATTTCCGCGTACTGGATGACACTGGCAACCGAGGTCAGCTTGACCATGCTGATAACTTCATTGCCGACAGGCGGAATGATCACGCGCATGGCCTGCGGCAGCACGATACGGCGCAGCATGGTCAGCCGGGTCATGCCGATGACCTTGGCGGCTTCGATCTGGCCGTTGTCGACGGACAGGATGCCGCCGCGAACGACTTCGGCGGTGTAGGCGCCCTGATTGATGCCAAGGCCGAGCAGCGTCGCCATGAACGGCGTCATGAAATCGACGGTGCGCATTTCGAACAGGCCGGGAATGCCGAGTGTCGGAAAGATCAGGGCGAGATTGAACCAGAGCAGCAATTGCAGCAGCAGCGGCGTTCCCCGGAAAAACCAGATGTAGAAAACCGCCACATATTTCAGCACCGGATTGGGCGACATGATCATGATGGCAAAGACGACGCCGAGCACCAGCCCGAGGGCCATGGCACAGATCGTCATGAGGATGGTGTTCCACAGACCGGCGAGAATGGCCGGTGCGGTGAAGAACTGGCCGACCACCGGCCAGGCAATCTGGCCCTGGGCAAAAGCCTTGACGATCATGGCCAGCACCAGAATGATCAGGGCGGCGGCCAGCCAGCGGCCATAGTGGCGCCGGGGCTGGTGCTTCAGGTGCGCAATGGAATATTTGGCAGGCGGGACGGAAACCGTGTGTTCGATATTGGCCATCGTACTCATCCTTTCAAAGCCGCTGTCGGGCTCGCATAGGAGGATAGCCACTCCCGCTGCGATTCCAACACGGTTTTGAGCCTGACGATCTGCTCGCGAACCCGATCCGGGGCCGTTCCGCCATAGCCCTTGCGCGCGTCGACGGCCGCCTGCGGCGACAGGCTTGACCGGATCGACGGCAGCAGCCTGACATCGACGGCGGCAAGGTCATCGTCGCTCACATCCTCAAGGCCGATATTCCTGTCTTCACAGGAACGCACCAGCGCACCGGTGATTTCGTGCGCCTCGGAGAAGGGCACGCCTGTCTTGGCCAGCCAGTCGGCGACCTCGGTTGCCAGTGTAAAGCCGTCGACCGACTGCCTGCGCATGATATCGGTGTTGACGCGCATGGTCCGGATCAGGCCGGCCATGGCGGGTACGACGAGCGTCAGGGCATCGATCGTATCGAAGGCGGCATGCTTGTCCTCGGCAAGGTCACGGTTATAGGTGAAGGGCAGCCCCTTGAGGGCGACGAGCATCGTCGTCAGGCTGCCGATCAGCCGGGAAGCACGGCCGCGCGTCAGTTCGGCGATATCACAGTTCTTCTTCTGCGGCATGATCGACGAGCCGGTGGCATAGCCATCATCCATTTCGATCCAGCGGAACTGGCGCGAGGACCACAGGAAAAGCTCCTCGGCAAGACGCGACAGGTGCACGCCGAACATGGCTGTTACAAAGAGGAATTCCGCCACATGGTCGCGGCTGCCCACCGCATCGATGGAGTTTTCGCACGGCGCGTCATAGCCAAGCTCGTGCGCCGACAGCTCCGGCTGCACGGCGATGCTTGAACCAGCCATGGCAGCCGCTCCGAGCGGCGAGCGTGCCGCGCGCCTGTCCCAATCGCGCAGCCGGTCAAGATCGCGGGCAAAGGTCTGGGCATGGGCCAGCAGCTGATGGGCAAAGCTGATGGGCTGGGCCGGCTGCAAATGGGTGAAACCCGCGGTGAGCGTCGTCACGTGGGCTTCCGCCTGGCCGGTCAGCGCCTGCTGCAGGAGAAGAATATCCGCACCGAGCCCGCGCGCCACATCGCGCAGATAAAGCTTCAGGTCGTTGGCGGCCTGATCATTGCGGGAACGGCCCGCCCGCAGCTTGCCGCCGAGCGCACCGATGCGTTCGCCCAGAACCCGCTCCAGGAATGTATGAATATCTTCATCGGCAGCGGATGGCTCGATCGCGCCGGCCGCGTAGTCGGCGCCGATGCCCTTGATTGCCGCGAAAACCGTTTCCGTTTCGGCCTCGGTCAAAATCCCGGCGCGCACCAGTTCCCGCGCATGGGACAGCGACGAGGTCAGGTCATACGGGACAAGCCGGAAATAGCTGCTTTCCGAACGGGAAAGCGCTGTCAGCTCAGGTGATGGGCTCGTCCTGAAACGCGCCCCCCACAAACGGACGGACTGCTCGGTCATGGCATTTATTCCCCTTTTTCTCGTTGTTGGAAGCTTATGGTTGTGTTTTTGACACGACAAACGAAATGAATTCGCATATCCATTCCAAAAAGGAATACCCTCTGTTCCAAAGAACCAGCGAGGCGAAGGCGATGGTATCCGGCCGGATATATCCGTCCACACGGGCATTGCAGGTCATTGCGGCGATTGCCGAACATGGCAGCACGACGGCCTGCGCCAAGGCATTGAACATGACGCAGAGTGCCGTCAGCAAGCAATTGCTGGCGCTGGAAGCCCTGGCCGGCGTTCCGCTGTTTGTCCGTACCCCCTACGGCCTCTCGACCACGGAAGCGGGCAGGATTTATGTGGTCGAAGCCCGCATCGCGCTTGGCGCCATGGAGAATGCGGCCTTGCGGGTTGCCGCATTGGGATCGTCGCCCAATGCCATCAAGCTGCACATCCTGCCGATCATGGGCGACCGCTGGCTGATCCCGCGCTTTGCCAGCTTCGCCGAAGCGCATCCGGACATCAATGTTGAACTGTCGACCTTTGCCAACAATGATCTGATCAACCAGGCGGATGCTGCGTTTCGTTTCGGCGAAGGCGATTGGCCCGATCAGGACAACCACTACCTCTTTGGCCGCGAGGTGGCGCTCGTCGGTGCGCCGCACTTCATTGCCCGGCTTGGCGGCATCCGGCATCCCGGCGACATCGGCGCGTTTCCGCTGCTCCACCACAAGCACACGCCCCTGCGCTGGGAGGAGTTTGCCGAAGCGCAGCGCATCACCGATTTCGCGCCGGACCGTATCACGCATTTCGGCTTCTATGCGCTGGTCATCCGGGCGGCAATTGCGGGACAGGGGCTGGCACTGGTGCCGCGCGGCCTGATCGCCGACGAGCTGGCCAGCGGCAAGCTCGTCAATCCGCAAGGCTTTGGGTTCGTCAGCCGCCACGCCTATTGGCTGACCTGTCCGCAGGACCGTCCGCAACGACCGGCCATGCGCATATTCCTTGACTGGCTGCTTCGGGAAGTCAGCTCCATGCCGTCCGACATGCGGTGATCCGGCCGATCAAACCTGCGTGTTTTCAGGGCCCATCCCATTCAAAAATATTTAATCAACTTGTCATGGAACCGGACGGACTCCCGACGCATTTCCTCGTCTAGTCTGGCATTGCCAAACAGCATGCCATGCTCATCAGAATACTCAGGGAGGAAGTGATGAACGACAAGCGTTTTCCCATACCGGTCATGGTCAAACTGGGCGCTACGGGCCAAAGGGCCATCACCAGTGTCTGGGAAGCGATGGAGTGCCTGCAGCGCTACTGGCCGTCGAAGACCGGCGCGAGCTATCGCCGCGCATTGCAGGCCTGTCTCGATGCCCTGGACGGGTGGAAACCCGCCCACAAGGCGCGTCATGCCTTTATCAGCGCCGCGCGCGATGCCGGGGGGTTTCTTGATACGAGGCTGCGTCAGGAACCGGAGCGGGCGACGCCGGGACCCATATGCTCCGGCGGCGCCCATTCTCCGATATCAGCGAATATCCGCCCGCGCCCGCGGGCGTTTTTCATTCAGCTCATGGCTGAACACAGCGGGCGGCAGCGGCGCGAGCTTGCGGATGATATCGGCGCCCTTTTCGCCCATCATGATGGTCGGTGCATTGGTGTTGCACGAGGGAACCCGCGGCATGACGGAGCTGTCGCAGACACGCAGCCCCTCCAGCCCATGCACCTTCAGGTCGAGGCCGACAACGGCCATGGAATCGGTGCCCATCCTGCAGGTGCCGACCGGATGGTGATCGGTCTTGGCATTGGCGCAACCATAATCGAACAATTCCTCGTCCGAATTGTACTTCGGCCCCGGCAGGCGTTCCGCCATGACGAAGGGCTTCAGTGCCGCCTGGTTCATGATTTCGCGCGCAAGTTTCAATCCTTCGATCGACATCTTGCGGTCGTGCGGATCGCTCCAATAGTTGGGATCGATCAGCGGCGCGGCCATTGGATCGGCCGATTGCAGCCGCACCGTGCCGCGCGACCGCGGATGCAGATAGGCCGAATTCAGGGTGACACCAGCATTCTTCAGCCGTTCGACACCCGCCTCGATGCCCGACCCCAGTCCGAGATGGAACTGAATGTCAGGCGAACGGGCGTCGGGATCGGCGTACCAGAAACCGCCTGTTTCAAACAGGCTGGACGCGACAGGACCGGAGCGGAACAGCACATATTGCAGCCCGGCCCACAGGGTGCGGTGCAGCTTGGCGACGCCGTCATAGGTGTGATCGCCGGTGCATTCGGAAATCACGAACAGATCCAGATGATCCTGCATGTTCTCGCCGACACCGGGCAGGTTATGCACGACGGGAACGCCGGTTTTCCGCAGGTGATCCGCCGCGCCGATACCCGACTGCAGCAGCAGTTTCGGCGAGCCGATGGCGCCGGAACTGACCAGCACTTCCCGCTCGGCGCGGATGATCTCGCGGGCGTTGCCTTTGGCGATTTCAACACCGACGGCCCGGCCGTTCTCCACCACGATTTTTGTCACCTGCGCGCCCATGCGGACCGTCAGGTTCTTGCGGCCCTTGACCGGGGCAAGATAGGCCATCGAGGCCGATGAGCGGCGGCGATCGCGCTGGGTCAGCTGGTAGAAACCGACACCGGCCTGCTGCCTGCCGTTGAAATCATGATTGTAGGGAATGCCGAGTTCCTGCCCGGCCCGGATATAGGCATCGCAGATCGGCAGTGTCGCCACCGGCATGGAAACACCCAGCGGCCCGCCATAGGAATGGTAGTCATCGGCAAAGCGCTGATTGTCTTCGGCACGCTTGAAGTAGGGCAGCACGTCGCGGTAGCTCCAACCCCCACAGCCATCTTCCGAGGCCCACAGGTCGTAATCGGTTGCATTACCGCGCGTATAAAGCTGTGCGTTGATGCTGGACCCGCCACCGATGACCTTGGCCTGCGTATAGCGCAGCACGCGGTTCTTCATGTGCTTCTGTGGCACGGTCGACCAGCCCCAACTGGCGACACCCTTGGTCATCTTGGCAAAGCCGGCCGGCATGTGGAACAGCGGATTCCAGTCGCCGCCGCCGGCCTCGAGCAGCAGGACCTTTACCTCGGGGTCCTCGCTGAGGCGATTGGCAAGCACACACCCCGCAGGGCCGGCACCGGTGATGATGTAATCGTAGGAGGATGATTTTTGGGTTGAGTTTGCCATGACTCAGGCACCCCCCTCTGGGCGGCCGCCCATCTCTCCCACAAGGGGGGAGATCACATCGGCATTGACGTTTTTGCATCTTGAACAGCGATGCAAGGCGAAATGAAACGAAACTGACAGCTGATCTCCCCCCTTGTGGGGGAGATGTCCGGCAGGACAGAGGGGGGTGAAATTCATGTTTTGCAACCTGCTAAAGTCGATTGATCGAAAGGGCGCCATCCGCGTTGATGATCGAGCCTGTGGCAAAGTTGAAATCGCCGCCGGCCAGCGCCGCAACGATGCGGCCGAGATCATCCGGCTCACCCCAGCGCTTCATCGGCACGAGTCCTTCGGCGATGCGTTTGTCGTACTTGGCTGCGGCAACGACCGTCATGTCGGAGCGGATGATGCCGGGACGCACGTCGAAAACGCTGATCCCCTCTTCCGCAAGCCGCACGGCCAGCCCTTGCGTGAACGACGCCAGTGCCGCCTTGGTCATGCAGTAATCGAGACGTTCCGGCGAGGTCATCTCCGCGGAAACCGATGTGATGTTGACGATCGTACGGGCGGCCCCCCCATCGGTGCGGCCAAGCATGGCCCGCAGCACCGCCTGGGTGAAGAACACGGTTCCCCGCACATTGATATCAAAGATCGCATTGTAGTTTGCCGGCTCAAGATCGAGGAAATCACCACGCACTTTCGAACCGATGCCGGCATTGTTGACCAGACAATCAATCCGGCCGAATGCTGCCACGACGGCGCCGACGGTTTGCGCGTGATTGGAAAGTTCAGCCAGATCCGCCTCGATAAACCGTACTTTTACGCCGAGTGATTCCAGTGCTGAAACAGCGGCATCAGCCGCTTCATCCCGCACGAGGTCGGTGATCGCCAGATCAAATCCCCTGGCGGCAAGCGCCGTGGCAATACCAAGGCCGATGCCGCGCCGGGCGCCGGTAACCAGGGCGACGGGTTTGTGCTGGATACTCATCATGCAAGCTCCCCGGCAATGATGTGATCGGCGACGCGCAGCGCCTGTGCGGCGATGGTCAGCGCCGGGTTGACCGCGGCTGATGTCGGCAGGAAGGCGGCATCGACGACAAACAGGTTCGGGTGGTCGAAGGCGCGGCAATGGACATCCAGCGGTGCCTGCGCCGGGTCGGTGCCCATCCGCACCGTGCCGCATTGATGCGACGGGGTCTTGCGGTCAAAGGCCTTGGACAGAACGAGGGGAAATCCGGCGGCCCGCAGCACCGACTTGATCCGGGCGACCAGTTTCTGATGTGCCGGCCAGTTGCTGCGCACCCATTCGAGAATAATCCTGTCATCGTCGACGCGAACGCGGCTCTCCGGTTTCGGCACATCCTCGCTCATGGCGAGGAAATCCACCGTATGATTGCAGAACCGGTTGAGAATCCATTCAGGTACGAGCTTGAGGTCCGACTTCAGCACGGGCCCGCTGATCCGCCCGAGCAATTGCACATTGCCGAGCGGTGCACCACCCTCGCCGTCGGACAGGTAGAAATCATTGAAGCCGAACGTCTTCTGATAGATGGAATCATTGCGGAAGCGCGGATCGAACCCGATGACCGCCGACAGGTTGTGATTCATGAAGTTGCGGCCGACCTGATCCGAGCGGTTGGCAAGACCGGCGGGATTGCGGCTGTCAGCCGAACGCAACAGAAGCACCGCGGATTGAACGGCGCCTGCCGAGAGGATCACCAGTTTGGGTTTGAGAACAGCAGGTACGCCATCCCTGACGTAATGCACGGCGGCAATCGATTTTCCGTCTGCAGCTGTCTCGAGCCGCGTGACGCGCGAATTGGTCTGCAGGCGGATATTGCCATGCTTCAATGCCTGGGCAAGGGCAGTGGTCTCCGCATCCATCTTGCCGTTGAAGCTGTTGGGGTGTGCATCCCAGGGCGTCCTGCCGTGGGACATCCATGTATCGATATCGACGCCGAGCGGCAGGGAAAACGGATGGACACCGGCAACACGCAGCCGCCTGCGCAGGATACCGATGGGTTCCTCGTCCGGCACGGGGGGAAAGCCGTAGGGCGTCGAATGATGCGGTTCCGTCGGGTCTTCGCCTTGGCTTCCGCGCACCTCATAGAGCGCCTCCGCCTTGCCGTACCACGGCTCCAGCTCGTCATAGGCAAACGGCCAGGCGGGTGAGACCCCCTCGAGATGCCGCATCTCGGCAAAGTCCTCGGCCCGGTAACGCGTCAGCACCGCGCCATAGAACTTCGAATTGCCGCCGACATTGTAGTAATTGCCGGGATTGAACGCCTTGCCGTCCGCATCGTACCAGCTTTCATCCGGGCGGAAGAAACCCTTCTGGAAGATCGCGCGCGGATCGCGGTTCTCCGGACGGTCGGGCAAATGACCACCCGCCTCCAGGATCAGGATGTCTGCTCCCGATCCCGCCAGACCGGCGGCAATAGTCGACCCGCCAATCCCCGAACCGATGATGACAATATCGGGGGATTGGCTTCGTTGCGACGCGGCGTTCATGACATCGTGATCGTCAGGCGCCGATACGCAGCTGCGATTGCGGATCGAAGAACACGGCCTTGTCGAGATTGAACGCCAGCTGTGTCTTCTGCCCCGGCAGGATCTGGGCGTCGGCACGCAGGCGCGCCACCACTTCCTTGCTGCCAAGCCTGGTCACGGCGAAGGTATCGGACCCCGCTGGTTCGACCACGTCGATCAGGCACTCGCCTTCCACCAGCGAACTCGCATTGCGGTCTGCCCCATCGGGATCGGTCAGGGCTTCCGGACGGATGCCGAAAATCACATCCTTGCCGGAATGGCCCACCAGCGCGCTGTTGGTCTTCTTGATCGGCAACCGCAACGGCGAGGAATCGGGCCGGTCGAGCACGACGCTCAAATCCGAAGCACCGCCCTCGATTTTCGCCTTGAGCAGGTTCATGGCCGGCGAGCCCATGAAGTCGGCGACAAACAGGTTGGTCGGATTGTTGTAGATTTCCGCCGGGGTGCCGAATTGCTGCAGGATGCCGTCCTTGAGCACGGCGATCTTGGTGGCCAGCGTCATCGCCTCGATCTGGTCGTGCGTCACATAGACGATCGTGGTTTTCATCCGCTGGTGCAGGCGCTTGATCTCGGTGCGCATGTCGACGCGCAGCTTGGCATCGAGATTGGACAGCGGCTCATCGAACAGGAACACCTGCGGGTTGCGCACGAGCGCCCGGCCCATGGCAACGCGCTGGCGCTGGCCGCCGGACAGCTGGCTCGGCTTGCGGTCGAGCAGATGGCCGATCTGCAGCATGTCGGCAACCTGCTTGATGGCCTTCTCACGCTCGTCTTTCGGCACGCCGCGGATTTCCATGCCGAAGGCGATGTTTCCGCCAACGGTCATGTTCGGATAAAGCGCATAGGACTGGAACACCATGGCGATATCGCGCTTGGACGGGTGCAGGCCGCTGATCGATTTGCCCTTGATCGAAATGTCGCCGGAACTGATCGGTTCGAGCCCGGCAATGGTGTTGAGCAGGGTGGACTTGCCGCAGCCGGAAGGGCCGACGAGGACGAGAAAGCCACCCTCGTCGATCTCGATATTGATGTCCTTCAGGATCGGGACATTGCCATAGGATTTATGCAGGTTCTTGATCTGGAGAAATGACATTGGGTTATCCCTTCACGGCGCCGGACATAAGTCCACGGACGAAGTAGCGCCCGGAAACGATGTAGACGATAAGAGTTGGCAGTGCGGCGAGGATCGCGCCGGCGAAATGCACGTTGTATTCCTTCACGCCCGTCGACGAGTTCACCAGGTTGTTGAGCGCGACCGTCATCGGCGTGCTGCTGAACCCCGAGAACGAGGCGCCGAACAGGAAGTCGTTCCAGATGTTGGTGAACTGCCAGATGACGGACACCACGATGATCGGACCCGACGACGGCAGCAGGATGCGCCAGAAAATCTGGAAGAAGCTGGCGCCGTCGATCTGCGCAGCGCGGACCAGCTCCGTCGGGAATGCTTCGTAGTAGTTGCGGAAATACAGCGTGGTGAAACCGAGACCGTAGATCACGTGCACGAAAATCAGGCCCTGAATGGTGCCGGCCATTCCGAGAGCGCCGAGAACCCGCGCCATCGGTATGAGGACGATCTGGAACGGAATGAAGCAGCCGAGCAGCAGCATGCCGAACATGACGTTCGAGCCGCGGAACCGCCACTTCGTCAGCACATAGCCGTTCAGCGCGCCCAGCACCGTTGAAATCGCCACGGCCGGGATGACCATGATGATCGAGTTGATGAAGTAAGGCTTCAAACCTGTCGGCTGCACGCCGATCTGGGCCGTGGACCAGGCCGCAAGCCAGGGCTCGATGGTCCATTCATGCGGCGGCGACAGCATGCCACCCTGACGGATTTCATCAAGGGTCTTCAGCGAATTCACCACCATGACGTAGAGCGGCAAAAGGTAGTAAAAGGCGAAGACCAGCAGGGCGATATAGATAAGGACGCGGGTCATCTTGCCGCTGGAGATGGCATTGTCCGGACTCGGAGCGCTCATTTGCTGCCTCCCCTGACTTCAGAATAGAGATAGGGAATGATGATCGCGAAAATGGTGATCAGCATGATGATGGCCGAGGACGCGCCGATGCCCATGGAATTGCGTGTAAACGTATAGGAATACATGAAGGTCGCAGGCAGTTCGGTTGCCTGTCCGGGGCCGCCGCCGGTCAGCGCGATCACCAGGTCATACGCCTTGATGGCGAGATGGGCGAGCACGACAAAGGCCGACAGGAAAACCGGACGCATCAGCGGAATGATGATGCGGCGATAGATCATGGCCGTCGAGGCGCCGTCGATCTGTGCCGCCTTGATAATCTCGTTGTCGACGCCGCGCAGTCCGGCAAGGAACATGGCCATGACGAAGCCGGAGGACTGCCAGACGGCGGCGATCACCACCGTATAGATCGCCATCTTGGAATCCTTGATCCAGTTGAAGGCGAAACTGGTCCAGCCCCACTGGTGCATGGTGTTCTCAAGGCCGATGCCGGGATCGAGGAACCATTTCCAGGCAACACCGGTCACGATGAACGACAGCGCCATAGGATAGAGGTAGATCGGCCGCAGGAAACCTTCGATGCGGATCTTCTGATCCAGCAGGATGGCAAGGCCAAGCCCGATGACGGTGCAGATGATGATATAGAGCGAGGCAAAAATACCCAGATTGGTGATGGCTCGCCACCAATGCGGCAAAGCCCACAATTTGCGGTAATTCTCCAGTCCGACAAAACCAAAGGACGGCAGCATCTTGCTGTCGGTGAACGACAGGACGCCCGTATAGATGATAAAGCCATAGACGAAGATCAGGACAATCAGAAAACTCGGCCCCAACACCAGTTTGGGTATCAAGTCCTGTATGCGGCTGCGGGTATCCATAGCCTCACCCCTTCAACTCTTAAGTTCTGGTCATTGCCGTGCATGTTCACGGGAACCTGTCCGGGGCTTTGCGCCCCGGACAGAAGGAGCGCGCTTACTTGGCAGCGTCCACGGCGGAAACGAGTTCCTTGACCGCTGCGTCTGATGTCAGGTCACCGTTGAATTCGCGGGTAACCACGTCATAGATCGCATTCTTGATGGCGGCCGGAACCGCATAGCCATGGGCCATGGAACCGTAGAGCGTGCCGGCCTTGTTGGCTTCAGCAAGATCCTTGATCGCCTTCTTGCCGCAGGCATCGAAGGCTGCATCGGACACATCGGTACGTGCCGGAGCTGAACCCTTCACGACATTGAAAGCGGACTGGAAGGTCGGGCTCTCGATGGACGATGCCATGACGAGCTGCGACTTGTGCTCAGCATCGCTCTTCTTGAAGAACAGGAACTGATCAGAGTTGAACGTGACCGAACCCTGGGTGCCCGGGAAGCGCATGCAAACGAAGTCCTTGCCTGGCTCCTTCTTGGCCTTGACGAACTCGCCCTTGGCCCAATCGCCCATGAACTGCACGCCGGCCTTGCCTTCGATAACCATGGTGGAGGCAAGGTTCCAGTCGCGACCGGAGAAGTTGTTATCCACATAGGAGCGCAGCTTGGTCATGCGGTCAAACGCTTCCTTCATCTTCGCGCCGCCCAAAGCCTTGGGATCGAGATCGATGAAAGCCGCCTTGTAGAAGTCATTGCCAGCACGACCGCGTCGAAAATCGTCGCGTCCTGCCATGGCTGACCGCCGTGGGCGATCGGTGTGATGCCCTGCTTCTTGAAGTTGTCGAGAAGGGCAATCAGTTCGTCCCAATTCTTGGGTTCCTTGCCGCCAGCCTTGTCGAGTGCAGCCTTGTTGATCCACATCCAGTTGGTGGAGTGGACGTTGACCGGTGCGGCGATCCAGTGACCGTCATATTTGGAGAAGTTCTGCAGCGCGCCGGGAATAACGTCGGCCCACTTTTCCTTCGATGCGACATCGTCAAGGTTGGCAAGAACGCCCTGCTTGGCCCAGTCGGTGATGTCGAAGCCCAAGGCCTGCACGGCTGTCGGAGGGTTGCCGCCGGTGACGCGGGCGCGCAGAACGGTCATGGCTTCCGTACCGCCACCACCGGCAACAGGCATGTCGGACCAGGTGATGCCCTTCTTTTCCAGATCCTTCTTCAGGACTTCCAGCGCTGTCGCCTCAATGCAGGACTTCGACGTTTTCGGCAGCGCGGGCCATCGTGGCCGTGCCGAGCAGCATGGCTGCCGCAGCAACCGTATTCATCAACTTATTCATTTCATTCCTCCCAAGGAAAAAAAGATAAAATTCCCACTACCCTAGACCTCAGTTATCCCTCAGCCTGCCTCATTCATACAATAAGCCGAATGGCGAATACAATCGATTTAATTCGACGCCCAAAGTAATGTCCTCCGCCCCATGTGCATGTTCAGGGTCTTGGTCTCGGTGTAGTCCTCGACCGCATGACGGCCCAGTTCACGACCAAGGCCAGACTGGCGATAACCGCCGAACGGCAGCTCCGCTGCACCATCCATGAACGTGTTCATCCAGATGGTCCCGGCACGTACCCGGCGGCCTACCGTCAGGCACGTATCGAAATCGCGGCTCCATACGCCTGCCGACAGGCCGTAGTCGATGGAATTGGCAATCCGGATGGCGTCTTCCATCGTTTCGAATGTTAGCACGGAAAGCACAGGACCAAACACTTCTTCACGCGCGACGGCCATATCCGGCTGCACCGCCGAAAGAATGGTCGGGCTCATATACTGCCCAAGGCCGAGATCCAGCGGCGTACCGCCATGGGAAACGGCAGCGCCCGCCGATGCGGCATTGCGCACATAGGTGTCGATCTTGGCCAGATGTTCCGGTGTAATGATCGCGCCGACCTTGGTCTGCGGATCAAGCGGATCGCCAACCCGGACCTTGGCCGACAGCGCGGCAACACGCTGCGTGACCTCATCGGCAATATCCCGATGAACGATCAGGCGTGAACCGGCATTGCAGCATTCACCGGCATTGAAATAGGCGCCGAACACCGCCGCATCGATGAAATCATCGAGATTGGCATCGGGGAAAACGATCTGCGGATTCTTGCCGCCAAGTTCCAGCGAGACCTTTTTCAGCGTCTGGGCGGCATTGGCCATCGTCAGCTTGCCGACAAGGGTCGAGCCTGTGAACGAGACCATATCGACATCCGGATGGGTGGTCATCGGTGCGCCGACCTCGGCGCCCGTGCCGGCAAGGATGTTGACGACACCGGCGGGAACACCGGCTTCCATGAGGATTTCACCGAGAACGAGCGTCGATCCCGAGGTCAGTTCGGACGGCTTGACGACGGCCGTGCAGCCGGCGGCCAGGGCAAAGGGCAGTTTCTGGCTGACGATGAGGAAGGGGAAATTCCACGGCGTGATGATGGAGATGACACCGATCGCCTCACGCAGGACCACACCCAGCGTGCCGTCGCCCAGCGTGTTGTAGCTTTCACCATGCAGATCGCGGCCGAGCGCGGCGGCATAGCGCCAGATATCGACCGCGCCGCCCAGCTCGCCCTTGGCCTGCGAAATTGGTTTGCCGGATTCGATGCAGTCGAGATAGGCAAGTTCGTCGGAACGTGCGGCAATCAGATCAGCCGCCTTGAGCAGGATATTCGAGCGTTCGGCACCGGTCATGCGCGACCACGGGCCGTTGTCGAAAGCATTGCGGGCAGCACGGATGGCGCGCTCCGCATCGGCTTTCGTACCCGCCTGATAGCGCGAGACCACGACACCATGGCCGGGGCTCTTGCGCTCGATCACGCCGCCCTCTGCACCATCGGTCCATTTGCCGTCGATCAGCATCCGGAATTCGCGCACCTTGAAATTGTCGAGCGCTTGTGGCCGCATCAGAACCGTCATTACCATTCTCCCTTGAACACGGGCTCACGCTTTTCGGCGAAGGCCGAAACACCTTCTTTCAGGTCCGCTGTTTTGGCGACGAGGATCGAGCCGAGGGCTTCGACCGCCGTGCCATTGTCTTCGCCGTTAGCCGACGCAATCATCAGTTTCGCCACTTCCACCGCAGCCGGTCCGCGCCTGGCGATCCGCTCCGCATAGGCCTGGGCCGCGGTGACGGCGGCACCGGTTTCCACCACATGGTCGACGATCCCGAGCGTGGCGGCTTCGGTCGCGCTGAAGATTTCACCGCCCAGCGCCATGCGGCGGACAGCCTGTGCCCCGAACCGGCGGACAAGCCGCTGCGTTCCCGACCAGCCCGGCACCATGCCGAGGCCCGTCTCCGGCAGACCGATGCGGATATGCGTCTCGGCAATGCGAATATCGGCAGCAGCGGCAAGTTCGAGCCCGCCGCCCAGCGCATGGCCGTTGAGCGCGGCAATCAATGGCACGCGCAACGTCGCCAGACGCTCGAACACGCGATGCCCGAAACGAACCCAGGCGTGACCGAATTCGTTCGGCGTCATCGCCGCCCAGGCCTTGATGTCGCCGCCTGCGGAAAAGGCTTTGCCGGCGCCGGTCAGGATGGCGACGCGAATATCGGCATTGGCCTCCAATTCGTCGCACGCGGCCGAAAGTTCCTTCAGCATGGCAATATCGAAAGCGTTGAGTTTTTCCGGGCGCGACACGGTGATGGTTGCGACAGGCCCGTTGAAGTCAACCGTGATGCGGGGCTCAGCCATGGAGCGTCCTTTCCGGTTTCTGCGGCAGCTTCAAGCCGAAAGGCCCTTCGGCAAAGAGCTCTGCCGCCATCAGTTTCAGATCGCCGGCAACGATGAGCGGGAATTCCGACTGATCGAGAATCTGGGTCTGGAGATCGACACCCGGTGCAATCTCGGTAAGCACGATGCCTTCCGGGCGCAGGACCATGACGCAGCGCTCGGTGACATAGGTAATGTCCTGCCCCTGCTCCACGGCACGGCGGCCGGAAAAGGTGACGTGCTCGACTTCGTTGACCAGTTTCTTCAGCTTGCCTTCCTTCTCGATGACCAGCCTGCCATCGGCCACATGCACCTTCGCACCGGCATTGAACATGCCGGAGAAGACGATCTTGCGGGCCCGCGCGGTGATATCGACGAAACCGCCGGCACCGGCCGTCACATGCGGGCGGAAGCTGAGCTTGGACACGTTGACCGAGCCGGATTTGTCGATCTCGAGGAAGGACAACAGCGAGGCATCAAAACCCGCGCCCTGGAAATAGGTGAACTGGTGCGGCGACGGCACGAAGGCTTCGGCGTTGGAGGCGCAGCCAAAGGCAAAATCGAGAAGCGGGATACCGCCGACCGGCCCCTGCTCGATCACCCATGTCACAGCCCCATGCAGGCCCTCTTCGAGCAGGATGCGCGGGACATTGGCGGAGATGCCAAAACCGAGATTGACGGCGCTGCCTGCCTCAAGCTCCGTCGCGACACGGCGGGCAATCACCTTCTGGATGTTGAAATCCGGCAGGGCGAAATCGTCGAGCGGATGGAAGATTTCACCTGAGATGGCCGGGTCGTAGACGGTCTGCGTTGTCTGTTTCTGGTCGGGGTCGACGACGACATAGTCAACGAGAATGCCGGGAACGCGCACATCATGCGGCTTGAGCGAACCGCTCTTGGTGATGCGCTTGACCTGCGCAATGACGATGCCGCCATTGTTGCGCACGGCCAAAGCCTGATCGAAGCCGCCGAGGTATGCGCCCTCATGCTCATAGGTCAGATTACCGCGCTCATCGGCCGTGGTGGCGCGGATGATGGCGACCTGCGGGATAACGGGTTTGAAGAACAGCCACTCTTCGCCCTCAAACTCGATCTTGCGGACCACCGGCTCGCGGGCGGCCGAAGCATTCATGGCGCAGCCCTGGCGGTCCGGGTCGACGAATGTATCGAGCCCGACCTTGGTCAGAACGCCCGGACGCTTGGCCGCCGCCTCGCGGTGCATGTCGAACAGGATGCCGGAGGGAATATTGTAGGCAGCCACCTCGTCATTGCCGATCATCTGCCAGATCAGCGGCGGTTCGGCGGTCGATGGCCCGGAAGGGTAGGAG
>OKVL01000703.1_pt1 | contig 18030 bp, 17 predicted proteins | sample 1606791 | NCBI WGS metagenome assembly OKVL01 (sample SAMN03281006, study PRJEB24777) | human gut metagenome | isolation source: fecal sample PR165 from 1 month old male Malay infant, vaginally delivered...
GACGAACGATAAGTTTGTCTGATTTTGCTTTTTTGTTACGAGTTTTGTATCCAAGAGCTGGTTGACCCCATGGAGATACTGGAGCCTTACGTCCGACTGGAGCTTTACCTTCACCACCACCGTGTGGGTGATCATTCGGGTTCATTACAGAACCACGAACTGTTGGGCGAACACCTTTCCAGCGGTTACGTCCCGCTTTACCAAGGTTAACAAGTCCATGTTGTTCGTTTCCGACAACACCAACTGTAGCACGGCAAGTTCCAAGAATCATACGAACTTCGCCTGATTGAAGACGAACAAGTACATATTTACCTTCAGAACCCAATACTTGAGCAGAAGCTCCAGCAGCACGTACCAATTCTCCACCTTTACCAGGTTTCAATTCGATGTTGTGGATCAAAGTACCAACTGGGATGTTAGCAAGTGGAAGAGCATTTCCGACTTTGATATCTGCTTCTGGTCCTGATACGATGCGTTGACCTACTTCAAGACCTTTAGGGGCAATGATGTAAGCTTTCACACCGTCAGTGTAGTGTACAAGCGCGATGTTAGCTGAGCGGTTTGGATCGTATTCGATCGTTTTAACGACTGCTTCAACTCCATCTTTGTTACGTTTGAAATCGATCAAACGGTAATGACGTTTGTGTCCACCACCTTGGTGACGAACAGTGATACGACCGTTGTTGTTACGACCAGCCTTGCTCTTCAATGCAACAAGCAATGATTTTTCAGGAGTGCTTGTTGTGATTTCAGCGAAATCCAAAGAAGTCATATTACGGCGACCGTTTGTTGTTGGTTTATAAACACGAATTCCCACGATATTTCCTCCTTAGATTATTCAGCTTCAGTAGCAAACAACTCGATTGCTTTAGAATCAGCTGCAAGCGTGATGATAGCTTTTTTAGTTTTTGAAGTAAAACCAGTGTAACGTCCAACGCGTTTTGCTTTAGGTTTTACGTTTACAGTGTTCACATTCGCAACTTTTACACCTTCAAACGCAGCTTCAACAGCTTGTTTGATCAAAAGTTTGTGAGCGCGAGTGTCAACTTCGAATACATATTTGCCTGCTTCAAGTTGAGCCATTGACTTTTCAGTGATAACAGGTTTTTTGATAACATCATACAAATTCATTATGCAAGAACCTCCTCGATTTTAGAGATAGCTGCTTGAGTAACAAGAAGTTTGTCACTATTTGCGATGTCAAGAACACTTGCAGTTGTAGCAGTCGCAACTTTCACGTTTGGAAGGTTACGAGCTGAAAGAGCTGCGAATTCATTTCCTTCTTCAAGAATAACAAGGACTTTAGAATCGATGCTCAAAGCTGCAAGAACTTTTGCAAATTCAGCAGTTTTTGGAGCTGTAAATTCAAGAGAATCAACGGCTACAAATTTGTTTTCAGCAACTTTTTCTGAGTAAACAGATTTAAGCGCAAGGCGACGAACTTTTTGAGGAAGTTTGTACGCATAGCTACGTGGAGTTGGTCCGAAGACAATTCCACCACCACGCCATTGTGGTGAGCGGATAGAACCTTGACGAGCACGTCCAGTTCCTTTTTGACGCCATGGTTTGCGTCCGCCACCTGAAACGGCTGAACGGTTTTTAACTGCGTGAGTTCCTTGACGAAGGCTAGCACGTTGGCTGATGATCACATCAAATACAACTGCTTGGTTTGGTTCGATACCAAAGATCGCATCGTTAAGAACAACTTCGCCCGCTTGTTTACCAGTTTGGTCGAATAATGTTACATTTGCCATTTTGACTGTATTCCCCTTTCCTTATTATTTACCAGCTTTAACCGCTGACTTGATAGTGATAAGAGATTTCTTAGCACCTGGTACGTTACCTTTGATAAGGATAACGTTCTTTTCTGGAACAACTTGTACAACTTCAAGGTTTTGAATTGTTACACGATCGCCACCCATACGTCCTGCAAGGTTTTTACCTTTGAATACGCGGTTAGGTGCAACAGGTCCCATAGAACCTGGACGACGGTGGTAACGAGAACCGTGAGCCATTGGTCCACGTGATTGTCCGTGGCGTTTGATAACACCTTGGAAACCTTTACCTTTAGAAGTACCAGTTACATCAACAATGTCTCCAGCTTCGAAAGTGTCAACTGTGATTTCAGCACCAACTTCCAAGCCTTCAACGTTTTTGAATTCACGAATGAAGCGCTTAGGAGCCGTGTTAGCTTTTGCTACATGTCCTTTAGCAGGTTTGTTGCTCAATACTTCGCGTTTGTCATCGAAACCAACTTGGATAGCGTTGTAACCATCTGTTTCAACAGTTTTAACTTGAAGAACAACGTTTGGAGTTGCTTCGATAACTGTTACAGGGATCAATTCGCCAGCTTCAGTGAAGATTTGAGTCATTCCCACTTTTTTCCCTAAGATTCCTTTTGTCATGAGAAAATAGTTCCTTTTCTATAGTTTTTTCTTCAAAAAGTTTTTAACGAGCGTTTTTCATGCTCTTGATCAAGCTTTAGATTAAAGTTTGATTTCTACGTTTACACCACTAGGGAGATCCAATTTCATCAAAGCGTCAACTGTTTTTTGAGTTGGGTTGATGATGTCGATCAAACGTTTGTGTGTACGCATTTCGAATTGTTCGCGAGAGTCTTTGTATTTGTGAGTCGCACGAATAATTGTGTAGAGGCTACGTTCAGTTGGAAGTGGGATTGGACCCGCAACTTGTGCACCTGTACGAGTAGCTGATTCTACGATTTTTGCAGCCGCTGTGTCGAGTGTACGGTGTTCGTACGCTTTCAAACGGATGCGGATTTTTTTGTTTGCCATCTTTTTCTCCTTTTCGTCTATTTAAGATAATAGGCTAGCTCCACAAGAAAACCGACGCGCGTTGCGTGGCAATGCAACCGAGCGTGTCGCAACCTCTTGCATCAAAGCTAATAGCTGTTTTTCACAGCACCATAGTAGTTTAACACAAACAAAGGCCCAATGCAAGGGATTTGAGAAGATTTTTTTCGTTTTTTTAATGAAAGTGTTTTCGTTAAGAAAAGAGCGCAAAAAAAGTTGCTATTATATAGAAAAAAGGGAGCGAGACAGAACAAATTTATATCCAATTTGTTCGTCGTCTCGCCCCCGCACAGTTGATTAGGTTATCTTTGGAGCTTAACAAGCTCCAAAGATACCAATCAACCACTGCGTCTCGCAGTTATTCCTATTATTCTCAGATGGCTGCAATCTTTGTTCTTGCTATTTAGCTCTTCCTAGAAATTCCGTCCTGATTTGTTATAGCCATATTTTTCGACGAAATGCTCGCGGAATTCCAAGAGATTGTCATCCATGATGGCTTGACGGACCTGCTTCATAAGGTTGATCAAGAAATAGAGGTTATGGTAGCTGGTCAAGCGAATACCGAAGGTCTCATCTGCCTTGAGGAGGTGGCGAAGATAAGCTCGGGTATAGTTTTTACAAGTGTAGCAATCACATTCAGGATCCAGCGGTGTAAAATCTTCTGCAAATTGCGCATTTTTCACTACCAGGCGTCCTTGACTAGTCATACAGGTACCATTTCGCGCAATCCGCGTCGGCAAGACACAGTCAAACATGTCCACTCCACGAATCACCCCATCGATCAGACTGTCTGGAGCCCCCACTCCCATGAGATAGCGTGGCTTGTTCTCTGGTAAGAGCGGAGTTGTGAAATCAAGTACTGCATTCATCTCTTCATGGCTTTCCCCAACAGCTAATCCACCGATGGAATAACCTGGAAAGTCCATGCTGACCAGATCCTTGGCGGACTGACGGCGCAAGTCTTCAAATCCAGCCCCTTGGACAATCCCGAACAGACCTTGATCATGAGGGCGACGGTGAGCTTTTAGCCCACGTTCTGCCCAACGACTGGTCCGTTCGATTGATTTTTTCACATAATCATAGGGCTGATAGAACTGAGGGCATTCATCAAAGGACATCATGATGTCGCTCCCTAGATTGTTTTGGATGGAGATGGCCTTTTCTGGAGAGAGGAACATCTTCGAGCCGTTGAGGTGGTTTTTAAAGGTTACCCCTTCTTCGGTGATGTTGCGGGTATCCGCCAATGAATAGACCTGGAAGCCTCCACTATCTGTCAAAATTGGCTGATCCCAGTTCATGAACTGGTGCAATCCTCCTGCTTTTGCGACCAAGTCATCTCCTGGACGAAGCCAGAGATGATAAGTATTAGCCAAAATAATGCCTGAGCCCATTTCCTTGAGTTCTTCTGGCGATTGGGTCTTGACGGTTGCCTGAGTCCCTACGGGCATAAACATTGGGGTTGGGAAGGTCCCGTGAGGGGTGATAATTTCTCCCAGACGAGCACCTGTATGCTTTTCTTTTTTGATTAATCGATATTGAATCGGTGAATCTGTCATGGTTACCTCCGTACTGGGAAAAACAGTCCCAGCCTTCTTATTCCTGTCACAGTTTTCCTGTGAGCACCTGTACGATTGTACCAAATTTTACCGGCTCTGTCACGGACTTATGTTATAATAAAAAGTACTACTATGAAGAGAGTGTCATCTATGAACCTTAAATTGATTCGCCTCCGGGCACGCACCATGCAAGTCCAGCAACCGGGCTTAGCTATCCTTTTTGCCTTGCCGGTCCTGTTGACCATTCTTGCTAACTTTCTCTTAAGCGGGCAAGATCTGGTCGACCTACTACCGGATATGACCTTGCAGCAAGCAAGTGTCTACATGATCCAGCGGCAGCTCTTTCCTTCTGTTGTCTCCTTTGTCATCTCCATTTTAGTGGTCGGTGCAACTTTTAGCTATTTAGATACGATCAATCCCAAAATCGAACACCGAACACGCGTGTTAGATATCTTTAAACAAGATCGCTTTACCTCTGTATTTGCCACCTTGATCTTGAAGCAAGCCCTTCTCTTGTTATGGGGACTCATCCTCTATGTAGGGAGCCTCATCAGCACCTACGCCAGCATTCGATTTTTGGCGATCTACGACAAGGTAAGCAACCCTAGTACTTTGAGTGCTTCCAGTCCTGAATTTCAATCTCTCATGCAACAAATGCCTCTGATGACGGCCGGTGTCGTACTGGGCCTACTCGGCCTCTTCTTTTACCTGCCACAATACTACAGTCTCAGTTTGGTCGAATTGATCCTCTACGAACAATTACGAGACGGCGACTACAAGGGAGCCTTTGGAGTGCTTCGCCAAAGTCGTGAAACCATGAAAGGGTTCCGCAGCAATCGCTTGGTGCTCGATCTAACCTTGATTGGTTGGTACTTCTTGAATTACTTCACGCGCGATGTCATCGGCTTTTATACCATACCATACTTTATCAACTGCCAAATTGCATTTTATGATCAAATCAAGCAGATCAAACAAGGGCCGCGCCATTTCACAGGCCATCCAAGCTATGAAGTTAAATAAGATGAAGAAGAGAACCCCAGTTTCCTGCTGGGGTTCTCTTCTATCATTCTACTGTCAATTTCTTGTCAGTTATACTCCGTATAGGGAGTCTCCTAAGATCAGTCGGGTGTGTTCCCGTTTGATACAGCGATTCATGACGATATCTTCTCGTCCAGCTCCACGAAGGATCTCTTCTGCTTCTTGATTTTCCAGTCCCAATTGTGCCCAGAAAATTTTCGCATCCGTCTCAATAAAATCACGCGCCACATCTGGCAAAAACTCACTGCGACGATATACATCAACGATATCTACTGGGAAAGGAATCTCCTGTAAGCTAGCATACACCGTTTCTCCAAGGATCTGGCCACCAGCTGCGCGGGGGTTGACAGGAATAATCCGATAGCCCCGCTCTTGCATCTCCTTACTGACACGATGACTGGTCGTGTCTTCACGATCAGATAATCCAACTACAGCGATGATCTTGCTCGTCTCTAGGTAATGTTTGATAATGCCATCACTAGGATTGCGAAATGAATAGGCCATATGAATCTCCTTTTGTATGCGTTTCCTTTCTTTAAATAGTATAACAATCCGGAGAGCATTGCAAGTGTTTGTCGTTAAAAGCGGTAGGAAACTAAAATGTCTCCTACCGCTTTCTATTTTGAATAAACTCAATCTTATTTGGCTTCATACCATGTTTTGCCTTCATTCTCATCAGCTTCTAGTGGTACCGCAAGCTCAATAGCAGATTCCATGGTCTCTTTGACAAGTGCTTTGATCGCTGCCAGTTCATCACTTGGTACTTGCAGAACGATTTCATCGTGGACCTGAAGGAGCATCTTGGTCTTGTATGCTCCTCTTTCTAGCGCTTGGTCCAAGTGGATCATGGCAATTTTCAAGATGTCTGCTGCCGATCCTTGGATTGGTGAGTTGATAGCTGTCCGCTCCGCAAAGCCTCGAACATTGAAGTTGCGAGAATTGATATCTGGAATCTCCCGACGGCGCTTGAAGAGAGTCTCCACATAGCCTTTATCACGCGCTTCCCGTACCACTCTCTCCATATAGTCCTTGATGCCAGGGTAGCGTTCGAAGTAGGTCTCAATGTAGGCCTTGGCTTCTTTTCGACTGATCCCTAGGTTGTTAGACAGTCCAAAGTCGGAAATTCCATAAACCACACCGAAGTTTACTGCTTTTGCATTGCGACGGTCGTTCGGCGTCACATCTTCTGGTTTTTCAATATTGAAGACCCGCATGGCAGTTGATGTATGGATATCTGCCCCATGCTGAAAGGCATCAATCAAATGCTCATCTCCTGAAATATGGGCCAAGACGCGCAATTCGATCTGTGAATAGTCCGAACTCAGCAAGACACTGTTTTCCTCTTCTGGGACAAAGGCCTTACGAATGAGACGACCTTGTTCCAAACGGACAGGTATGTTTTGTAGATTAGGATCCACGCTGGACAAACGTCCGGTCTGCGTCAAATCCTGTACATAGCGGGTATGGATCTTCCCGTCTTCCAAAATCCAGTCTTGAAGACCGATGACATAGGTCGACTGAATCTTAGCAATTTGGCGGTATTCAAGAATCTTAGACACGATCGGTGCGATAGGAGCCAGGCGTTCCAAGACATCAACGGCTGTGGAATAGCCGGTTTTGGTCTTCTTAGTATATTCAAGAGGGAGTTCCAATTTTTCAAAGAGGATGACACCCAATTGTTTTGGAGAATTGATGTTAAATTCTTCTCCTGCCAACTCGTATATTTCTTGGGTCAAGCGTTCCAAGACTGCTTCGTTTTCCACCTGCATGTCTTGGAGGGTCTGGCGTTCGACCTTAATCCCTGCGATTTCCATCTTGGCTAAAACAGCTGCTAGTGGTTGCTCCATATCATAGAGCAAATCTAGTTGGTCGTGAGCTTTTAGTTGCTCCGTCATAGGCTCTTCAGTGTCTAGTAAAACAGCGACTTTTCGTGCCAAATGCTCTAATAGGACCGCCTTTTCTGGAATGGCTTTTTTGGCTCCCTTGCCATAAACGACTTCGTCCAGCGGTAGCGCAATCTGACTATAGAGACTCGCAATGGTTGAAATTTCATTGTCCTCTACGGTCGACAAGAGATACTTGGCCAATCGACTGTCAAACGCGGGATTTTGAAGGGTAATACCCAAGTGGCTGAGCAAGACCTTGGCCCGTTTGAAGTCATAGACCTTGAGGGGCGTTTTTTCGAGAAATTCTTTGAAAATCGGTGTTTGTAAAAGACCAGTATCTGTACTCGCGTAGAGATGACCTTTGGTCCCCCATGCGAAACCGATGATGGGTTCCGTATGGTAATTGTCCCCAAACATCTCAAAATGGAAGAAACTGTCTTCTGTGAGCATATCTGAAGTGACTTGCTCGACTTCTGTATAGTCAATGGCTACAGGAGCTGCTTCTTCTCCACTGAGATCCAAGGCTTGACGGAGTTGCTTAAAGCCCATCTCCTCATAAAACTTGGCGAGATTTTCTAGATGAGGTCCCGTATAGGTGATATCGTCCAGCCCGATCTCAATGGGCGCATTGGTATCGATGGTCGCCAGGGTCTTGGACAGATAGGCCTGTTCCTTATCGTTGATGAGATTTTCCTTCATCTTAGAAGCCTTCATCTCATCGATATGCTCGTAAATGCCATCGAGAGAGCCGTACTCTAGGAGTAGTTTGATTCCTGTCTTTTCTCCGATTTTGGTGACACCTGGGATATTATCCGACTTATCTCCCATCAAGGCCTTGAGGTCGATAAATTGCTCTGGTGTTAGTCCCATCTTATCTTTCAGATAGGCTGGAGTGAATTCTTCAAACTCCGCTACCCCTTTTTTTGAGATTTCAACCACCGTATTGTCATCTGTCAGCTGGATCAAATCCTTATCCCCTGAAACAATGGTCACATCAAATGGCACCGAGGTAGTTTCTGCCATCTTATCTAGTGTTCCAATAATATCATCCGCTTCATACTGGGCCAGCTCATAATGGCGGATTCCCAAATGATCCAGTTGCTCACGAATGAAAGGAAACTGCTCGCGGAACTCATCTGGTGTTTTTGCACGACCCCCTTTGTAGTCGGCATACATCTCCGTCCGAAAAGTTGTCTTTCCTGCATCAAAGGCGACGAGGACATGGGTTGGTTGGATGCGCTCCAAGAGATGGCTCCACATAAGGTTAAAGCCATAGACCGCATTGGTATGTAGACCATTGGCATTTTTGAAGCGATCGATTTGATGATAAAGTGCGAAAAAGGCACGAAATGCGACGGAAGACCCGTCGATGAGTAACAATTTATTCTTTTTTTCCATAGGCCTATTATACCACGAATCACAAGGTCTCTGGTACATAAAAACTCTACCCTTTCGGGTAGAGCCTTCTTTAGGAGTTCCTTATGAAAAATGAAGAGAAGCGTTTATTCGCCGTAACAAGATCCTTGTTGTGGCAATTTCTTAAAGCATTTTGGATAATTGACTGAGATTTTCATTTTCTGTACCTCATTTCTTATTGGATGAGTACAGTATACAAGAGAAAACTAAACGATTCCTTATAGAAAGCTTCAAGAAAACTAAAAACGGAGACGCAAAACACGCGGTTGTTTTTGGCTACAAGCTGGTAATTGAAGATGGAGGCCTGCCTCATCTTGACTCCAAGAAAGGAGCTGGCTTTCTCCAAGGAGCTCTACCTGCCGAATACGCGCATGAAGGATTCTCGGTTGTTTGAGATCATAGGCGAGAGACGGCAAGGTCAACTCTTCCGTCCTTCCACTTGGTTCCAGCTGGATAGCATAAAGCAGGCCTTCACGCATGGTATAGCGGAAATCTTGGCTGGTATAGAGTGGGGCTTTCCCATCTGAGAAGGAACCTTCCTTGCCCTCGGTCGGTCCGTCCGATGACACCCGCCAAGGCCGGCTCTGATAAATGGCTTCTCCGTTTACTGCCAGCCAATCCCCGATCTCTGTAAGGATGTCTTGGTCTTGCTCAGGGATGGTGCCATCTGCCTTGGGTCCAATATTGAGCAGAAGATTCCCATTTTTGGCCACAACATCAACTAAATTTTGCAACAATTCCTTGCTGGTCTTGTAGGCTAGATCCTGGGTATAGCACCAAGAATTACGGGCAATCGCAGTATCCATTTGCCACGGAAAAGCTTGCGTCTCTCCGTAACCTCCCCGCTCCATCTCGACGATTCCTGAACCAAAAGGTAGGGCATCCTGTTTGTAACAAACGGCCACCTCGCGACCCTCTTGTGCTGCTAGATTGTAATAGTAAGCCAAAAAGCGCATTAAGCAGGGACGGAAACTCTCATGCTGGATCCACCAATCGAAATAAAGGAGCTCTGGCTGATAATCCCGCACCAGTTCACAGGTTCGCAAAAGCCAATCTTCCAAGAATTCTTTGCTGGGATAAGGCTTGGAAGTGAGATCAAAATGATCCTTCGGTTCTGGCTCTGCTGGCCAATATAGGCTGTCTCTTGGGACTTCTTGCAGAATATCACTGGCAAACTCCTTGCCATGTGAAAAGAAAAACTGGTGCTCTGCCCGGTGAGAAGACGTACAGAAGTGTAGACCACGTTTTTCTGCTTCCGCCCTCAGTTCTCCTAAAACATCTCGTCTTGGCCCCATTTCTAAGCTATTATAAGGCGAGAGAGTAGAGGCATACATCTGAAAACCATCGTGGTGCTCCGCAACTGGAAAAAGATACTGAGCGCCTGCTTTTTGAAAGAGATCCAGCCAAAATGCCGGATCAAATCGATCTGCTGTAAAGAGAGGAATAAGATCCTTGTAGCCAAATCTAGCCTGATCTCCAAAATACTCTCGATGGTAGTCGTAGCAAGGATTCCCTTGGATATACATATTTCGTGAATACCACTCCGAACCGAAGGCAGGTACACTGTAGACGCCCCAGTGGATAAAGATTCCAAATTTAGCATCCCGATACCAGTCTGGACAGACTTGATAGCTAAGAGAGTCCCAGCTTGGTTCAAAAGGGCCTGACTGGACGACTTGATTAATCTCTTCAAGACTTATCATTCTCTTCTCCTCTTTTCTTGTTACTACCTCTATTGTAACGAGAAACCCTCGTTTGTAAAGACAAACGAGGGGAATGTTTAAAATAGTAGACAAAGAGCTTGATCTAGGAGAATCAAGCTGATGATGAATGAAATGAAGCTTCTAGCCCTTCACTGCTTGAGAAATAAAACGAGCGATGGCGTCTGTCTCCCCTTGGTGGAGAGCCTTAACAATTTTAGATCCCACAATAACGCCATCTGAGACCTTGTTGAAACGGCGAACATCCTCCATGCTGGAAACTCCAAAACCTGTTAAAACAGGAATGGACGCTATTTCGTGTAATTGGGCCAAGTGGTGATCCAAATCATCTCGATAGCTACCAGCTTTCCCCGTCACCCCATTGACAGCAACGGCATAGATAAATCCTTCTGCATCATGGATTAATTTCTTCTGGCGCTCGATTCCTGTGGTTAAGCTCACTAGCGGCACCAAAGCGATGTCTTTATCCACTAAGAGAGGCTCTACCAGATCCGCATGCTCATGAGGAAGATCCGGAATAATCACTCCCTTGACCGCTGTTCCTTCTACATCTCTAAAGAAGTTTTCGAGCCCATATTGGAACAAGGGGTTGAAATAGGTCATGATGACCAAAGGAACACTTGTCTCCAGACGCTGGATCGTTTGCACCAGACCCTCTGTCGTCGTCCCATGGGCTAAACTGCGTAATCCTGCCTCTTCAATCACAGGGCCATCTGCCACCGGATCTGAAAAAGGAATGCCAACTTCAATGGCTGAGACACCAAGCTTCTCCAAGAATTGGATGGTTTCCTGCAAACCTGCTAAGCCTTTTTCATGATCTCCTGCCATAATATAAGGAACAAAGATTCCTTGCTGCTGGTCTTTCAGCTTTTGTAAATGCTCTGTTAAGGTCTTTCCCATCTTACTCTCCTCTCTCTTGTTCTAGGCGGTCTTTGACTTGTACCACATCTTTATCCCCACGACCTGATAAGCAAACGATCATGGTTTTTTCAGGCCCCATCTCCTTAGCCAATTTCACCGCATAGGCGATAGCATGGCTCGATTCCAGAGCTGGAATGATTCCTTCTACTTTTGAAAGCAATTGAAAGGCTTCTAGGGCTTCTTGGTCTGTCACAGGCACATAGGTCGCCCGCTTGATCTCATGGAAATAAGAATGCTCTGGCCCAATCCCAGGATAATCGAGACCTGCTGAAATCGAGAAGGCTTCTAAAATCTGTCCATGGGCATCCTGTAAAACATCCATCAAGGCGCCGTGAAGGACTCCCGGACGCCCCTTGGTCAAGGTTGCTGCATGCTGGTCTGTATCTACCCCAAGTCCAGCAGCTTCCGCACCATACATGGCAACAGAGGTATCCTCTACAAAAGGATAGAAGAGACCAATGGCGTTCGATCCGCCTCCTACACAGGCTAGGACGGCATCTGGTAGAGCCCCGTCATTTTGCTCTGCAAATTGGCGTTTGGCTTCTCGGCCGATGACACTTTGAAAATCACGGACAATCTCTGGGAATGGGTGAGGTCCTAGAGCAGAACCCATGATATAGTGGGTATCCTCCACATTTGCTACCCAGGCTCTAAGGGCAGCATTGACCGCATCCTTGAGAACACGTGACCCATCTGTTACCGATTGAACCTTGGCGCCCAATAACTCCATCCGAAAGACATTGAGGGCTTGGCGTTTGACATCTTCTTCTCCCATGTAGATGGTGCATTCCATATCAAATAAAGCAGCAGCTGTTGCTGTTGCAACACCGTGTTGTCCAGCCCCTGTTTCTGCGATGATCTTCTTTTTGCCCATCCGATGTGCCAGCAAAACCTGTCCTAGGGCATTATTAATTTTATGAGCCCCTGTGTGGTTGAGGTCTTCCCTTTTAAGAAAAATCTTGGCTCCGCCAACATACTTGGTTAGATTCTTAGCGTAATAGAGCGGTGTTTCCCGACCGACATATTGTTTCAGAAGCTGATCCAATTCTGCTTGAAAAGAAGGATCTTTTTGACTTTCTCTGTAGGCTTCTTCTAATTCTAAAACTGCTGTCATCAAGGTTTCAGGGACAAATCGTCCCCCGAACCGCCCGTAAAATCCGTTTTGATCTGGTTGTTTATATGCCATGCTTGACCCTTTCTATAAATCGTTTTATTTTTTCTTGATCTTTTTTTCCATTTGTCTCAACCCCACTGGATATATCCACCGCATAAGGATGAAAGAAGCGAATGGCATCTGCTACATTGTCTACCGTCAAGCCTCCTGCAATAAAGAAGGGCTTTGTGAAGTTTTGACTTTCGAGCTCTTTCCAGTCAAAGGTCTGCCCACTTCCTGCTACAGGAGCATCAAAGAGCAGATAATCGGCACTGGTCTTAGGAAGATCTGCATCTTTCCCCACTTGAACAGCGCGAATCGTTTGTTGGGGAAGGTCTTGCAAGATGGTTTCATCCATCGGCCCATGCACTTGTATCAGGTCCAAGCCCACAACTTGGCAAGCTTGCTCCACTTCTTCTCTTTGTGGCGATACAAAAACACCGACTTTTTGAACCCTCTTTGGAATACCTGTAGCCAACTGCCGAGCTTGCTCCAGCGTGACTTGCCGTTTGCTTGGTGCAAAGACAAAACCAATGTAGTCCGCACCAGCTTCAACAGCGGTCTGGACAGCTTCTGGAGTGGACAATCCGCAAATTTTAACCTTTGTCAATCTGCAACTCCTTTACTTTTTCAGCCACATTGTCTGCCTTCATGAGGGCTGTCCCAACGAGAATGCCATTAAAATAAGGAGCCAGCATGCGCGCGTCTGCTGCTGTGAAAATAGCAGACTCAGAGATGTAAACCGGTTCTTGTTCAAAATTGGTCGCCAATTCCAGGCTAGTATGAAGATCAGTCTCAAAGGTCACCAAGTTGCGATTATTGACCCCGATGATCTGAGCCCCAATCCGGTAAGCGACCTCTAGTTCTGTCAGATTATGGGTCTCCACCAAGACCTCCAGGCCAAGATGGGTCGCAAACTCATAGAGCTCTTTCAGACGAGTCTCTGATAAGGCTGCAACAATCAACAAGATCACAGTCGCCCCTGCGTTTCGCGCCCGAATTATTTGCTTTTCATCCACAATGAAATCTTTGTTGAGGGTGGGAATGCGCACCTGACTAGATATTTCGCGGAGATACTCGATGCTGCCCTTGAAAAACACTTCATCAGTCAAGACAGAAATCATCACGGCCCCATTTTCTTCGTAAGTCTTAGCCTGCGCGACGATATCCACATCGACATGAATATCTCCCAGACTCGGGCTAGCCTTTTTCACTTCCGCAATGACCTGAAGCTTTTCTGGATGACTCTTTAGGTAATCATACAAGCGGTAGGTCTCGCGCAAAGGTTGGAGCTCCTCTTCTTTCATCGCAGCCACTTCACGCGCCTTTTCCTTTAGAATCTTTGGCAAGAATTCTTGACTCATTTTTGATACTCCTGTAATAATCTCAATTTCTCAAGGGCAGCCCCACTGGCAATCACTTCACGTGCCAAGGCAATCCCTTCCTTGATAGAATCTACCTTGCCGTTGGCATAAAAACCAAGGCCTGCATTTAAGACCGTCACCTCTAAGAAGGGACTCGCTTCATTCTTCAAGACACTGAGCAAAATTTCCGCATTGCGTTTGGCGTCACCACCTCGTACTTGATCAATTTCAATGCGCTCCATTTCGATATCTTCTGGTTGAAAACTGGATAAAGTAACCTGTCCATCTTCCAGAATAGCGAGCTGGGTTTCCCCATCAAGGCCTGCCTCGTCCAAACCTTGTGGACCACTCACCACCACTGCGCGTTTCCTTCCCAAATTCTTTAGAATCTCCGCCGTACTTTCCAGCATATCTGGACGACTGGTTCCCAATAGCTGGGTTTCTAGAGGAATCGGATTGATAAGAGGACCGGTTAAGTTCATCACCGTTGGAACCCCTAGCGCCAAGCGAGCGGGCATAATATAGCGCATGCCAGGATGCAGATTTTTGGCAAATAGGAAGACAATTCCCGCCTTTTCAAACACTCGTCCCAAGTCTTCTGGACCCAAATCAAGGTTAATCCCTAGCGCTTCTAGCACATCCGCAGAACCAGATTTAGAAGAGATCGAACGATTTCCGTGTTTCGCCATCTTGATGCCACCACCAGCAAGGACGAAGGCAGCTGTTGTTGAAATATTGAAACTATAGGAACGATCTCCCCCAGTTCCACAATTGTCCATCGCTCCTTGAACTTCTGTAGGAATAGCGACTGCATAAGCCTGCATCACTTTTGCAATAGCCGTCCGCTCTTCAACCGTTTCTCCCTTCATTTTGAGACCTAGAAGAAGGGCCGTCACCTGGGCTTCTGAAGCACGACCAGCAACGACTTCCTCCATAGCAGCTTCTAACTCTGCACTGGTTAGATCCATTCCTTCCGCCACTTTTGCAAGCACTTGTTTCATCTTCCGCTCCTTGACTAGTTTGACAAAATTTTCGATGGTCTTAAGCCCATCTGGTGTTCCGATACTTTCTGGATGGTATTGAAAACCATAAATCGGTAAGCTGCGGTGTTGAATTCCCATAATGGCTTGATCATCCGTCGTCCGAGAGGTAATGACAAAATCCTCTGGCATGCCTTCAATCGTCAGCGAATGATAGCGCATGACTGGGACTTCTTTTGCGACACCCGCGTATAGCGGAGAGGGAGCTTCTAGCTGGATCTGACTTTGTTTGCCATGCATGACCTGAGGGGCCAATCCTAAGCGTCCTCCAAAAACTTCTGCAATCGCTTGATGTCCCAAGCAGATCCCTAAGATTGGTTTGATCCCCGCGAAATCTCGGATCATCTCCTCCATCTTGCCCGCATCCTTTGGCCAACCTGGACCTGGAGAAAAGACCAAGGCATCTGCTTCTTGGGCAACTTGGTACAAGTTCGCATCATCATTTCGAAGCACCTGGACCTCATCAAATTTCCCGATATACTGCGCTAAATTGTAGGTAAATGAATCATAATTATCAACTAATAAAATCATCCTTCTTCTCCAATCCTTGTCATCGATTTTGCCTTATTGACGGTTTCTTGGTATTCATTTTCAGCAATCGAATCATAAACGATTCCTGCTCCAGCTTGCACATAAGCCTTCTTATTTTTGAGGATCATGGTTCGAATGGCAATAGCAAAATCGAGATCCCCCGTCACAGAGAGATAGCCAATAGCACCCGCATAGACGCCACGTTTCTCTTTTTCTGCCTCATAGATTCGCTTCATGGCTCGAATCTTGGGAGCACCAGAAACGGTCCCAGCTGGAAGAGTTGCCTTCAGAGCCTCAATGGAGGCTAGCCCCGGAAGTAATTGTCCCTTGACAACACTGGTCAGGTGCATGACATAACGGAAGAATTCCACTTCCATATATTTGGTCACTTCAACCGTCCCATTTTGAGCGATACGACCAATATCATTTCGCCCTAGATCCACCAACATGCGGTGTTCTGCGACTTCTTTAGGATCTCCTGTCAAATCAGCTACCAACTGCCGATCAGCCTCTTCATCGATCCCTCTTGGACGCGTGCCGGCAATAGGGTTGGTCGTCACCACTCGATCCTTGACCGACACCAGACTTTCTGGACTGGCACCGATAATTTGGTACTCCCCAAAATCATAAAAATAGAGATAATTCGAAGGATTGGTCACGCGCAAATTGCGGTAATAATCTAGCGGTTTTCCTGAAAAATCAGCTGAAAAACGTTGACTGAGCACACATTGGAACATATCTCCTTTTCGAATATAGTCCCGCGCTAAAGCCACCATTTCCTCAAACTCTTTTTGCTCCAAATGATTGTGGAAATGAAGAGCATGCAGATCCTTATCCTGAAACTCTTCTTTTGCAGGTCTTGCCAACTGCTCTAACACTTGCTCCAGACTCGACGCTTGTTCTGCTTCACTTCGCCCACTATAAAGATTCTCTTCCACCACATAGACCTTTTCCTTTTTGTGGTCAAAAATCACATAGCTTTCATATAAGAAAAAGTGAAGATCTGGAGTGCCGATCGTGTCTTCCGGAATGGAGCCAATGTTCTCATAGAGACCAATCAAGTCATAGCCGACAAATCCAATCGCCCCACCGTTAAAAGGAAGTTCTTCTGAAGTTTTCGTTTTGACCGTGATGCGGTTCAAAAAGTCCAAAGGATCCTCTTCAACAATTTGATCATTGTAATAGAGGACGCCATTTTCAAACTTGACTTCACTGACTGGCCGATAGGCTACAATTGAAAAACGCGCATTCTCTTTTTCACGAGGGATCGACTCCAAAATCATTTTATGGGGCGCATCCAAACGCATATAAGCCAAAATTGGACTCAACACATCAGCAGATAAAACTTTTTTCATATCAGAAACCTCTCTTCTAGAACTCTTTTTCTAATGAATCGTAACGTCGCTTGCTAAGGCTATCACGGTTATCCCATCGCTCTGTTTGCGCTTTGGGATCAATGTGCCTAAGCTCGCTTCGCTTGCTAAGGCTATTAAGGTTATCCCATCGCTCAATTCTCGCTTTGGGATCAATGTGCCTAAGCTCGCTTCGCTTGCTAAGGCACATAGAAAAGCCCTCACACAAAAACTGTGTGAGGGCGTAGTGTCCGCGGTGCCACCTCTTTTATAGGGAAAAATAGCTGGTCTTTCCCTACATCTCTATCTCCTCTATCAAGGAGTTGCACGGTAAGGGGTGCCAACCGAATTCACATGGGTTAGAATTCATTGATCATAACAGTCCAATTTTCATCAGTCGCTATTGCTTGTTCGCAATTCCCACAAGCTCCCTGAAAATAGCCGACTCATTACTTTTCTGTTGCTACCATTATAACCCTTTTTCTTCGAAAGTCAATAAAATTTTTAGTCTTTTTTTATACTTTTTTCTACACTTATTTAATAAAATCAGCCAAAAGATCCCTAGCGAAACGTCTTTTTTATCCCAAAAATAGGATACTCAACAAAGTCAAAATTGCAGGACCGCCTTGAGTCAAGATAATCTTTTTATTGGCTGTCATCGCACCGTAAGCCGCTGCTCCAATAATAAAGAGCACAAAAATCGTAACGACTTCAATATTTTTGGACACAAACAATCCATACAAGAGGAAGACACCGATCAAGGCATTGTAGATTCCTTGATTCTTAAATAAAGAGGTCACAGATGGGCGAGCGAGTTCTTCTTTCTCTATGTTGAAAACCCGACTGGTGGTATCAGATGTGGTTCGGATACTCTCCAAATAAAATATGTATAAATGCTCCAGTGCAGCAAGACTTGCTAAAATAATCGTCAGTAATGACATCGTAGCTCTCCTTTTTATTCAATCGTTATTTGTTCAATACCAGATACTAATTTATCCAGCAAGTATGAAAATTGCTCTTGTTCTTGAGTGGTCAAAATGCGACTCATCTGATCTTTCACAGCCACATGATAGCGAGGGGGATGTTTGACCAAACGATTATAGGCCGTATCCGTCAAATGAATTAAGATTTCCCGCTGATTCTTTGGATTTCGACTCCGATGGACAAATCCTTCCTTTTCTAAAATTTTGAAATGCCGCGTTAAAGCAGCTGGATCAATCCGCAAGCGCTCCTGAACCG
>OKVL01000709.1_pt1 | contig 17932 bp, 20 predicted proteins | sample 1606791 | NCBI WGS metagenome assembly OKVL01 (sample SAMN03281006, study PRJEB24777) | human gut metagenome | isolation source: fecal sample PR165 from 1 month old male Malay infant, vaginally delivered...
CCGTCAATCAGTATCATCGAATCATGCAGATGCGCCATCGGGTATGTCTGTGCCGTGTCCCCTGTTTCCCGGGAGGTGCTTAACCTGAGGAACTTATGTGCATTATTCACACGCTCTATACGCGACGGGCTCAGGTCAATCATGTTACTCCCGGTAGGAAACTCCAGCTCAGGGCCTCTGTTGTGGACAATGGAGCCACTGATAAATTTAATATCTCCCCCCCACGGGGAATAAATGACGCGATAGCCATCCTGCATGACGCAGTTAAAAAAGGTGTACCGTTCGGAGTTATCCGCTCCCGGAATAAGCCAGACAGGCAACCAGCATTGACGCCATTTGCATTCGTGGAAACCGTAACCCCAGGTGTTGTCGCCGTTGATATAACCCACACCAAACCCCTGAAACGACAAGTTGTCGAAATACCCCTGCGCTGCGGCAACGGTACTGGTCCCCCAGTGTCCCATGGCGGCAATTCCGGTATCGGCCAGCATTGAAAGCTGGTATGTCGAGACGCCGGTTGCCACCCCGTAGGCAAAGTTCAGGTCTTTGATGAGCTTCTGCCCGGAATAGGCTGGCAAAGGAAAACCGGGCGCCGGGTCTCCGCCGGGGCCGTGGGTGAGGCTAATACAGAGTCTCGGATCTTTCCCGGCATCCGGTGTCGCCGTGATGTTCGCATTGGTGCTCAAATCGGCATATTTTGTGTATTCCACATCTGCCGTGCACAGCAACAGGCCGTGATTACCGTCAATCCGCACGCCACGGGTATACGCTGTGATGGTTCTCGTGATTCGCAATAGCGACGGCATAATAACCCTGACCGTTTTATTTCTGTCTGAGTACTGAGCCCACAGCCTGCCGGTATCAAGCGCCGCCTGCAGGTAATCACTACCGTCCTCAACGAGCGTGGCTCCACCGCTCAGATACCACTCGACACGAATCTCTCCCTGACCGGTCAGCAGTTCCTCCCTGACCCAACATTTACCGGCGGCCGTTTTAAATATGCAGCCGCCATCGTCAATCTGTAACTCCGCCGGGAGACTGGCGATATGTCGCAACTTACCCCCACCCCACGGCATCCCAGCAGCCGTTGCTGCCCAGCCACCGTACAGCGATTCTAGGTAAATTTGCTGCCCGGAAAATGAGGGCTCGGCCGCGCGGAGTGCGTTTAAGTGCGCACACTGACCGACCAGTTTAAGCCCCTCATCTGAACCCAGGTTTTGGCGAAGCGCTGCATCACCGACGGAAACGAAGTGCAAAGAGTCAGTCGCATTCCATGTTTCATCCGTAGTTCCCGCTGTGGTGTATGGGATATCTGTCGCTGCGGTGAGTTTATACAACTCGTTGTTATAGCGAATGAGCTGGTTATATTCGGTGAGCGTCAACGGGCCGGCGGTGTAATCACCGACAACCTCATAACCAGAACTCTGGATAAATGAGTTAAACCTGCTTTCCCTATCCTGCTGTGCTGCATTGAACTGATTATTTCTTCCGGTGTTCGTCAGGCGCTTTACACCAAGACGGTCAGTATAGAATTCACCGGTGCCAGTAACTTCTTCGTCAAGCTTCGCGCCTGCAAATACCGCATTACGTATATCGGTACTAGGCACCGGAGCCTGCGTCGGTGTCGGGAGTGGAACTTCTGCCATTGTGCATGTCGCCCTTGATAGGCGCACTAAACCCTCAGAAGCGAATCTGAAGGTGTGCGCGAAAGTTGATTATGGGTAAATTGAGTCTGAATATTCGATCAGTGATAACGTCTGTGTGTCATCACCGTTGGGTTTGGCGCTATCGACGCGCCAGATTGTGGAGTTCAATTCCGAGTCGGTAGCGATGAAATACCGGCTGGGGTTTTGCACATTTTCGCGGTCATAAATGTTCAGATCGAAGGTATCGGCTGCAGCCTGAAATGCTTTGGGCTTGCCGCTTACCGGATAGGCCCGCCAGCGCCCGCGGTAATTGCCGAGGCTGTCGGTCATAACCACCCACATATCGCCGAGGGAAAAGTCGATACGCTCAGACGTCGAGAACACATCCCCGGAGCGCCCTGTGATGTAGCCGGTCTGCTGCGCGTTGTCGTACATGTCCGGACACTGAACCACCGTGCCGCGCACGACCTGCGTCGACTCCAGCACTTTCACTGTCATGGTCAGACGTGAGTAAAGGATTTTCCTCGCCTCAAGCCAGGCCCTGTCGGTTGCCTGAGTGGCGTTCCGGCAGCCGTCCAGGCTGATCTGCATCGCGTTAACAGTGGCATCCTCAACCTCAGTGATGCCGCTGCTGTCGATCTGCAGGTAGATGTACGCCTTCTTGTTCGTCAGCGGGTCGACGTAATCCAGCGCCACGCCGTCGTAACCTCCGGGTAGGGACATTTGCCAGGCGACCTTGTACTCATCCCAGAACATATTGGATCGAGCAAAAACCGCATCGGGATTTGTCGCCTTCTCATCGCGCCAGAACGTCAGCACATCGCCGATGTTATTGCCGTCAACGCGGGCCACATTGGCGATCGTCGCTATGCGCTCACCAAGAGGCTGTTTCTCATCCGAGAAGGTGTAATCGAAATATCCAAGCGCCTCATCCGTCAAAGAGTCGGCAATGGCATAAAGAGCAGCGACATCAATACTGGCTACGTCCTGCTTACCGACAATCACCCATTCGTGAAGGATTGCATCAGCAAACGAGCGACTCGGCCGCAGCGTGTAATCAACCGCGCCGGTTGTCCGGTCGTAGCTGATGGTATGCCGCTGCGCCAGCATGTTGTACTTCTGCTCGCGGTTTGAGTTGCTGTCGTTCGGCCCCTTAATCGTGATGCGGGCAATCGTGTCCTCTGGATAAACGACATTTTCGCGCACGTTCACCGCGTGGATCGCCATCAGTGTCACTACGTTGGCGTCATTGCTGTTGTCGAGGCGCTCGATGGTGACCGCATAGCGCCCCGCCCCGGCCGCCGGGGTGAATTTATGCGTTGTGCGGAAATACCGGGTTGTCACCTGAAAGTCGTTATCGAAGAAATAATCGTGCTGCTCTGACGTACCCGGAACCTGATTGTTGTCGTCATCGACCTGCCAAAACTTGATCCGGTATTGCGTTGTGCCGGCCGTCGCGCCGAGCTGGACCAGCACATGCACCCACACTTGAGTCGAGACGATCGGCGACACTGACGGCCCGATAACAAGTGGCGTCTGATCGTTCAGTGTGAACAACGTCGCGTTGATAACCGCATTGCCCGGCAGAGACGTAATCTCTCCGGAGAGCTCACCAATATAGAACGTCGTGTACGACAGCGTATCGTCGCCGATAAAGCTCTCCGAGGAGATGATATTACCAGCGCCAGTGACGTTCCTTGTGACGCTTGTGCCACCGTCGTTCCAGGTGGCGTTGATGACGAATGACACAGGATGCGGCACCGCCAGCGCAGCGAAGTAGGCAAAGTTGTCATCGTTCGACAGCACAATGGCTTTGAGCTGATTACTCTCGATCGCCACTGATGTCGGCGCCGTCGTGGTAGCGGTCTGAGCCGGGAAATCCTGGCTTTCGTTCAGGCCGGGGACTGTCTCGTTATCGACGTCGTCGAACTGATACCCGACTTCAATCGTGCCGATCACGTCACCAGGGTTATAAATCGCAGAACTCGCGCCAGCCAGGCTGCCGAGGTTCGATTCCGAGTATCGGATTGACGATATCGTGTACCGGCCGTAACCGACCTCGAACCATTCCGTAAGCTGTTTGTTATTGTCGACGAACTCGAACAGTGCTTCCTGAATCAGGTCAGGAAAGACGCGGCACTGGCCGTAAATGTTCGGGCGCCCCTTGTAGAGTCGCGCGCGGTTCGTCTGGCCGGTTAAGTCGTTGTTGGGGGATTCGCCTGTCGCCACCGATACTGACGCGCTGGGCTTATTTGACAGGCCGAACACCTTCAGCGCGCCGGAGAGGATTTTCGTGACCGGACGCAATATCGTGGTGATGAGTTTGCCAACCCCGCCTTCTGGCTGGTCGAACACAGCCACGACGTCACCGGATCGCAGTGGCTGGCTGATATCGTAATCGTCCGGCAGCGCTCGGCCATTCAGTTTCACGATAACATCGCGGTGCAGCTGCAGGGAATCCAGCAGGCTCACCAGTGTGGTGCCGGCATCTACCGTTCCCCGCAGCAGCGGCGCTCCAGGCAGCCTCTGTAACTCATATCGAACCATGCACCATGTACTCCACTTTGCTGTAAACCTTCAGTAATGCCAGCGGGCTATCGCAGCGCACGAAACCAAATTCCCCGCGGGCATGCAGGCATTTCACCGGACTGATCATCACACCGATATGCGCTGGCACTTCGCCGCGGTAAAAAACGGCGATGCATCCGGTGGACGCCACCGGTACACGCCGCCAGTGGGCGTGTTCCTGTTCGTAGCAGGTGATGAAATCCGCGCCCGATTCGTAGCCGGTGATGTGATGCAGCTCCAGGCCAAGCACATGCCGGTAATACAAAACGACGAGTCCCCAGCAATCCAGCTGCTCAAAACTGCAGGCGCGGTTAGCCCAGGGCTTGCCGTTAACAAGCCCGATAAAGTCGCTCTGTGTCATACGGTGATCAGTCCGGGATAGTCTTTCGTGGTGTAAATGATGGAGTTGGCCAGCGTCAGCGGATTAGTCTTGCCGGCGGTCACGGTGACGTTGCTGGCATCGGCTGAAATGTCGTTCACGTAAAGCGTCCAGTCTTTCAGAGATGATGCATCGCCGATCGCGTTCCACTGCTGATACAGGCACTTTATCGGCGTCATGCGCGCCGCCCCGCGCCAGCTTTTCAGTGTCTGCCGGACATGCTCCGCCGCGGCGACAAAAGTGATCGTCATGGATATGACCGCCGTTCCGTCCTGCGCCGGCTCGGTCACGCTGAACCGCGCAGGCTCGAATGAGTTTCCGCCAAACGTCGCCGGGCGAAACAGGTTATTGACCACCCGGTAATAACCAAACGCAGGGTGATAAAACTCCACCGTCTGTTTGATATCGCTCGCCGGCCGGCGCTCCTTCCACTCTCTCAAAGTCGGCATCAGTCTGCCCTCGGCATCACTTCAGTGATCAGGTAATCCAGCCAGTATCCATAGCCAGGCTGGGCCTCAACAATCCAGTCGTCATAGTCCTCGGTAATGTCATCGAGCCCGTTGCTGATAACCGTTGCGCTCCAGGTGACAATGTTGCCGTTTTTGCTGGTCTGCACCGGCATGTCGACGAAATGCAGCGTCTGCTGCTGAACGCCCTGCGTATCACCGAGGTCGATCGGCATCTGGAACCAGTTACGCCCGCGGTCGCAGTATGTCGGCGAGCGCAGCCATGACTTAAATCGTTCAGCCTGGGTAAGCGTGAAAATCCACTGCAGCGTCCAGGTTGCTTTCAGGTCCGTAGTGATCGGCGTGATTATCAATGGGCCGACTGCCGTCTGCGTCGTCTGCCAGGCTGTATCCTGCGTCATGTTCTGATCGGCGCGCTGGGGAAGCGGCAGGAACGGAGGGTATTGAACAGTTGCCACGTTTCCTCCGGGCATTAAAAAACCCGCCGGAGCGGGTTTGGTTTAGTAAGCACCTTGCGCTTTGCGGCTTAGCCCAAATGTCTGCTGCATCTGAGATGATACCGGGCCGCCTCTTTCCATGTCGGTGATCAGCAAGTCCACAACTGCGCTACCGTCCTGCATGTAGCCATCGGCACTCTGTACAGTGGCACCGGTAGACTGGTTGATGACGTTCACCTGCACGCTGATCCCTCCTCCTGACTGCATATCCTTATTGCTGATGACCTTCCCGTTATCGCCAGGGATCATGTACTGCTTGCCGGTGCTGGCTTGGTAAATCTCTGGCTTACCTTTCTCGCCGACCTGATACAGGCCTCCAGCTGATACCGGGCCGCCGTTGTAGCGAGCGCCGGCTATTGAAAGGGCCTGCGCCATGCCAACTGTTGAAGCTATTCCTGCCTGAGCGGGGATAGCGTTAGCGCCAGCCGTGGCAAGGGAGGTCATTGCAGCAGCCGGAGCCATGGATGCGGCTATTAGTTGCCCTTGCGCAATAGCCATTCCAGAAGCGGCGGTCATTCCAGCCTGCCCCATAATTACAGACTTCAACCACTCAACTCCCATCTGGACAAAGGAGTTGATAACGCTGTTTAGGACAGTTGATCCGAGTGAGCTCATGGCTTCGCTGACAGACATACTGCCAGTGAGTATGCCAGTGAGGGCATTAGAGGCGTTTCCTGCAAATGAATCAAATGCCGCAGCAGCTACCTCATATCCTGCGTTTTGTTGCCTCCATATCTCCCACTGCGCCGCTATGCGCTGTTGCTCGTACTGAGTGTTAGCGGCATTCATCAGCTCAAGTCCGCGCTGAGTAATCTGCCCCTTCTGCGATTCAAACTGCTGGATTAGAGCCAACTCCTGCGCGTGCTGGTTAGCCAGTTGTTGGACAGGGTCAATCTGCCCCCGAGCTTCCTGCATGGGGCTTACAGTTTGCTGAGCGCGTATCTTGGCCAGATTAACCTGGTGCTGAGCCTCCAGTTGCTCACTGGTCTCATTGTACTGCTGCTGAGTGATTTTTTTGGCGGCCAGTGCAGTATGCAGATCTTTAACATCCTGCTGGTAAGACGCATTCTCTCTGGCTTCAGGGAGCAGTTTTTCTGCCGCAGCCTGGGCTTTGAGGGCATTAGCCGTATCCCATATTTCTCCACGGTATTTACCGGCAAGGGCAATTTGCTCTTGGGTGGCTCCCTTACCTAGTGATTGCTGAGCCTGTAATACTGCCTGCTCCCGGCTTAACTCCTGAGTTGAGCCGGCAGCGAGTTCTGATTGCTGTTTGAGGTTGGCCAGCTTTTGGGCTACAGATTCCTGCTGGTTAGCAAGTTTCTTAGCCTCAGATTCCGCCGCCTTATCTTCCTTCTTCTGATCCTTTCTTGCCTGAGTGTTTCTCTCTGTTGCAGCATAATTATCCTGAAGCCTTTTGATTGCTCGCTCATCTGTAACGCCTGCATCCTCAGCATCATAGGCCGCCTGCTGCCTGGCTTTTGCTTCCCCCTCCAATTTTGACAAGGCAAGTCGGCGCTCAGCCTGCTTAATTAACTTCTCGCCTTCTTTCCCGCCCCAGTTTATTTTCAGACTTTCTGAGTTGAAGGCTTTCAGGGCCTGCGTTGATTGGCCGAGTTTTTCAGCCAGGAATGCCTGGGTTCCACCGAGGAATGACGCTTGCTTTTCTGCTTCAGCGATAGCGATAGCGTTATCTCTGGCAGCCCTCATCTGATCAACAATGCCCTGATTAACTTGAATGTTAATTAGGTGTAATGCGTCTTCAGTTTGCTTAAGAGTGGCTGTCGCTCCATCCAGATCCCTGCGCTTTTTGGCCAACTCGTTTGCGGCATCCTTTGCCTTAATCACGAAACCATTATTTTGATCTTCGGTAACTCCGTATTGCCTTGCAAGCGTTGTATATTTCTCGTAATCGGATTGCAGACCTGAAATGGTATCTTTCAGATCGCTAATAGCTTCCTTTTGCGCCTCAATTGAGGTGACCGTATCAGCCCTAACGCCCTGAGCTTGAGCAAGATTCATGTCCTTGAGGCGCTTAATAACGTCAGGTACGGTGTCAGCAAAAGCTATTGCCTCTTTTCTGGCCTCAGCCTGTCGCTGTGAATACAGATACCAGCCAGCGGCAACAATGGCTATTACGCCAATCGGCCCACCCAATGGGGCAGTAACCGCATTCACTACCTTCATTGTGTTGGCAAAAGTTATTCCCGTAGCGGCCACTTTGGCTTGTGACGCTGCTAGTGCATTATTAGCCAACGCGGCTTCGGCGGATGTTGCGACATAAATCCCTCTTAGTCGTATAACGTTCTCAAGCGCAAAGGCTTCAGCAGCAGAGACTTTTGCTACGTTATACTCAGCAGTTGCCACATTTAGAGCGGAAAGAGCTGCATCTTTATCTGCCGCTGCTTTTCTGGCTGTCACTGATGCTGCTGCGGCTTCCTGTTGTGCCGATTGCCTTGTCGCAACTATTCCCTGAATGGTTGCTTTAACTCTTGAGGCTTGAGCGGCTGTTGCCATTGCTAACGCGCCAGCAAACCTACCGCCCATTATTGCAGCAGCGCCAATTAAAGCTGTCCCCAGCGTCTCAAGGTTTTCGCTTATTGTAATAACAGAGTCTCGGAGCCCTGCTGCGAATGATTTAACCGTTGAGTTTTCGCCAAAGAACTTCGTTATGTTGTTACCGGCCACCTGCAATCCCTTGGCGATTGAGACGGTGGTGTTGGCAAATTCTTTGCCGATTGCATCCCCTTGCGACAGAAGCCCCTTAACTACAACGTCTGTTGTCAGTTGCCCTTGAGCGGCCATAGCCCTTAACTGACCAATAGAAACACCCATCGAATCAGCCAGAGCGACCATGAGGCGGCTGCCTTGCTCTGACACTGAGTTAAACTCTTCGCCGCGCAGAACGCCGGAAGCGATACCCTGTGATAGCTGAATGATTGCGTTCTCAGCTTCCTGAGCAGTTGCGCCGGATACCGCAAATCCCTGGTTGATAATGGTGGTAAGGCGGGTTAAGTCTTCTGCGCTGGTGTTGTATGTTCTGGTTCCGCGCTCAAGCCGGGCGTAAAGAGTCGCCGTGCCGTTCAGGGATGACTGGGTTGCTTGTGAAACATCAAAGATCCGCTGCATAACTTCGGCCTGCGTCTCTCCAGTACGAACCGAGTTAGCGACTTTGTTATTCAGTTCAGTCCAGGCATCGGCGTAACTCGCAACCTGTTGCACAGAAAGCGCGGCAAGCAAACCTTTAGCAACGCCAGAGAGGCTGGACATTGTTCGCTCCATAGAGCCAATAGAGCGTTCAGTGCGGTTAACGCTGGCTTCAAGGCGGCCCATGCTCCCATTAAGACCGTTCAGTGCCGCATCAACTTCTCTTCGCGCTGCCAGTAAACGCGAAGTATCCATGTCGACTTCATAGACAACGCTGCCAGCATCAAAGGTTCCAGCCATTTACTTTTCTCCGGGCGATAAAAAACCCGCCTGAGCGGGTTATATATGTGATTAGTTATTTCACTTGCTGATCATGGATAGCACGGCAGAAATCACATTTTCCACTTACATGAAGAGGAAATTTCTTTTGCTATTGAATCTGCTCCAGTGAGGTCAAACTCAACTACTTGCATCGTTGAACCATATGGCTCGAACCCAAGGATCATTTTTTTATGAGAGGAAATATCCTTTATGAAGGATATGGCCTTGGGGCTGAATGCCGCCTCGCCCCCTTCTGCAGCACTCCATCTACGTTTTTGCGGCTTTCCTCCATCAAACCTGATGGTTATTAACGGGTCATCAATCCCCATATACTCATCTACGGAAAGATATGCTTCCGTTTTTCCCTCACGGCATCGCAAGACAATGGAAGTACTTCTTTCAATTCCTTGCCTCATATAGACATCTGGTGACCTATTAATGGCTACAACATCAGTCATATCGGTCATCTTGTTTTCTTCTTTCTTAACCTGCCAAGAGCCTTCCGTTACATATTCAGCGCCGGTTGATACCAGAGGGATAGCAGCTACACACAAAGCCAAGATCGTCTTTTTCATTTTAGGATGTGTCCGTTTTGAATGTTCAGAACAATCCTATCAGGTATGAATGGGAACGACAAAACCCGCAGTTAAGCGGGTTTGGTTATCAAGGCGGATCTCTTAGCCGATCACAAACTCAGCCTTTGCGCCTCGAAACGAGATTGTTTTGTTCCCCGCCCGACGGCAAGCGTCAGCTATAGCCTTCATGCCGTACTCGACATTACCCAGATGTTTGCGCATCGCCACAATTTCAGCCTTCGGCGCTGATACATCAAAGCCTGCCTCTTCCAGAACGTTAATCAGGCGAATGGCCGCAGATGTCGAGTTGTCACCACAAAGCATCTCCATCGTCACGTCAAAAGACGGGGCGGTTAGAGACTTCCCAAATGACAGGTTGCCACTGCGAACCAACGGGTTGTTATCGATCCACCATTGAAGCGGAATGTTTACATCAAACTTAGGTGCTGGTAGCGTTTCCTGCTTGCCAAGGAATTCACCCTCAAGAGGCACACGCGCAGCGATAGAAAGCCTTCATGGGATACCCGAAGAAGCGAAAATCGCCATTTACAACGTGCTTTCGCAAGAACTTGAAGCAATTACGAGCGCCAAAAACGAAGAAATCGCAAAGATTAATGCTGAAACTGAAAGGTTGAATGCTACTGTCGCTCAAAAAGAAATGGACCTTGCAAATATTGGCTCTGTCATAGGTGCCATAGTCGTCGTTTTGGTCTTGTTTGTTTTGTTCATCAACTTGAAATAGAAAACCCACCGTTCGGTGGGCTTCTTCTCTGTCGTTTCGGGGTGTATCTGACTATCTGTCAAACTCTTTACCACCAGTCGACTTTAAGTATATAGACTTAATGTATGGCATTTTAAAGAGCACAGCCCTATCATCCATAGCTGTTCTAAGCATCATACTACGACACATAAGGCTTACCCCGCCGGTTACTTTGATGCATAATCCATCAGGGCTTTCGAATGTACTCATTTTCCCCTTCTTCCACATTATAAACGTTGCACCTTCAGGGATCGCGCCAATTGGCTGCACAGCAAAAAACGAAATGCTTGTGTATACAAAAATTGAAAAAGCGATAAGGATAACAACGATCACAGATATTGTTTTTTTCCACATAGCAACCTCAGCAACCAATAGTTTCGCCTGAATTTGTTATTGTGCACGTATTTCCATCACTGTCGGAGCTATGGCAGCCTGAGGAATCACACCAACTTTTCACTGAATACTGATTCCCATCAGAGTCACTAGAAAACACCTCCGTCGAACCATCAGAATGATTCCTTGTTCCAGATGTTACAGAGTAATTATTACCTTCAGTATCGTAAGATGAGATGGTTGTGTCCCCGTTAGCCGCCTCGCTAGTACTCGTGCAAACACTGTAACCATCTGATCCAACGCACTCATCTGCATATGCGTAGCTAAAGAATCCGCTTAATAGAAACAACAATACAATCTTCCTCATATCCCTATCCCCACTGGTTAGTTTTGGACAGATTAGCAGGGATGTGAGGGAGTAAAAAGCCCACCGTGGTTGGGCCATTTCTTCTTCTCTTCACGTTTGCGTCGTCGCTCTTCCCGCAACTCCTCTCGGCGTAAATCATCAAACACCTTTACGATCGCTTTCATCATCATGAAATTGACGAAGTGGTGATTAACGCAGCCGTGAATGCGTAACTGCTCGGTGTACTCTTCAGCCGATCGCAGCGCCTCCATCATGTTCTTCTCGCCTTTCATGAACTCCGAGAAGTCGCGCCCCGCTCTGGAGGCGCATTCAACGATTCGGTTATTCATGGTCACGCCGCCGCATACAGCAACTTCATTTGCCCCTTAACGGGGAACGCAGCCATGCAGCGGGCTTCGAAGTCCTTCTGGTCAATGCTGCAACTGGCAATGTTGGTAACGGCGATCAGTTGCTGCTCGACCTTCTCCAGTGCATCAGGCTTAAGATGTTGGTGAATCTTCTCCTTGCTGTCCCCGGCGGCTTGTTTTGCTGCCTGATAGACATAATCGGGAAGTGCGACACCGTACACCCATCGAGCGGTGATCTGACCGAACAGCGCCGGGCAACCGCCAACATGACCAAAGTAAGGAAGGCCGGACATTTTCGACAGCGCCTGGTAGAATGGGTCTTTAAAGCGCTTCTCCCAGGACGTTGGTTGCTGGCACACCATCAGGCCGACAATCTGATCTTCGGTGATCTGGAAGTTTTTACTCAGTAGCAGATTTTTAATATGACGATCACAGGCGCGGGCAAATTTCACTGACAACCAGCGGGCGAATTCCACCGCCAACTCCGGATGAAGCCAGGTCCCGCCGTTTCGCCCTTTCTCCACTCTGACTAAAAGGGGAGAAAAATCCTCTTTTACGCCAGAGCTAGCAATTCCAAGCTCCTCAGCCAGTTCGGCGATATAAATTTTTGTCGCCTCAGTCTTTAGCCAGTCCTTTGGAAGCTTGCCGTGATGCTTTGCAGCAACTGTGGCATTGAACCAGCAATCTGCTGTAAAAGGGAATGAACTGTCATCGTAATTCATAGGGATGATATTAGACATATCGGTAATTACCTTTTAGTGATGAACCTTGTCTCACAGGAATCCGGCCCACAGAAAGGCACCGACAGCCAGCCGGTATCCTCAAGGGTCATCCTGAAAGGTTCTGTGTGAAATGCGCGTGAGATGCGCGGTGAAATTTGGGTATAAAAAAGCCCCGGACTATACCGAGGCTGGCTTATTGGTTGGCTTTGGCCTGCTTCCGTTTGCGTCTTGCAAAGTACGCATCGGCTGCATCGTCATACTCTTCCCTGGTATACCCTTTCTGATCCGGGTATTTGGCGATGAGCATTAACTGAAACTCGGTCATCGTCAGGTTTTCAGCTTCCTCTCTGCTGATCCCGAAGTGGTTGCGTGCAGCGATGACGTAATCGGCAGCCCGGAACTCACTGGTTTTTTCATTTGTCTCATGGCGCTGAAGTTTGCGTACTTTGGCCTTTCCGATAATGCCGTGCATCATCAGACTTTGTGCAAGGATGACCATATCCTGCGGATTCATGACGCCCTTATGCCACACAAACGCCCTTCTTTTGGTTTTGCCGGGCTTCATCCAGCCAACCAGATCACCTATGTCATCATTGCAGCAAGCGGTGAGGACCGTGTGGGCGGCCAGTAGAGATTTCTTATCAAGATGTAAAGCAGAAAGGTGTTTAGCCAGCCATTCAGGCACTCTGCCGTATGCTTCGACAACCCTCTGAATGAGAGGTGTTATTTCATCGTTGAAGAGGTCATAGAACGTCTGAACTATTTCTGCTGGCTCGCCGATGCGCGACATAGCCATGAATGATGGCCGGAAAAAATAATCCCGGTCCCCGACGGTTACCAGGCATTCTCCCAGCTCTTTTAGCGGAACCATTTATGCCTCCTGTAAACAAAATCAAGGGCAGAAATCCTGCCCTTTGTTTTGCTTACACCGTGACAGTAACCACGTGGGTAGCCACGAATTCACCATCAACCGTCTTCACAGTAACTGTGGCTGTTCCCGCCGTTGCACCTGACGGCGCTGACACGGTTACCGTATTACCAGTGATGGCGACGGTTGCACGTGCCGGCACGGATGAGCTAGCTGTGAACAGTTTGTTATCAGCATCTTCCGGTGCAACATTCACCGCGAATGTAGTACTGGAGCCAGCAGCAATAGAACTGGTCGTCGGCGCAACACTTACACCGGTAACCAGAATGTCACCATCAGCTTCGGTGATCTGGAAAGTCTGACCGTCAGCCAGTTTGAACTCAAAGCTGTAGGTCACGATTTCTTTCACACCACCACCGTCGCTGGCTCCTGATGGGACCATATAGCCGATGTGGTAATAATCGCCCCAGTGGAAACGCATCCATACACCTGGCTGGCGGCGGGCACGAACCTCATCGACGATGTATTTCACGAACTGCTGAATGCCAAACTCATCAGTGCGGTCTTTAACGCGAACCTCCCCTTCGATGGAGTAGGTCGGGTCCAGACTGGCAATCAGGTTTGAACTGAATCCGCCGTTATCTGCATCAGAGGTCAGAGCCTCCGGGCTAAGGTCCCACGTTGCCGATGTTGGCAACCCCATCAGTTTCCAGTCGCCTTCCGCCGGAAACTGGTCGGCACAGCCGTAAGCCAGTTCCAGCGTCTTAGCGCGACCAATTAGTTGTCCGTTGTCGGAGCAGCCTTGCATCGTTGCTTACCTCGCTTCAGATAATAAAAAAGGCCGCTCCAGGCGACCTTATGTGGTTTTATTCGGTGTTATCCGCCAAAGAGACAGGCGAACTGCAGGCGCCACACCATACGCCCCTCGGTTGTGATAACAGGCGAAGGAATTCCGCCCATGTTGGATATCTGCCCAAGGCAGGTGTGCGTCATCGGGTTTTGCTGCACGTAATCGATTATGGCCTGAGCGTCGTTCTCTGACTGCGCATAGTCAGCAGATGCCTTTCCCTTGCTTATCACGTCCACCATGACGTAGTAATCAGCGGCCATATCACGATCTACTGGCGTGCCACCATTTGGTCGGAACACAATAAAGCGGTCAGATGCCTTGCCGGTATCATTCCAGAACAGGGACTGAACGATGTATCCGGCAGTCAATCCAGAATCAACAAAAACATTTCGAACCCGCCTATGCATAGGAGGTGTCATAGCTCCATCTCCCTGCGTATAACTGCGTCAACTCTGTCTCTGGCGTTTTCAGCACCTTTCTCAAGGAATTTGGGCTCGCCTGATGTGTCCCATATATTTCCACGGGAACCGGGCGCTTCGCCTTTTCTTACAGGGCGCGGGGTGTTTTTTCCAAGATGAATACCTTTGGCCTCATGCACGTACGCCGCATAATTTGCAGAATAACCAATTCTCCCGGTTAGTCTGGTGCCCTTGATAACAACCTCTCTGAACTGAGAGTTAACCAGAGTGCTGGTATCGATAGGAACCAGCACCGCGGACTCCAGCCCAATCTCAAACAGAGCAGAGTAGAGCGCCCGCATGGTTTTTCGCTTTTCGATATTATCAATCAGCCGGTTGATGTTATTGCTGACCTTGGAGACTCCCCGAACTTTAACGCCCATAATCAGACTCCCGTTATAAGTGCGAAATCGTCTGCCAGTCGCTCGAACGTATCTGCGAACTGGACGATCTGCCGAATCTCATCGGCCTCATCCGGCGGAGCCGCATCGGTCGACGCGCCAATCAGGATGTAATCTCCCTCCCGCGCCGTTGCGTACTCGGTCCATATCGTGTTTTTAACCACGATCTCCCGGCCAAGGTCACCGATTTTTGCAGAGAGGCCGCCCTGGTAGTCGCAGAGGATAGCGATCGGCGCTTCCCACCCATACGGCTGACCTCCGCCGTCGGTATCGCTACCGTCAGCATCGCGTATGCGCCGCCAGATTGTCGCCGTCGCGGTGTATGACCAATTGGCAACCGATGACATCAGTCATCCCTCCATCGCAGCACAACGGCGCCTGTGGCGCGTATGCGGTCGCAGTTAATGAACCACTCGCCGTCGCTTTTCACGTACGCATTCGTTTGCTGGCCGGTATCGGTGATCACCCACACCCGGGTAAACGTCCGCGGCAGCCGTTGCTGAACTGAAACCCACGCCATTAGCAGCCCCCGACCACCATAAACAGGCCCACACTGTTGGCAGCGCTGATCGGAAGTTCACTGGTGCAGCCGCTGGTATCCAGTTTCGCCAGCGAGTCACGCAGCCAGGTAATGCCGTCGTCTCCGTAATCGAACGAGCGCGACGCTCCTGATGGCGCCCCCTGCGATTTTATTCGCCGGGCACCGGATGACGTCGCCATGAGCGCAGCGGCATACATCAGAATGAGCTTTGCCGTGCATTCGTCGTATCCAGCACCATCGAGGCACGGGATAATCTTGTTCACCACGCAGAGAATCGGATCGAGCAGAGCGGCCGGGATGGAGTAACCCAATTCACCGAGGAACGCCTGCACGTCTGCCGCTGTGATTGGGTCAGCCATGGTTATTTCGCCTTCTTCGATTTGCTGGCAGATTCTTCCTGCTGCTCTGCCTGCTCTGCCTGCTCTGCCTGCTCTGCCTGCTCTGCCTGCTCTGCCTGCTCTGCAGCATCATTGCCCGGTGTAGCCACTTCTAGCGTCTGCTCGTCATCACTAATGATTTCAACCAGACCAGCAGCTACCCAACGCTTAGCGACATCACCACTTACCGAAACCTGAGCACCAACCTCCAGCTTCTGGAGATTGGCACCGGAAAGCAGGTTATCGCGAACCACTTTTACCAGTGCCATAGTTACCCCTTAGCTGTGCGCGTAAATAACAGATTTGCGATTGTTGATGTCGGTCTTAACCATCAAGCCCATCGCACCCCAGGTGCGCCAGACGTAGTCACTGTTATAGAACTGGCGAGGGTCAGCAACGGTGCCGACCGCCTGGCCGACAATCGGAGCGATAACGCCGGCGGTAAGCGGAACAATCAGGATCTGGTTACCAGACAACTGCGCATCTTCTTTGATGGCTGCAATGCCAGAAAGCTTCAGCAGCTCCTGCAGGATGGTGTCAGACTGGTAGTTGTCGCTGAAGTAGCGTTCCAGATTTGAGGTGATCTCGCCTGAAACATACCAGGTCTGCTGTGCATACTGCAGGTTGGTCAGCTTCATCACGTCGCGCAGAGCAATGGCTGCATTGCGGATTTGCTCAGCCGTTGCGCTTGAGCTGGTGAAGTCGATATTTAGGCCGGAAGCACTGAGATCGACAATCTGCACCCGCTCATCGGCTTTTACCCCCTTCCAGGTCTTGCCATCAAAAGCGATATAGTTGCCAGCAGAGTCACGGAAACCGTTGAAGACGTAATCCACGTACTGACGACGAACATCATCAACAGAGCCGCGCTGAGCGTCTGCCAGAGAAGCCAGAGCGGAGCCTTTGTTGAAAATAGGGTCACGCCACTGGAATTTGAAGCCAGAGTCGTGGATCGGAACCATCGTACCGTCGAAGGTGTACGCGCGCGCATCAAGCGCCGCACCAATCTGGCCGGACATGGAGGTATGCGCCCAGCCGCGGCCACCGGTGCGAGCATACTCGTACACGGACTCTTCAAGACGGACAGAGCGGGACAACGGGATCAGGTCGTTAAGCAGAGTGAATTCAGTAGTTGGTTCGAATTCAGCCAGCACAGTCTGATCATAAGCGCGATACAGGCGGCGGATATCGTCGACAGCGTTCGTCGCGTCCAGCGCCGGAGTGTTTGCCGCATCACCACGCCAGCGGGTGCGGGATACGAAATCAGCAACGGCCTGAGCACTCATATTGCGCGCCAGTTGCAGCTCATTGAACTGCGCCTGGTTCGCTTCGAGGTTGCCCGTCTCAGTCGCGCGTCGGGTGGAAAATACAAACATTCAGTCTCTCCTTACTTGAACACGACGCGAACCAGATCGCCTGCTGTGGCGGTCAGGGACTTGTCTTCTTCGACATAGGCAAAGATGGTTTCACCCTCTGCCAGTGCTTTAATTTGGCCATTGGCCACAGAAACCGGCTGGCCCTTGGTGTAGGTTCCAGCGGCAGCGCGAACGTTGAGGAAAACGCCCGGCGTTGGCTGGATGTTTACCACCCAGTCACCGATCGCATAGGCATCGTCAACCGTTTTGCAGCGCAAATAGTCGTAGTTAGCAACGTAAAGAATCGCGTCTTCAGCGCCATCAACAGACGGTGTAGGCTTGGCTGCACTGAAAAAGATTACGGTACCCGGCAGAAACGCTGCGGCCGCAGAACCTTCACGATTAAGTTGCGGGTTGGGGAAAATCCCGCCCGCGTGAATTACGTGTTTCCCGTCTTTAGCCATTTTTTACTCCGGCATTTCGCTGAAAGAATCGTTGTTGTTGACCGGACGGAATGCACCATTCAGGCCGGTAGAGGTCTGGCACTGAGCAAACAGGCCATCAAGGGCGGCGCCGTCAAGCGCATTCACCGCCAGGTCATCCAGCCCGAATTTCGCTTTTACGGCAGCGCGTTTTTCGCCTTTCTCTTTGTCAGCGTTCACGGCAAGGCCTGACTTAACGGCTGCCAAATCATCAGCAAATGGCTTAAACCATGCCGGCGCTTCTTCGCTGTTGCTGGCCTGCTCTTTTTTCTTAGGCTTGCCGGTGGCGGGATCGATTTCGTCGCCGCCATCTTTCTTGGCTGCCGCCTTCTCTGCCGCTAGCTGGTTGTAAGCGTCCATCAGTTCGGCATCGGACTTGCCTTCAGTCGGCTTACCCGCGGCTTGCAGCGCATTGATAATCAGTTCTTTCATCGGATCGTTCTCTCCGTTGGTTTTAATCTCGTACTCAATGGG
>OKVL01000721.1_pt1 | contig 17705 bp, 12 predicted proteins | sample 1606791 | NCBI WGS metagenome assembly OKVL01 (sample SAMN03281006, study PRJEB24777) | human gut metagenome | isolation source: fecal sample PR165 from 1 month old male Malay infant, vaginally delivered...
CATATGAATATGGAAGAAATAGTGGCCCTTAGTGTAAAGCATAACGTGTCGGATCTACACCTGTGCAATGCATGGCCTGCGCGCTGGCGCATACGCGGAAATGTCGAAATCGCGCCGTTTACCACGCCTGACGTAGAGACGTTGCTGATGTGCTGGCTCAGCGAGCAACAACAGGTACAGTGGCAGAAACAGGGGCAGCTGGATTTTGCCATTACGCTGGCGAACTCACGGCGTCTGCGCGCGAGCGCATTTGTGCATCAGCAGGGGATCTCTCTGGCGCTAAGGCTGTTGCCGCTTGATTGCCCATGTTTGGATGATCTCCAGACTCCCGCCGCCTTAGCTGAGCTACTGCACAGTGAAAATGGATTAATTCTGGTGACCGGCGCTACCGGCAGCGGTAAATCAACGACCCTGGCGGCGATGGTGTCATATCTTAATCAGCACGTCGCGGGACATATTTTGACGCTGGAAGATCCCATTGAATATCGTTACACCAGCCAGCGTTGTCTCATTCAACAACGGGAGGTAGGCGTACACTGCGCTTCTTTCGCCGCCGGTTTGCGCGGCGCGCTGCGCGAAGATCCTGATGTCATTTTGCTGGGCGAGCTGCGCGACGTGGAAACCATTCGTCTGGCGTTAACGGCTGCGGAAACCGGGCATCTGGTGCTGGCAACGTTACACACGCGGGGGGCGGCTCAGGCTATTGCGCGGCTGGTGGATACTTTTCCTGCACCTGAGAAAGATCCGGTGCGTAATCAGCTGGCAGACAGCCTGCGGGCAGTGCTTTCGCAAAAGCTGGAACAAGATAAGCAGGGAGGACGCGTGGCGCTATTCGAACTGCTCATCAACACGCCCGCCGTTGGTAACCTGATCCGTGAAGGGAAAACGCATCAGCTACCCGGCATAATGCAAACCGGGCAACAGACAGGCATGCAGACGTTTACGCAAAGCCTGCAGCAGCGCCAGGCGCAGGGACGGCTTTAGTAACCCTGCTCGAAATAGCTTTCGAGAATAATAACGGCAGAAGCGGAGTCCACTTTACCTTTATTCAGTGCCCGGTACCCACCTTGCTCAAACAGGCCGGAGCGGGCTTCGACGGTACTCAAACGCTCATCATGCAACGTCACGGTAACGCCAAAACGACCGTGAATACGGTTAGCGAACTTGCGTGCGCGTGCGGTAAGGGGTTGTTCGGTGCCATCCATATTGAGCGGTAAGCCGACAATGATTTCGTCCGGCTGCCACTCTTTCAGCAGGCGTTCAATCAAATTCCAGTCCGGCGTACCGTCCTGTGCTTTGATCGCGGGCAAGGGTCTCGCGGTACCGGTAATACGCTGACCAATCGCAACGCCAATGCTTTTGGTACCAAAGTCGAAAGAGAGTAATGTTCCGCTCATCAGGCATGTCCCGCCACGCCAGGCATGGTCAGAATATCTATCCCGATAAGTTTCGCCGCATCGCGCCAGCGGTCGGCAATCGGCGTTTTAAACAAGATGTTGAGATCGGCGGGAGCCGTAAGCCAGGCATTATCCAGCAGTTCTTGTTCGAGCTGGCCTTTTTCCCATGATGAATAGCCTAGCGCAACCAGCACCTCAGAGGGTTGCTCCTGCGTACCTAAGGTTTCTAATACATCGCGGGAGGTGGTGATGATGGTGTTATCTGAAATGCGGATACTGGATGCAAAGCGTGACGGCGGGGTATGCAGAATAAACCCACGGTCTTCCGCCAGCGGTCCGCCGAGCATCACCGGTTTATCCAGACGAATAGCCGGATCGCGTGCTTCAGGAGTAATTTTCAGCTTTTCCAGAATCCCTTCAATTTGTAAGTTTTCCAGAGGTTTATTGATGATAATCCCCATTGCTCCGTTCTCATTGTGTTCACAGATATACACCACGGAACGGCGGAAAATCGGATCCTGGAGAGCAGGCATGGCAATAAGAAAGTGATGCTGTAAATTCATTGTCAGAGGTTCTGTTTCCTGGTTCAAAAAAGCAACAGCGCCCAGTATGCGTACAAATACGAGCGCTGTCACTATGAGTATTGGTAGGATCCCTTCTACCGGCGAGTTCTTTTATTTTTGCAAACGAGCCTCAATGGCATCCATCAACATACCGGTAATCGAAACCGGGAATTCTGCTTCAATCTCACGAATACAGGTTGGGCTGGTGACGTTAATTTCCGTCAGGCGATCGCCAATGATATCCAGACCGACAAAAATCAACCCCTTCGCTTTCAGCGTTGGGCCAATGCGGCGGGCAATTTCCCAGTCGCTGTCGGTTAATGGACGCGGCTCGCCACGACCACCGGCGGCCAGGTTGCCACGGGTTTCACCACCCTGCGGAATACGCGCCAGGCAGTACGGAACGGGTTCGCCATCCACGACCAGTACGCGTTTGTCGCCGTCTTTAATCGCTGGCAAATAGTTCTGCGCCATGCAGTAGCGAGTACCATGTTCGGTCAGCGTTTCGGCAATAACGCCGAGATTCGGGTCACCTTCCTTCACACGGAAAATAGATGCGCCGCCCATGCCGTCCAGCGGCTTGAGAATGATGTCGCTGTGCTTTTGCCAGAAAGCTTTTAGCTGCGCTTTGTTACGGGTGACCAGCGTTTCTGGCGTCAGGTCGGCAAACCATGCGGTAAAAAGTTTTTCGTTACAATCGCGCAGGCTCTGCGGTTTGTTGACGATTAACGTCCCTTTTTCTTCTGCACGTTCCAGAATATAGGTCGCGTAAATGAACTCAGTATCAAATGGCGGATCCTTACGCATCAGAATCACATCCAGATCGGCCAGCGGGAGATCCTGCTCACCCTTGAACTCATACCATTTGTCGTAGTTCTGCTCTACGCTCAGGGTCCGCGTACGGGCGCGGGCTTCACCGTTGATCAGATAAAGATCGGCCATCTCCATATAGTGAATTTCGTAACCACGACGTTGTGCTTCCAGCAGCATAGCGAAGCTGGAATCCTTCTTGATGTTGATGCTTGCGATGGGATCCATCACGATGCCGAGCTTGATCATTGTTCTTCTCCGTTAGCCCAGATCGCCAAAACGCACCTGTAGCGCGGTAATGGCGGTGAGCGCAGTTGTCTCAGTACGCAGAACGCGAGGTCCTAACAGAATATCAGTAAACTGATAACGTGCGGTCATGGCAATTTCATCTGCCGACAGCCCACCCTCCGGGCCAATCAGCAAGCGGATGCGCTCTACCGGCAGCGGCAGCGTATTGATGCTGGCGCTGGCGCGAGGATGCAGGTTCAGTTTTAACCCTTCGTCCTGCTCAGCGCACCATGCTTCCAGATCCATTGCCGGGCGAATTTCAGGCACCCGGTTACGACCGCACTGTTCGCAGGCGGCAATGGCGATTTTCTGCCACTGCTGGAGCTTTTTGTTCAGGCGTTCACTGTCCAGTTTAACGCCGCAGCGCTCAGAAAAAAGTGGCGTAATGAGGCTTACACCCAGTTCGATCGATTTCTGGATAGTAAATTCCATTTTTTCGCCGCGCGACATTACCTGGCCCAGATGGATGTGCAACGGCGATTCACGATCGTCGAGTTCGGCGTTAAGCACCTTCACGTCAACGCTTTTCTTGCTGGCGTGAGTGATTTCGGCGTCAAAGATTTGATTGCTGCCGTCAAACAGCTGTAACGCCTGGCCAGGTCCCATACGCAGCACACGACCGATATGGTTGGCGGCATCTTCACACAGTGAAATTTGGCTGCCGGAAGCGAGTGGTTCAGGGTGATAAATGCGAGGAATGCGCATAGTTAAACATCCGCGTCATGGCCCTGGGCTGCGAAAGGCCAGGGCATGGTTAAAAATATTGCCGCTAGTGTAGGTTAGCTCTTTTGCGCCTGGCAAGCGCGTTGCACATAGGGGTTATGGTTCCCCTGTACCTTCGCAATGCGTTCGTCGCGCTCACACTCCCAGTCGGTAACCGGATATTGCTTGTTCCAGGCATTAAAAAGCTGGGTTTGTTGGCGGGAGAGCGTCAGGTTGTATTGGTCGCGCATATAAAAATAGGTGCGTGCGATAGCGCCGCGGGCGCGGGCTGGCGGCTCGGCAACTTTCTCTTTGAAATCAACCTTCATGGCGCACTGTCCATACTGGCCTTCGCCACCGTTCCACTGGCTGTACATAAAGTTTGCGCGATCGCCATTTACTTCACCCACTGCAGGCTGCAGGTTATGCATATCGCTTTCCATCTGGCGATAGACTGGATCTTTGGCGCAGTTTTTACGTCCTCCGTCCTGCCAGCACTGGCGCTGATGGCCAAACTGCCAGGCAGGGACAACATGTTCCCATTCGATACGACTGGCGCGGTTTTCGTTTTTTCGCACTTTATAGCCACAGGATTCAAGGTCAACGACCCCTTTTTTACCTTGCCAGTTAATTTTACAACCGCAGTAGAAATCGCCCGGCGCATTGGCGTTAACTTTGACGCCTGCTGCTTTCGCCTGAGAAAAACTGTTGATACCTTCGGCTAACACCGGGCCAGAAAACGCAGCGGCTAACATGGCCGCGGCAAAAGAAAGATTACGGTACATCACGAACTCCGTGTCAAAACGAGCCCGCAACGTAGCGAAAGTTGTTCTTGTATGCAATCAGCGAGATCAGAAAGGTTCCTGATAATTCTGAATATTATTCTGCAACCAGTGGTTCGCCGCAATGGACGCAGCGGTAGGTAGCTTCACCGCGAACAACACGGTTATGGCGGCGAACGGTCAAGTGATGTTCCTGGCACTTACAGCGGTAAGCAAAGGTTTTACGTTGCACGGATTGCAGCTCAAACTGATGCGTGCGTCGGGCCGGGACGCCCAGCACACTCTCCATCATCCATTTCCACTCTTTTCCGTGCGGCGGGACGCGGCCAAAGTGCTTCCACACCAGCAAATGCGCCAGTTCATGGGGCACCACTTCGTTAACGAACGCGTCAACGTTCTCAATCAGCAGGACGGGATTAAGGCGAATTTCGTAGGTTTGTAGCCACGCGGTACCCGCGGCGGTTCCGCGCTGTTGGTAAACCAGCTTTGGCTCCGGGTAATGACGTTCCAGCTTGAGATTGGCCTGGGCGAGTTTTTCCCGCAGGCTGCGCATAACGGCTTGCTGGATGGCGATGGGAAGTCGGGAGGTTTTCATAACGCCAGAGGATAGTGCGACAGGGAAGGGACTGCAAGAGGAAGGCTTCCTCCCGCCTGGGGAGGAAGCCTTGAGTGATTAGTCGTGTGCGCCAATTTCGCGCAGTTTACGACCTTTCATCAGGTTACGTTCAATGTGTTCCAGAGAGACGTTTTTCGTTTCCGGGATTAGCCACAGGGTCAGGAAGATGAACAGGACGTTCAGGCCGCCGTAGACCCAGAAGGTGTTAGCGCTGCCCAGCGAGTTCAGCATCGTCAGGAAGGTTGCGCCGACGATCATGTTAGCAATCCAGTTGGTTGCGGTAGAGCAGGTGATGCCGAAATCGCGACCTTTCAGCGGCTGAATTTCAGAACACAGTACCCAAATCAGCGGACCGGCGCTCATTGCGAAGCCAACGATAAACATCAGCAGCATCAGCACGGCAAAGTACTGGGCGGCAGCGGAGTGGATACCCACATGCATCATGGTGCCCAGCACGCCCATACCTACAGCCATAACGATAAAGCCAAGAATCAGCGTAGGTTTACGGCCCCAGCGGTCAACCAGACCAATGGCGATAAAGGTTGCCAGCACGTTGGTCAGGCCAACGATAACCGTTCCCCACATCTGCTCGGTGGTGTTGGTATAACCCGCCAGTTCAAAGATTTTTGGCGCGTAGTACATGATGACGTTCATCCCGGTGAACTGCTGCATCACCTGTAACAGCACGCCAAGGAACACTGCACGACGGAAGTTACTGTTTTCTTTAAACAGCGCCCAGCCACTTTGTTTAACCTGCAGACTCTCACGAATTTCATCCAGTTCGCGTTTGGCCTCAGCGCTGGTATCACGCAGACGCAACAGAACGCGCTCGGCATCGACAAAACGACGTTTAGCTGCAAACCAACGCGGGCTGTCCGGCAGGAAGATAACGCCAATCAGCAGTAACAGAGCAGGGATAATGATTACGCCCAGCATCCAGCGCCATGCGCCGCTATAACTGAATGCGGTATCGGAGAGGTAAGCGCCGAGGATCCCGATGGTGATCATCAACTGATACATCGAGATCATGCTGCCGCGGATTTTTTCCGGTGCGATTTCGGACAGGTACAGCGGCGCGGTATAAGACGCAACGCCAACGGCCAGGCCCAGCAACACGCGGGAAACCAGTAGCACTTCAACGTTTGGTGCCGCGGCGGAGAACAATGAACCGGCAACAAACAGGATCGCGCCAATCATCAGGCTCTTTTTACGCCCCAGTTTGAAGGAGAGCCAGCCGCTGCCGACAGCGCCTACAGCCGCACCAAACATCATTGAGCTCACCACCCATTCCTGAGTGTGCGGGGTAATTTGAAACTCGTCGGTGATGAACGGTAAAGCACCGGCAATAACACCGATATCCAGGCCAAAAAGTAATCCAGCCAGGGCTGCAAGAAAGCAGACAAAAAATGTCATGGCTTTGTTGGAACGCCCCGTTTTTTTATTGTCAGGCATGATGCCCTCCGGTTGGGTAGCTAGTTTTGTTGATGTTAAGGGTAGGTGAGTACGGGGTAAAAAAATGCGAATCACATCACATTAGTGTAATCGCTTACATTGGCATTCGTGGCGATTATTAATTATGACTTTGAAAGATAAGGTTTTTATAATAATACGATACAGTTATTTGCCTGGAATTAAGACAATACTGAAAAGTAATGTAACAATGATGCACAAGAGATGGCCAGGTTATGTTAATTAGAAGAGGGAGGAAACACAGCTTAATGTAATCGCTTTCATTTTCGTTCAAAAAGAGGATTAATAGCGCTGTTATGGAAAGGGGAGGCAGAGAGAAGATGGGCATAAAAAAGACCAGCCGAGGCTGGTCTTAAGAAGCATAAGCGTTCAGTCGTGACTGAATTATTTCAGTCCGGCAGCGTCACGCAGCAGTTGCGCTTTGTCGGTTTTTTCCCAAGGGAAATGCTCACGACCAAAGTGACCATAGGCTGCGGTTTCTTTGTAGATTGGGTGCAGCAGATCCAGCATCTGAATCAGACCATACGGGCGCAGGTCGAAGAACTCACGCACCAGCAGGGTTAACTGTTCTGAAGGCACTTTTTCGGTACCGAACGTTTCTACCATGATAGAGGTCGGTTCAGCCACGCCGATTGCGTAGGAAACCTGAATCTCACAACGGTCAGCCAGGCCAGCGGCAACGATGTTTTTCGCGACGTAGCGGGCCGCATAGGCTGCGGAACGGTCAACTTTAGACGGATCCTTACCAGAGAATGCGCCGCCACCATGACGAGCCATACCGCCGTAGGTATCAACGATAATCTTACGACCGGTCAGACCGCAGTCGCCCATTGGGCCGCCGATAACGAAACGACCGGTTGGGTTGATGAAGAATTTGGTAGAAGCATTCAGCCATTCAGTCGGCAGTACCGGCTTGATGATCTCTTCCATAACGGCTTCTTGCAGCGATTTCTGATCGATATCTTCAGAGTGCTGAGTCGACAGAACGACCGCATCAATACCGACGATTTTGCCGTCGTCATACTGGAAGGTAACCTGGCTTTTTGCATCCGGGCGCAGCCAGGATAAGGTGCCGTTTTTACGCACTTCAGCCTGACGCTGCACCAGACGGTGAGCATAGGTAATCGGGGCTGGCATCAGCACGTCGGTTTCGTTGGTGGCGTAGCCAAACATCAGGCCCTGGTCGCCCGCGCCCTGTTCCAGCGGATCGGCACGGTCAACGCCCTGGTTGATGTCCGGAGACTGTTTACCAATTGCGCTCAGTACCGCACAAGAGTTGGCGTCAAAACCCATGTCGGAATGCACATAGCCAATTTCGCGCACCGTGTTACGGGTGATCTCTTCGATATCAACCCATGCGCTGGTGGTGATCTCACCGCCAACTAAAACCATACCGGTTTTGACGTAGGTTTCGCAGGCAACGCGTGCTTTCGGATCCTGTTCCAGGATTGCATCCAGCACGGCATCAGAGATTTGGTCAGCGATTTTGTCAGGATGCCCTTCTGATACGGACTCGGACGTAAAAAGGTGTTTTGCCATATTTAATTTCACCTAAGGAGAATTTGGTTAGCTCAAACTGTCGAGTGGGATAGCCATGTGTAGAAGATTCTACCATGAGTCTGCAGATGACGGACACTGGCAGTCTGAGTGTTAATCGGTATAGATGGATTAACATCTGGACGGCTATTTTAGGACAGTTCTTCGCCTGATTTCCAGCTTTTTTTGATTGAGGTCGCATTGTACTGAAAATGTAACTGGAAATTTTTCCTGACGGTGCTGGCAATGTGTGCATTTATCTTTTGCTTTTTCGTACTGTTGTCGGTATAAAACGCGGCGCGCGGCTCATACAAAAAGCACACGACATTTTCATCGTGTTGCCACTTCCAGCCGGGTTAAAACTATAGCTTTGGCTTGTGGGTTCTCCGTGAGGAGCAACCGTGGAGGTGATACGAGATAATGAACCGTTGTATTCTGCTGAATCTGTCGCACCGTTCTGGTGTACATATGTCCCCCGCAATCTGCATCTCTGTTTTGCATACCTGTCGATGTTATATACACAAAATCATTTATGCTGCGTCGAGGCGGCAAATGAATGAGTCCCCTGAACGTACGAGTAGTACGTGACTGGGGCGAATGCGCGTAGCCAACAAAGAGGCTGCATGAAGGATGAAGTGTATACCCATCTCGGCGTATCTCAGGACTCAAGAGCCGGTAACGGTCACTAAGAACTGAACAAGGGCGCTCTTGGTAAACAAGAGTTTTCTCGTGGTTTCGCCGAACTGTCAGCAGTACGTTCGGTTACGTGTTTACAATGATATGAAAAAGAAACCGGTCGCACAGTCGGAGCGTCAGCACTATCTGCTGGAAATTCTGCCTGTATTTGGGTTGTTATCGCGTCTTTGGATTGCGATAGTAGTCAACTGTTTTACACTTGTTAATAAAATTTGAGGTTCGCTATGTCTGACGACATTTCTTTGGATTCGCCTTCGTCAGCAGGCGAACACGGTGTACTACGCTCCATGCAGGAGGTTGCAATGAGTTCCGAGGAAGCCAGCAAGATGCTGCGTACTTACAATATTGCCTGGTGGGGTAATAACTACTATGACGTCAATGAACTGGGTCACATCAGCGTGTGCCCGGATCCGGACGTACCAGAAGCGCGTGTTGACCTTGCTGAGTTGGTGAAAGCCCGTGAAGCGCAGGGCCAGCGTCTGCCTGCATTGTTCTGCTTCCCGCAGATCCTGCAACATCGTTTGCGTTCGATTAACGCCGCGTTTAAACGCGCCCGTGAATCCTACGGCTACAACGGTGACTATTTCCTCGTTTACCCGATCAAGGTCAACCAACACCGTCGCGTGATTGAATCACTGATCCACTCCGGCGAACCGTTGGGACTGGAAGCGGGTTCCAAGGCTGAACTGATGGCCGTTCTGGCTCATGCCGGAATGACCCGTAGCGTGATCGTCTGTAACGGCTATAAAGATCGTGAATATATCCGTCTGGCGCTGATTGGCGAGAAGATGGGCCATAAGGTCTATCTGGTCATCGAGAAGATGTCTGAAATCGCTATCGTGCTGGATGAAGCTGAACGCCTGAATGTCGTTCCGCGTCTGGGCGTGCGTGCGCGTCTGGCGTCGCAGGGTTCCGGCAAGTGGCAGTCCTCCGGTGGTGAAAAATCCAAATTCGGCCTGGCGGCAAACCAGGTACTGCAACTAGTAGAAATTCTGCGTGAGCGCGGCCGTCTGGACAGCATTCAACTGCTGCACTTCCACCTCGGCTCGCAGATGGCGAACATTCGTGATATCGCCACCGGCGTGCGTGAGTCGGCCCGTTTCTACGTCGAGCTGCACAAGCTGGGCGTGAATATTCAGTGCTTCGACGTGGGCGGCGGCCTGGGCGTGGACTATGAAGGTACCCGCTCGCAGTCCGACTGCTCCGTAAACTACGGCCTGAACGAATACGCCAACAACATTATCTGGGCGATTGGCGATGCCTGTGAAGAGCATGGTCTGCCGCACCCGACAGTGATCACTGAATCGGGTCGTGCCGTTACCGCGCATCATACCGTGCTGGTCTCCAACATCATTGGCGTTGAGCGTAGCGAAATTACCGAAGCGACGCCGCCGGCAGACAATGCGCCGCGCTCCCTGCAAAGCATGTGGGAAACCTGGCAAGAGATGCACGAGCCGGGCACGCGCCGTTCGCTGCGTGAATGGCTACACGACAGCCAGATGGACCTGCACGATATTCACGTTGGCTACTCTTCAGGTACCTTTAGCCTGCAGGAACGTGCGTGGGCAGAGCAGCTCTATCTGAACATGTGCCATAATGTGCAAAAACAACTCGATCCGAGCAACCGCGCGCACCGCCCGATTATCGATGAGCTGCAGGAGCGAATGGCGGATAAGATTTACGTCAACTTCTCACTGTTCCAGTCAATGCCGGATGCGTGGGGGATCGACCAACTGTTCCCGGTGCTGCCGCTGGAAGGGCTGAACCAGGCGCCTGAGCGCCGCGCGGTGCTGCTGGATATTACCTGTGACTCTGATGGTGCTATCGACCATTACGTTGACGGGGATGGTATTGCCACCACCATGCCGATGCCGGAATACGACCCGGAGAACCCGCCGATGCTGGGCTTCTTTATGGTCGGCGCGTATCAGGAGATCCTTGGTAACATGCACAACCTGTTCGGCGATACCGAAGCCGTTGACGTGTTTGTCTTCCCTGACGGCAGCGTGGAAGTTGAGCTGTCTGATGAAGGCGATACCGTGGCGGATATGCTGCAGTACGTGCAGTTGGATCCGAAAACGCTGCTGACGCAGTTCCGTGATCAGGTGAAAAACACCGATCTGGACGCCGAGTTGCAACAACAGTTCCTCGAAGAATTTGAAGCAGGGCTGTACGGATACACCTATCTGGAAGATGAATAACGGTAAATTCCCGGTGGCGCTGCGTTTGCGGCGCTCACTTGAATCTGTACAAATTAACGGCGATAATTCGCCGATACAAGTAGTCACGTAAATCAATCCCTTCCTCGTCGGGCTTAACGACGCGGAGGGGATTTTTTTTCACCGATTTTACAAGAGGTCAGCACATGAGCACCTTAGGTCATCAATACGACAACTCCCTGGTTTCTAACGCCTTTGGTTTTTTGCGTCTGCCGATGAACTTCATGCCGTACGATAGCGACGCCGACTGGGTGATCACCGGCGTACCGTTTGATATGGCAACGTCTGGCCGCGCGGGCGGTCGCCATGGCCCGGCAGCAATCCGTCAGGTTTCTACCAACCTGGCGTGGGAGCACAACCGCTTCCCATGGAACTTCGATATGCGCGAGCGCCTGAACGTGGTGGACTGCGGCGATCTGGTGTATGCGTTTGGCGATGCCCGTGAAATGAGTGAGAAACTGCAGGCACACGCAGAGAAACTGCTTTCTGCAGGTAAGCGCATGCTTTCCTTCGGTGGCGACCACTTCGTCACGCTGCCGCTGCTGCGCGCGCACGCTAAGCACTTTGGTAAGATGGCGCTGGTGCATTTTGATGCCCACACCGACACCTACGCTAACGGCTGCGAATTCGACCACGGCACCATGTTCTATACTGCGCCAAATGAAGGGCTGATCGATCCGAACCACTCTGTACAGATTGGTATTCGCACTGAGTTCGACAAAGATAATGGCTTTACCGTACTGGATGCCTGCCAGGTGAACGATCGCGGCGTGGACGACATCATCGCCCAGGTTAAGCAGATCGTCGGCGATATGCCGGTGTACCTGACCTTTGATATCGACTGCTTGGATCCTGCGTTTGCGCCGGGTACCGGTACGCCGGTAATCGGCGGTCTGACGTCCGATCGTGCGATCAAGCTGGTACGGGGTCTGAAGGATCTGAATATCGTGGGTATGGACGTGGTGGAAGTGGCACCGGCTTACGATCAGTCTGAGATCACCGCGTTGGCGGCGGCGACTTTAGCGTTAGAAATGCTGTATATTCAGGCGGCGAAGAAAGGCGAATAATAGTCGGACTATTTTACTCGTCATTTTGGGTCCGGACAGTGCTCGCCATCCTCACGTACTACGTGTACGCTCCGGTGGCTGTGCGCTGGCCGGGCCCAAACTGACTTCGCCAATTACGTCCGATAATGGGATGAAATCTGTAGGCCGGATAAGGCTTCATGCCGCCATCCGGCACTGCTTGAAGATTACTTAATTCCGTCCGCGCTCATGCGATCGCGAATATGCTGCGCACGTTCGGCGGATGCCGGGTGATCGTCAAACATGGAGCTTTGACGTCCGGCTTCCAGTTTTGCCAGTTTCTCAAAGCTGGTGGCTAAGCCTGCCGGATTGATCCCGCGTTTGCGCAACAAATCATACGAGTAATCATCCGCTTCGGATTCCTGACGCTGGGAGAACTGTGAGTTCACCAGTTTCTCGCCAAGATCGCCCAATTGCGACTGCGACAGGCTGCCGACAATGCCGCCAGCGGAGGCCGCCGCTGCACGCACGGCGTTCGTGCCCAGCGCAACCTGCATGCCTTTTTTCACGTGACCCAACGCGACGTGGCCCATTTCGTGGCCGATCACCGCTTCGACTTCGTTATCCGTCATCATATCCATCAGGCCGCTGTATACGCGGATACAGCCGTTCGCCATGGCAAAAGCATTTACATCTTTCGCCATATAGACTTTGTAGTTCACCGGCTGGCCGTTAATGTTATCGCCAAGCGCGGAGGCGATTTTGCCAAGACGCGTTGCATACTCGCTGCCAGCCGGGGCGATGGTAGCTTTGCTGTCCATATCATTACAGGCCTGATCGCTCAGCGCTTTTACCTGAGCATCGCTCAGGCTGTAGGCCTGAAAAGCCTCTGCGCCAGAGGAAAGCAGTCCGTTTGAGTCCATGTTCTGGCAGCCGGTCAATGCCGCCGCCATGCTCGTAGCAAGCAGTAAAGCGCGAATTTTCATTTTTTCTCTTCCGCACAAAGTCAGGATTATTCTAAAAAATGCGTCGTTTGCAGGTAAACCGACGCTCAGCATAAGTATAAAGAAAAGAACAATAAGCGGGCGAGAAGATTGCGCAACATGCGTGCATGATCCAGAGATTTCTGAAGCGGTAAAAGGATGCTCCATGTACATGACACGCGGCTTGGGTTACATTGTTGGCACTTTTTTCCGGCGTAGCCCAAAACGCGCTGTCGTCAAGTCGTTTAGGGCGTGGCCTTCATTATCCGATCTGGAGTCAAAATGTCCTCACGTAAAGAGCTTGCCAATGCTATTCGTGCGCTGAGCATGGACGCAGTACAGAAAGCCAAATCCGGTCACCCGGGTGCCCCGATGGGTATGGCTGACATTGCCGAAGTCCTGTGGCGTGATTTCCTGAACCACAACCCGACTAACCCGTCCTGGGCTGACCGTGACCGCTTCGTGCTGTCTAACGGCCACGGCTCCATGCTGATTTATAGCCTGCTGCACCTCACCGGTTATGACCTGCCGATGTCTGAGCTGCAGAATTTCCGTCAGTTGCATTCCAAAACACCGGGTCACCCGGAAGTGGGTTACACCGCAGGTGTTGAAACCACGACGGGTCCTCTGGGCCAGGGTATTGCGAACGCAGTCGGTATGGCTATCGCTGAAAAAACGCTGGCGGCGCAGTTTAACCGCCCAGGTCATGACATCGTTGACCACTTCACCTACGCTTTCATGGGCGACGGCTGCATGATGGAAGGTATCTCTCACGAGGTATGTTCTCTGGCCGGTACGCTGAAGCTGGGCAAACTGGTTGCGTTCTACGATGACAACGGCATCTCTATCGATGGTCACGTTGAAGGCTGGTTCACCGATGACACCGCTAAGCGTTTCGAAGCTTATGGCTGGCATGTGGTTCGTGGCGTTGATGGTCACGATGCTGATGCGATTAAACGCGCAGTCGAAGAAGCGCGCGCAGTGACCGACAAACCGTCTCTGCTGATGTGCAAAACCATTATCGGTTTCGGTTCTCCGAACAAAGCGGGTACCCATGACTCTCATGGTGCGCCGTTGGGCGATGCTGAAATCGCACTGACCCGCGAACAGCTGGGCTGGAAATACGCGCCGTTCGAAATCCCGTCTGAAATCTATGCTCAGTGGGATGCGAAAGAAGCAGGCCAGGCAAAAGAAGCTGCGTGGAATGAGAAGTTCGCTGCATATGCGAAAGCCTTCCCGCAGGAAGCGGCTGAATTCACCCGTCGTATGAAAGGTGACATGCCGGCTGATTTCGACGCGAAAGCGAACGAGTTCATTGCTAAGCTGCAGGCGAACCCATCCAAGATCGCCAGCCGTAAAGCGTCTCAGAACGCGATTGAAGCATTCGGTCCTCTGCTGCCGGAATTCCTTGGCGGCTCTGCTGACCTGGCACCTTCTAACCTGACTCTGTGGTCTGGTTCTAAAGCGATCAACGAAGATACCGCCGGTAACTACATCCATTACGGTGTGCGTGAATTCGGTATGACCGCTATCGCTAACGGTATCTCCCTGCACGGTGGTTTCCTGCCGTATACCTCTACCTTCCTGATGTTTGTAGAATATGCCCGTAACGCGGTGCGTATGGCTGCGCTGATGAAACAGCGTCAGGTGATGGTCTACACCCACGACTCCATCGGTCTGGGCGAAGATGGCCCGACTCACCAGCCGGTAGAGCAGGTTGCGTCTCTGCGTGTGACGCCAAACATGAGCACATGGCGTCCGTGTGACCAGGTCGAATCCGCCGTGGCGTGGAAATACGGTGTTGAGCGTCAGGACGGCCCGACCGCGCTGATCCTCTCCCGTCAGAACCTGGCACAGCAGGAACGTACCGAAGAGCAACTGGCGAACATCGCTCGCGGCGGCTACGTGCTGAAAGATTGCGCTGGTCAGCCGGAACTGATCTTCATTGCGACCGGTTCTGAAGTTGAGCTGGCTGTGGCAGCGTGGGACAAACTGACAGCTGAAGGCGTGAAGGCGCGCGTGGTTTCCATGCCGTCCACCGACGCGTTCGACAAACAGGATGCCGCTTACCGTGAATCCGTACTGCCGAAAGCCGTTTCTGCACGCGTGGCAATCGAAGCGGGGATTGCTGACTACTGGTTCAAATACGTGGGCCTGAACGGCGCTATCGTCGGCATGACCACTTTTGGCGAGTCTGCTCCGGCTGAGCTGCTGTTTGAAGAGTTCGGTTTCACCGTAGACAACGTTGTCGCGAAAGCAAAAGAACTGCTGTAATTACGGTTACAGATGAAAACGGGTCGCTTAGGCGGCCCGTTTTTTTTGGTACACTGATTGCGGCAGAAAAGTGTGTTAAGCATTTTATCTTTCATCTATTTTTCATTTAATATAAGTGTCCGGCTGAATCTATTATATTTTGTCGATAAAAACTGACGTGAATGCACTGGTTTTTTGTGCGTTTTCATAAATTTGAAATACATTTCAAATTAAATGCATTCATTGCATTTATTATTTGAGTCGGTCTGTATTGAATTTTAATTATTCCGTCTTTTAAGTTCATTTTTATCAATGTCTTTATATTAAGGGAGTATGATGAATATTAAACACGTTAGCGCCGCTTTTCTCCTGTTCTGCGCTGCAGCCGTGGAGGCTGCACCTCAAGTAATTGCACATCGAGGAGGGACCGGGGATGCGCCAGAAAATACCTTACCCGCTATTGAAAAAGCGTTGAATAACCATGCTGATGCCATCTGGATAACCGTCCAGCTAAGTAAGGATGGTGTGCCTGTGTTGTATCGTCCTTCCGATCTTAGCAGCCTGACAAATTTAAAAGGCAAGGTCTCTGAATTTACCGCCGAGCAGCTAGCGAAAGCCGATGCGGCCATTAATTTTGGTACCCCTGACTCCCCTTATCGTAATAAAAATATCGGTATTCCCACGTTGAAACAGGCGCTAACGCGCTGGCCAGATACGTTCTTCTATCTGGATATAAAATCCCCGGATGCAGTACCGGCCGATATTGCCAATGCAATCCACCGCGTTTTGAGCAGCAGCAAGGCGCTACAACGTACGCGTATCTATTCGACGGATTCACGCTTTTTAGCGGCGCTGCCTCCGGATGTGGCCCGTTTCGAAAGCCGGGATATAACGCGTACGTTACTGGCCAATGTTACCATGGGTCACCAGTGCGGAATTACTGCCGAAGATTCTCGGGAGCGCTGGTATGGCCTGGAGCTTCAGAGCCAGGTTGAGGTGGTTGAAAAATTCACGCTGGGAGAGGGGCGCTCTAAAGCAACAATGCGCTGGGATGACGAAGCGATGTCCTGCTTCCGTTCACAGCCGGGCGCACATATCATTCTACTTGGCATCAACGATGCCGAGAGCTACCAGCAGGCTGTGAAACTTGGAGCTGACGGCGTTCTCGTCAATTCTCCATTGATGATTGCCGGGTTGAAATAGCGGTTGTAGGCAATAAGCCATCCGGGGGGAACATTATTCCATCGGATGGCGAGCGTTATTATGACGCTGAGGCAGTTTTAATAGGTGTGTTGCGGTAAAAATGTGACATAAGTCAGATAACTGCGTTCTGTCGCTGGACAATCATTCCTTTTATTCCGCGTTTCGCTTATTCTAGCTGAAGCGTTTCAGTCGATTAAATGTTCGACAATTAACCAATTAGTCGCAGTTTGCGACAGGTAAGGTTTCCCTGAGCGATTTGCTGCATTACTCTGTCTGCCACATCGTTTCTGAGAAATCCTTGCAGGAGACCTATGACCGTACGCGTAGCGATTAATGGTTTCGGTCGCATCGGACGCAACGTGGTTCGTGCTTTGTATGAATCCGGGCGTCGGGCGGAAATCACCGTGGTGGCAATCAACGAACTGGCGGATGCTGCAGGCATGGCGCATTTGTTGAAATATGACACCAGCCATGGGCGTTTTGCCTGGGATGTTCGTCAGGAACGTGACCAGCTCATCGTTGGTGATGACGCGATCCGCATTTTGCATGAGCGAACGCTCGACGCGCTGCCATGGCGTGAACTGGGTGTTGACGTTGTGCTGGATTGTACGGGCGTCTTCGGTAACCGCGAACACGGCGAGGCGCATATTGCCGCCGGTGCAAAAAAAGTGCTCTTTTCACATCCTGGCAGTCCCGACATCGACGCAACGGTTGTATTTGGCGTTAATCAGGATCAGCTGCGCGCTGAGCACCGAATTGTATCCAACGCCTCCTGCACCACGAATTGTATAATTCCCGTCATTAAATTGCTGGATGATGCTTACGGCATTGAGTCTGGTACCGTTACAACGATCCACTCTGCGATGCACGATCAGCAGGTGATTGATGCCTATCATCCTGACCTGCGTCGTACGCGAGCGGCCAGCCAGTCAATTATTCCGGTTGATACCAAACTGGCGGCGGGTATTACGCGAATTTTTCCGCAATTTAACGATCGTTTTGAAGCGATCGCGGTGCGTGTACCGACCATAAATGTGACGGCGATCGACTTAAGCGTGACGGTGAAAAAACCGGTAAAAGCCAGCGAAGTCAACCAGTTGCTGCAAAAAGCAGCACAAGGTGCATTTCATGGTATAGTTGACTATACGGAATTACCGTTGGT
>OKVL01000724.1_pt1 | contig 17618 bp, 15 predicted proteins | sample 1606791 | NCBI WGS metagenome assembly OKVL01 (sample SAMN03281006, study PRJEB24777) | human gut metagenome | isolation source: fecal sample PR165 from 1 month old male Malay infant, vaginally delivered...
AGTGAAACGCCGTAGCGCCGATGGTAGTGTGGGGTCTCCCCATGCGAGAGTAGGGAACTGCCAGGCATCAAATAAAAGCGGAAGGCCCGGTCGAAAGACCGGGCCTTTTGTTTTATCTGTTGTCTGCCGGATGGGCTTTTTTGCGTCTGTACGAAATGAAACCTGCCGGATGCAGCGTCCCGCCTTATCCGGCCTACGTTGTACTGAACGTATTTTGTAGGCCTGATAAGCGCAGCGCATCAGGCAATCCCGCACCACGTAAAAACTTGCCCTGCTACCCGCGCACGAGATTGAGCAACGGGTAGGGGCGCCCAAGATCGTCCACCTCTGTACGTCCCGTCACGCTAAATCCCATCTTCTTATAGAATCCAACCGCTTGTTCATTCTGTTCGTTAACGTTAGTTGTTAGCGTGGAACTCATTGATAAAGCATGTTCAATCAATAGTTTACCAACACCACTACCACGCACATCCGGATCGACAAACAGGGCATCTATATGCTGATCGGTCAGGAGCATAAAGGCGACTGGCTCATCCTGCTCTGTCACTGCAACCCATAGAGGGGCTTCTGGTAAAAAAGAACGTACCAGCTGTTCCAGTTCAACCCGATAATCCGCAGAGAGGAAATGGTGCGTGGCATCCACTGAGCGACACCAAATAGAAACTAACTTGTCTCCTTCGTCCTGACGCGAACGACGGATGGTAAAGGTCATAGCATTCTCCTTTTTTCTTTACTGCACTATTCTACAGCAAGGAACCGTGAAACTTTCTCAACTTGAGGATGCAGACTCGACATTCTGCTGATTCCTGGGTATCTTCAGCTATCTGGATGTCTAAACGTTTAAACGTATGTAGTGAGGTTATCAGGTTATGCCAATTCGCGTGCAGGACGAACTACCCGCCGTCAATTTCTTGCGTGAGGAAAACGTCTTTGTCATGACGACATCCCGCGCTTCCGGTCAGGAAATCCGTCCACTGAAGGTACTTATCCTCAACCTGATGCCGAAGAAGATTGAAACGGAAAACCAGTTCCTGCGTTTATTGTCTAACTCACCGCTACAGGTAGATGTTCAGCTATTGCGCATCGATGCCCGCGAGTCACGCAACACCCCAATGGAGCATCTGAATAACTTTTACTGTAATTTCGAGGATATCTGCGATCAGAACTTTGATGGACTGATCGTTACAGGGGCGCCGCTGGGTCTGGTTGAGTTTAATGACGTGGCTTACTGGCCGCAGATAAAACAGGTTCTTGAGTGGGCTAAAGATCACGTTACCTCGACGCTGTTTGTCTGCTGGGCGGTACAGGCTGCATTGAATATCCTTTATGGCATTCCCAAGCAAACTCGCACGGATAAACTCTCCGGCGTCTATGAGCATCATATTCTGCATCCTCATGCGTTGCTGACACGCGGATTTGATGATGCATTTTTGGCCCCTCATTCGCGCTATGCCGACTTCCCTGCCGCACTTATCCGCGACTATACCGATCTCGAGATTTTTGCCGAAACGGAAGAGGGCGATGCCTATCTGTTCGCCAGCAAAGATAAACGCATTGCCTTTGTGACGGGTCATCCCGAGTATGACGCGCACACGCTCGGTAGCGAATATTTTCGTGACGTTGAAGCGGGCTTATCCCCGGAAGTACCCTATAACTACTTCCCGAAAGATGACCCGCAAAACAAACCGCGCGCAACCTGGCGTAGCCATGGCAATCTGTTGTTTACCAACTGGCTCAACTATTACGTCTACCAGATCACGCCATATGATCTGCGTCACATGAATCCAACGCTGGATTAATCTTCTGTAGCAGACGATCCTTAAGCGTTTCAGCATGTTGAATCAGGCACCTTCGGGTGCCTTTTTTATTTCCGAAACGCACCTCACTGTGTAATTAAATTTTATTTATATTGTTATCAATAGGTTAATCGATAATTAATTTAAAAATGGAAATTGTTTTTGATTTTGAAATTTAAATGAGTAGTCTTAGTTGTGCTGAACGAAAAGCGCACAACGATCCTTCGTTCGCATTGGGGATGTGTTTGGATCAATGACGAGGAACTACGCAATGAATCAACAGGCAACGACAACCGATGAACTGGTCTTCACCAGGCCGCGTGGCGAACAGGAGCAGCAAATCCTGACCGGAGAAGCGGTGGAGTTTCTGACTGAACTGGTGACAAGATTTACGCCTAAGCGGAATAAGCTTCTGGCTGCGCGGATCCAGCAGCAGCAGGATATTGATAACGGTAAGTTGCCTGATTTTATTTCGGAAACAGCTTCCATTCGTGAGGGCGACTGGAAAATTCGCGGTATTCCTGATGATTTACTGGATCGCCGCGTAGAGATTACCGGACCGGTTGAGCGCAAGATGGTCATCAACGCGCTGAACGCGAACGTCAAAGTCTTTATGGCTGACTTTGAAGATTCGCTGGCCCCTGAGTGGAGCAAAGTTATCGACGGGCAGATCAACCTGCGCGATGCGGTCAATGGCACCATTAGTTACACCAACGAAGCGGGTAAAATTTATCAACTTAAACCCAATCCAGCTTTATTGGTGTGTCGTGTGCGTGGTCTGCATCTGCCGGAAAAACACGTCACCTGGCGTGGCGAATCCATCCCTGGCAGCCTGTTCGATTTTGCACTCTACTTCTTCCACAACTACAAAGCATTGCTGGCAAAAGGCAGTGGCCCGTATTTCTATCTGCCAAAAACGCAGGCCTGGCAAGAAGCAGCCTGGTGGAGTGAAGTGTTTAGCTATGCAGAGGACCGCTTTAACCTGCCGCGCGGCACCATCAAAGCGACCCTGCTGATTGAAACGTTGCCCGCTGTTTTCCAGATGGACGAAATTCTGCACGCGTTGCGTGATCACATTGTGGGCCTGAACTGTGGCCGCTGGGATTACATTTTCAGCTATATCAAAACCCTGAAGAATCATCCGGATCGCGTGCTGCCAGACCGTCAGGTGGTGACGATGGATAAGCCATTCCTTAGCGCCTACTCGCGTCTGTTGATTAAAACCTGTCATAAACGCGGCGCGTTCGCGATGGGCGGCATGGCTGCGTTCATTCCCAGTAAAGATGCCGAGCGTAACAACCAGGTTCTGACCAAGGTAAAAGCGGATAAAGCGCTGGAAGCGAATAACGGTCATGACGGTACATGGATTGCCCATCCGGGCCTGGCAGATACTGCAATGACGGTATTCAACGACGTGCTCGGAGAAAACAAAAATCAGCTGTTTGTAACGCGTGAAGAAGATGCACCAATTACCGCCGAACAGCTGCTGGCACCGTGCGACGGTGAGCGTACCGAAGAGGGTATGCGCGCCAATATCCGTGTCGCGGTGCAGTATATCGAGGCGTGGATCTCCGGTAACGGCTGCGTACCGATTTACGGTCTGATGGAAGATGCGGCCACTGCCGAAATCTCCCGTACCTCCATCTGGCAATGGATCCACCACCAGAAGACGCTCAGCAACGGCAAGCCGGTTACCAAACCGCTGTTCCGTCAGATGCTGGCCGAAGAGATGCTGGTGATTCAGGACGAACTGGGCGAGCACCGCTACAGCAGCGGGCGTTTTGACGATGCCGCGCGTCTGATGGAGCAAATCACTACCTCTGATGAACTGATCGATTTCTTGACCCTGCCAGGTTACCGCCTGCTGGCTTAACTCACCACATAACAATATGGAGCATCTGCACATGAAAACCCGTAATCAACAAATCGAAGAATTACAGAAAGAGTGGACTCAACCGCGCTGGGAAGGCATCACCCGTCCATATAGCGCGGAGGATGTGGTGAAATTACGTGGCTCGGTCAACCCGGAATGCACGCTGGCGCAGCTTGGTGCGGCGAAAATGTGGCGTCTGCTGCACGGTGAGTCGAAGAAAGGGTATATCAACAGCCTCGGCGCGCTGACCGGCGGCCAGGCGCTGCAACAGGCGAAAGCCGGTATTGAAGCGGTTTACCTTTCTGGCTGGCAGGTGGCGGCAGATGCCAACCTGGCCTCCAGCATGTATCCGGATCAATCGCTGTATCCGGCGAACTCCGTCCCGGCAGTGGTGGATCGGATCAACAACACTTTCCGTCGTGCGGATCAGATCCAATGGTCAAGCGGTATTGAGCCGAACGATCCGCGCTACGTGGATTACTTCTTGCCGATTGTTGCCGATGCGGAAGCGGGCTTTGGCGGGGTTCTGAACGCGTTTGAACTGATGAAATCGATGATTGAGGCTGGTGCAGCAGCCGTTCACTTCGAAGATCAGCTCGCATCAGTGAAAAAATGCGGTCACATGGGCGGTAAGGTGCTGGTGCCGACTCAGGAAGCTATTCAGAAACTGGTGGCGGCCCGTCTGGCTGCCGACGTGATGGGCGTGCCGACGCTGGTGATTGCGCGTACCGATGCTGACGCAGCTGATTTGATTACCTCTGACTGCGACGCCTACGACAGCGAGTTCATTACTGGCGAACGTACCTGCGAAGGCTTCTTCCGTACACATGCTGGTATTGAGCAGGCGATCAGCCGCGGTCTGGCCTACGCGCCATATGCGGATCTGGTGTGGTGTGAAACTTCCACACCAGACCTCGAACTGGCGAAGCGCTTTGCCGATGCCATTCATGCGAAATTCCCAGGTAAACTGCTGGCCTACAACTGTTCGCCGTCGTTTAACTGGCAGAAAAACCTGGATGATAAAACCATTGCCAGCTTCCAGCAGCAGTTGTCGGACATGGGCTATAAATACCAGTTCATTACCCTGGCAGGTATTCACAGCATGTGGTTCAACATGTTCGACCTCGCGCACTCCTATGCGCAGGGTGAAGGCATGCGCCACTATGTTGAGAAGGTGCAGCAGCCAGAATTTGCGGCGGCAAAAGACGGTTACACCTTCGTGTCCCACCAGCAGGAAGTGGGTACCGGCTACTTCGATAAAGTTACCACCATCATTCAGGGCGGCGCCTCTTCCGTTACCGCGTTAACGGGTTCCACCGAAGAATCGCAGTTCTGATCAATGCCCGGTGGCGCTGCGCTTGCCGGGCCTACGAAGGGATGTAGGCCGGAAAAGCGCATGCGCCATCCGGCATGACGTTGTGCCGGATGGGAGATATCGATGACGCGTGGCCTGGAATTACTGATTGCTCAGACAATTTTACAAGGTTTCGACGCCCAGTACGGGCGTTTTCTGGAAGTCACCTCCGGCGCGCAGCAGCGTTTTGAACATGCCGACTGGCATGCGGTTCAGCAGGCGATGAAAAGCCGTATTCACCTTTACGATCATCATGTGGGTCTGGTGGTGGAACAGCTGCGCTGCATTACTGACGGCAAAAGTACCGACGCGGATTTTTTGCTCCGCGTGAAAGATCATTACACCCGGCTCTTGCCGGATTATCCGCGCTTCGAGATTGCGGAGAGCTTCTTTAACTCCGTTTACTGCCGGTTATTTGACCACCGCTCGCTGACTCCCGAGCGGCTGTTTATTTTTAGCTCTCAGCCAGAGCGCCGTTTTCGCACGATCCCCCGCCCGCTGGCGAAAGACTTTTTTCCCGATACCGGCTGGGAGTGGCTGCTCACCCGCGTTCTCAGCGATCTGCCTCTGCGTCTACCGTGGCAGAACAAACATCGTGATATCCACTACATCATTGAACACCTGACCGAAACTCTGGGTGCGGATGTGTTGCCGCGCTGTCATTTACAGGTGGCGAACGAACTGTTTTATCGCAATAAGGCCGCCTGGCTGGTCGGTAAGCTGATTACCCCTTCCGGGACGCTGCCGTTTTTATTGCCAATCCACCGGACTGACGAAGGCGAACTGTTTGTCGATACCTGTCTGACCACGACGGCGGAAGCGAGCATTGTGTTTGGTTTTGCCCGCTCCTACTTTATGGTTTACGCTCCGCTGCCCGCGGCGTTAGTGGAGTGGTTGCGCGAGATCCTGCCCGGTAAAACCACCGCTGAATTGTATATGGCGATTGGTTGTCAGAAACACGCGAAGACCGAAAGCTACCGCGAGTATCTGCTTTATCTCGCTGATTGCGATGAGCAATTTATCGAAGCGCCGGGGATCCGCGGCATGGTGATGCTGGTGTTTACCCTACCGGGCTTCGACCGGGTGTTTAAAATCATCAAAGACAAATTTGCGCCGCAAAAGGAGATGTCCGCCGCGCACGTCCGCGCCTGCTACCAGCTGGTGAAAGAGCACGATCGCGTCGGGCGCATGGCCGATACCCAGGAGTTTGAAAACTTTGTGCTGGATAAACGGCAAATCGACCCGGCGCTGATGGCGCTGCTACTACAGGAAGCGCCGGAAAAAATTACCGATCTCGGCGATCAGATTGTTATTCGCCATCTGTATATCGAACGGCGCATGGTGCCGCTGAATATCTGGCTGGAGCAGGTAGAAGGCCAGCAACTGCGCGACGCGATAGAAGAGTACGGCAACGCCATTCGTCAGCTGGCCGCCGCCAATATTTTCCCGGGAGATATGCTGTTTAAGAACTTCGGCGTGACCCGCCACGGGCGCGTGGTGTTCTACGACTACGATGAAATTTGCTATATGACGGAGGTGAATTTCCGCCATATCCCACCGCCGCGCTACCCGGAAGATGAGATGAGCGCTGAACCGTGGTACAGCGTGTCGCCGGGGGATGTCTTCCCGGAAGAGTTTCGTCACTGGTTATGTGCCGACCCGCGCATCGGGCCGTTGTTTGAGGAGATGCACGCCGACCTGTTCAGCGCCGACTACTGGCGAGGGCTGCAAACGCGGATCCGGGAAGGTCACGTGGAAGATGTTTACGCTTACCGTCGTCGGCAGCGGTTTAGCGTACGTTATGAAACCGACCGTAGGCCGGATAAGGCCCTTGCGCCGCCATCCGGCAATATACGCCGCGCCTGATGGCGCTGCGCTTATCAGGTCTACAAATCAGTCCCAACCCTTGCTTATCTAAACCCGCCGTACGCCAGCGTGACTTCTTTCGCTGCTTTGATCGCCATTGCGCCAAACTCGGTCACGCGGTCATCGGTAATGCGTGAAATTGGCCCGGAAATGGAGATGGCGGCGAACGGCTCACGGTGTTCATCATAAATGCACGACGCCACGCAGCGCAGGCCCAGCGCGTGCTCTTCATCATCAAAGGAATAGCCGCGCTTACGTGTCTGCGCCAAATCCTCTTTCAGATGGACCGGCGACACCAGCGTGGCATGGGTATACGCGTGTAGCCCTTTGCGGTGCAGCAGACCGGTAACCTGTTCTTCACTCAATTGAGATAAAAATGCCTTGCCCGCGCCGGAGGCGTGCATCGGCAGCTTGCCGCCGATAGGCGCAGACATGCGCATCAACTGGGTGCACTGCACCTGGTCGATAATAATGGCCTGATGGTCGCTTTGATCCAGTACGGCGAGATTTACCGTCTCACCCGAGTCTTCCATTAGTTTGCGCAGAATCGGATGCACAATCGCCAGCAGATTGCGGCTTTGCAAAAAGCTGCTGCCGACGATAAACGCATGCGCGCCCACGGCCCAGTGGCCTAATTCGCCCACCTGGCGGACAAAACCTTGCTGCTGCATGGTAGTCAACAGACGGTGGGTTGTTGAGTTCGGCAGACCGGCCTGCTGCGCCAGCTCGGTTAGCGCCACGCTGCCGTTGGATTCCGCAATCCACTCCAGTAGCTTCAGACCCCGGGTCAAAGACTGAACCTGCCCGGTTGCAGGCGTAGTGGCAGCGGCGGGTTTTCTACCGCGTTTCGCGGGGACAGGGGCAACCATGGCGGACTCCTTTTCTGTATCGTGGAAATCATTTTCGTTTTATTCGATTATAATGCAAGAATTCCTGTACTGATCGGATGAGTGAAGCTGAACATGTCTCATGTTGGCCGTTGTTCTCTTTTCCGCCTCTCAGGTTTGTGCCAGTATGGCCTGTTGAGTTTTTTTCGGTCTGGTTGAGCGTTGTCGGGAGCGAGTGTGAGCAGCAAAGTAGAACAATTACGTCAGCAGTTAAATGAACGTATTCTGGTGCTGGACGGCGGTATGGGCACCATGATCCAGGGATATCGTCTGAGCGAAGAGGATTTCCGCGGCGAGCGCTTCGCCGACTGGCCTTGCGACCTGAAGGGCAACAACGACCTGCTGGTGCTCAGCAAGCCGGAGGTGATTGCCGCGATCCATAACGCCTACTTTGAGGCGGGCGCGGATATCATCGAAACCAACACCTTTAACTCCACGACTATCGCCATGGCGGATTACCAGATGGAATCCCTGTCGGCGGAAATCAACTTTGCGGCGGCGAAGCTGGCGCGCGCGGCGGCAGACGAATGGACGGCGCGCACGCCGAACAAACCGCGCTATGTCGCGGGCGTGCTTGGTCCAACCAACCGTACGGCCTCCATCTCGCCCGACGTCAACGACCCGGCATACCGCAACATTACCTTTGACCAGCTGGTGGCTGCCTATCGCGAATCCACCAAAGCGCTGGTGGAAGGCGGCAGCGACCTGATCCTGATTGAAACCGTCTTCGATACCCTCAATGCTAAAGCCGCTATTTTCGCGGTAAAAACCGAGTTCGAAGCGCTGGGCGTCGAGCTGCCGATTATGCTTTCCGGTACCATTACCGACGCCTCCGGGCGTACGCTTTCCGGCCAGACCACCGAAGCGTTCTATAACTCATTGCGTCACGCCGATGCGCTGACCTTCGGTCTGAACTGCGCCTTAGGCCCGGACGAGCTGCGCCAGTACGTGCAGGAGCTGTCACGCATTGCCGAATGCTACGTCACCGCGCACCCGAACGCCGGGCTGCCGAACGCCTTCGGCGAGTACGACCTCGACGCCGACACCATGGCGACACAGATTCGCGAATGGGCCGAGGCCGGTTTCCTCAATGTGGTTGGCGGTTGTTGCGGCACCACGCCGGAACATATCGCCGCGATGAGCCGGGCGGTAGAAGGTTTACCGCCGCGCAAGTTGCCAGAAATCCCGGTGGCCTGCCGGCTGTCCGGCCTTGAACCGCTGAACATTGGCGACGATAGCCTGTTTGTTAACGTCGGCGAACGTACCAACGTCACCGGTTCAGCGAAATTTAAGCGTCTGATCAAAGAAGAGAAATACAGCGAAGCGCTGGACGTCGCCCGCCAGCAAGTGGAAAGCGGCGCGCAGATTATCGACATCAACATGGATGAGGGGATGCTCGACGCCGAAGCGGCGATGGTGCGCTTCCTCAACCTGATTGCCGGCGAGCCGGACATCGCCCGCGTGCCGATTATGATCGACTCCTCGAAATGGGAAGTCATCGAAAAAGGACTGAAGTGCATTCAGGGTAAAGGCATCGTTAACTCCATCTCGATGAAAGAGGGGGTGGAGATCTTTATCCATCACGCGAAGCTGCTGCGTCGCTACGGTGCTGCGGTGGTGGTGATGGCCTTTGACGAACAGGGCCAGGCGGATACCCGCGAACGTAAAATTGAGATTTGCCGCCGGGCGTACAAAATTCTCACCGAAGAAGTGGGCTTCCCGCCGGAAGACATCATCTTCGACCCAAACATTTTCGCCGTGGCAACCGGGATTGAAGAGCACAACAACTACGCGCAGGACTTTATCGGCGCCTGTGAAGATATTAAACGCGAGCTGCCGCACGCGCTGATTTCCGGCGGCGTCTCTAACGTTTCCTTCTCGTTCCGCGGCAACGACCCGGTACGTGAGGCTATTCACGCGGTATTCCTCTACTATGCGATTCGCAATGGGATGGACATGGGCATCGTCAACGCCGGACAGCTGGCTATCTATGACGACCTCCCGACCGAACTGCGCGACGCGGTCGAGGATGTGATCCTCAACCGACGTGAAGATGGTACCGAGCGTTTGCTGGAGCTGGCCGAGAAGTATCGCGGCAGTAAAACCGACGACACCGCGAATGCCCAGATGGCGGAGTGGCGTAGTTGGGACGTGAAAAAGCGCCTTGAATACTCGCTGGTGAAAGGCATTACCGAATTTATCGAGCTCGACACAGAAGAAGCGCGCCAGCAGGCCGAACGCCCGATTGAGGTGATCGAAGGGCCGCTGATGGACGGCATGAACGTGGTCGGCGACCTGTTCGGCGAGGGCAAAATGTTCCTGCCGCAGGTGGTGAAATCAGCCCGCGTGATGAAGCAGGCGGTGGCTTACCTCGAACCGTATATTGAAGCCAGTAAAGAGAAAGGCTCCAGCAACGGCAAGATGGTCATCGCCACCGTGAAGGGTGATGTGCACGACATTGGCAAGAACATCGTTGGCGTGGTGCTGCAATGTAACAACTACGAAATCGTCGATCTTGGCGTGATGGTGCCCGCGGAGAAAATCCTCAGAACGGCGCGTGAAGTGAATGCCGATCTGATTGGCCTTTCCGGGCTTATCACCCCGTCGCTGGACGAAATGGTCAACGTGGCGAAAGAGATGGAGCGTCAGGGCTTCACCATCCCACTGCTGATTGGCGGCGCGACCACCTCAAAAGCGCACACCGCGGTGAAAATTGAGCAGAACTACAGCGGCCCGACGGTTTACGTGCAGAACGCCTCGCGGACCGTCGGCGTAGTCGCCGCGCTGCTCTCCGACACCCAGCGCGATGACTTTGTTGCCCGTACGCGTAAAGAGTATGAAACCGTGCGCATCCAGCATGCGCGTAAGAAACCTCGCACGCCGCCGGTAACGTTACAGGCTGCACGTGATAACGATCTGGCCTTCGACTGGGAAAGTTACACGCCGCCGGTCGCGCATCGGTTAGGCGTGCAGGAAGTCGAGGCAAGCATCGAAACGCTGCGCAATTACATCGACTGGACGCCGTTCTTTATGACCTGGTCGCTGGCCGGGAAGTATCCGCGCATCCTCGAAGATGAAGTGGTGGGTGAAGAGGCGAAGCGCCTGTTCAAAGACGCCAACGACATGCTGGATAAACTCAGCGCTGAGAAAACCCTGAACCCGCGCGGCGTGGTGGGGTTGTTCCCGGCTAACCGCGTGGGTGACGACATCGAGATTTACCGTGACGAGACGCGTACGCACGTTATCAGCGTGAGTCATCACCTGCGCCAGCAGACGGAAAAAGTCGGCTTCGCCAACTACTGCCTGTCTGACTTTGTCGCGCCGAAACTGAGCGGCAAAGCGGATTACATCGGTGCTTTCGCGGTGACCGGTGGTCTGGAGGAGGATGCGCTGGCGGACGCCTTCGAAGCGCAGCATGACGACTACAACAAGATTATGGTGAAAGCCATCGCTGACCGTCTGGCGGAAGCATTCGCGGAATATCTGCATGAGCGCGTGCGTAAAGTCTACTGGGGCTATGCGGCGAATGAGAACCTCAGTAACGAAGAGCTAATCCGCGAAAACTACCAGGGCATTCGCCCGGCGCCGGGCTACCCGGCGTGCCCGGAACATACCGAAAAGGCCACCATCTGGGAGCTGCTGGACGTCGAAGCACATACCGGGATGAAGCTCACCGAATCCTTCGCCATGTGGCCAGGGGCCTCGGTTTCCGGCTGGTATTTCAGTCATCCTGACAGCAAGTATTACGCCGTGGCGCAAATTCAGCGCGATCAGGTTGAAGATTATGCCTTCCGCAAAGGTATGAGCGTGGCGGAAGTTGAACGTTGGTTAGCGCCTAATCTGGGCTACGACGCCGATTGATTCACAAAACTGTCATCTTTCTTTACAACAAACAGGGCACTCAATGAGTGCCCTGTCTCTTTCTTACGTTTAAACCCTTATACTGAAAGAACGTTCATCGGCACTGCTTGCCGGATGGCTCATTTTTGTAGGCCTGATAAGCGTAGCGCCGTCAGGCGGTATGTCATTGCGATGAACCTCAGGAACATATAACGATAAGGAGAACCTGATTCCGTGCTAACTCTGTTACACCTGCTTTCTGCTGTCTCTATGCTGGTTTGGGGCACACATATTGTGCGTACCGGCGTGATGCGCGTCTTTGGCGCCCGTTTGCGTACCGTACTCAGCCGTAGCGTTGAAAAGAAGCCGCTCGCCTTTTGTGCGGGTATCGGCGTGACCGCGCTGGTGCAAAGCAGCAACGCCACCACTATGCTGGTGACCTCGTTTGTCGCCCAGGACCTCGTGGCGCTTACCCCGGCGCTGGTCATTGTGCTGGGCGCCGACGTGGGGACCGCGCTGATGGCGCGTATCCTGACCTTCGATCTCTCATGGCTATCCCCACTGCTGATTTTCATCGGCGTGATCTTTTTTCTCGGACGTAAGCAGTCCCGCGTGGGGCAACTGGGGCGGGTTGGCATCGGGCTGGGGTTGATTTTACTGGCGCTGGAGCTGATTGTGCAGGCGGTTACGCCGATAACCCAGGCTAACGGCGTACAGGTTATTTTCGCCTCGCTGACCGGCGATATTATGCTGGATGCGCTGATTGGCGCTATGTTCGCGGTGATCAGTTACTCCAGCCTGGCGGCGGTTTTGCTGACGGCAACCCTGACCGCTGCCAGCATTATCTCGTTTCCTGTCGCGTTGTGCCTGGTGATTGGCGCCAACCTTGGCTCCGGCCTGCTGGCGATGCTCAACAATAGCGCGGCTAACGCTGCTGCTCGTCGCGTGGCGCTTGGCAGCCTGCTGTTTAAGCTGGTGGGTAGCCTGATTATCCTGCCGTTTGTTCATCCGTTGGCGAATCTGATGGATGAGCTGCCGCTGCCGAAATCTGAGCTGGTCATTTATTTCCATGTTTTCTACAACCTGGTACGTTGCATAGCGATGGTGCCTTTCGCCGAACCGATGGCGCGTTTTTGCAAACGTATTATCCGTGATGAGCCGGAACTGGACGCCCACCTGAAGCCTAAGCATCTGGACATCAGCGCACTGGATACCCCAACCCTGGCTCTGGCCAATGCCGCCCGTGAAGCCCTGCGTATTGGCGATGCGATGGAGCAGATGATGGATGGGCTAAAGAAGGTGATGCACGGCGAACCGCGTGAAGAGAAAGAGTTGCGCAGGATGGCGGACGATATCAACGTACTGTACACGGCGATTAAGCTCTATCTGGCGAGGATGCCAAAGGATGAACTGGCAGAAGAAGAGTCGCGCCGTTGGGCTGAGATTATCGAAATGTCGCTCAACCTTGAACAGGCGTCGGATATTGTTGAGCGTATGGGCAGCGAGATTGCCGACAAGTCGCTGGCAGCGCGTCGGGCATTCTCTGTCGAAGGGCTGAAAGAACTTGATGCACTGTACGATCAACTGCTCAGTAATCTGCAACTGGCGATGTCGGTATTCTTCTCTGGCGACGTGACCAGCGCCCGTCGTCTGCGCCGCAGCAAGCACCGTTTCCGCATCCTTAACCGTCGTTACTCGCATGCGCATGTGGATCGTCTGCATCAGCAGAACGTGCAGAGCATTGAGACCAGTTCCCTGCACCTGGCGTTGCTGGGCGATATGCAGCGTCTGAACTCACTGTTTTGCTCTGTGGCTTACAGTGTGCTGGAACAGCCGGATGAAGACGACGAGCGTGAGTACTAACGAGGACAGATGAAAGGTTGCCCGGTGGCGCTGATGCTTACCGGGCCTGCACTTGTAGGCCGGATAAGGTGAAGCTACCATCCGGCATCAGACAACAAACCAACTAAAAGCAGTGACCCGCCTCAACGGCAACCGCTTCTTCACCCGCTTTAAAGATATAGGTGGTGTTCGGACCGCCAAGCACGGATTGACCGTTGCTCACCTTGATCCAGTTCCCTTCTGGCAGACCAATCACCGTAAGTTCCGGTGCCACAACCAGCAGTTCGCGAATACGCTGTTCACGCGTTTCGCCTTTATGGCCTTCCGGCAGCGCGTTGGTGAAGTGCGGATTAATTTGCAGTGGGAACAGACCCAGGGCATCAAAGCCTTTTGGATCGACAATCGGCATGTCGTTGGTGGTGCGGATGGTCTGGCAGGCAAGGTTGGAACCCGCGCTCCAGCCGATGTACAGCGCGCCGCGTTTGACGACATCGACAATCGGCGCCAGCAGTCCGCGCTCGCGGCTCTCTTTCAGCAACTGGAAGGTGTTACCCCCACCGACAATCACCAGTTCGGCGTTTTCAACGGCTGCAATCGGATCGGCAACGGTATGAATGCCAGTAACGTTAACGCCCATTGGCGCAAAGATGGCTGCCGTTTTCGCCGTGTACTCATCCCAGGTTTGCGTCACGCCGGCAAATGGAATAAACACCGCCGTGCGGCGACCGTTCAGTTGCTCTGCGATCAGCGGCAGCGCATGTTCCATCCAGCCTTTGCCCGGCAGCGTCGAGTTACTCAATAAAAGCAGTTCCATCATTTCTCCATGTAATCAGAAAATTACAAACCGCGGTCATGCTACCACTATCGATCTAACGCCTTCCTGATATGGCTCACGATGTTGAAAGAGGAGACAGATGCTGAGACTATTTTTTAAGCGTCAATTCAATACCGAGCGCCTTCATCACTGCAAGCGTAGTTTTCAGCGTTGGGTTACCTTTCTCACTAAAAGAGCGATAAAGTTGTTCGCGGGATAATCCCGTTTCTGCCGCGATGTTCGCCATTCCCTTAGCGCGAGCCACCACGCCCAATGCTTTTGCAATGTACGCTGCATCGCCTGTTTCGAGGGCATCGGCCATAAAAACGGCAATTTCTTCATCATCGACCAGCGCAGTTGCGGGATCGTACTGCGTAAGTTTATTCATGGTGGAAGATCTCTTGATAATCCAGTGAACGGGCGAGCATTCTCCAACAGGTTTGACATCACCAGCTAAACCATGAGCCAAACGAAAAAGGCGTGTAGCAATGAGCGTTTTAGCTCTCCTGTCCCGTAAGTTTTGCTCCCAACGCTGGAAAACCATTGTCTGAAGAATTTCCATGAGTACGTTCCATGTATTTTATAAACTACATTCTGAATTGACAAGTTGAGACTAGAGAATAAAAAAATGGGGAGTATGGGGAAATGTTGGGTGGAGGAAACAGGAAAGCGCCTCGCAATAATACGTAGTTTTTCAGGACGCTGCGGTTGATACGAGAAACGATAACAGGGGATAGGGGCAGCTTTGTGCCAACAGCGGAAATTGCCTGTAAATCCAATCCTTCAGGCCGTCCCGAGTTTTCACTCATGAATTTCCTGACCATTGATTACTCGTGTCGATGGCTTAACTAATGCACATGCATACTTCGGCATCGACCGAAGCAACGAGCCTTTGTCATCACTAAACTGTCCGAAAGTCATCGATGGAGTGGACCATGATTGCAGTACTTTTTGAGGCAGATGCTCTGCCAGAAGCTCAGGACAGATATCTTCAGCTTGCTTCGGAGCTGAAGCCTCTTTTATCCCACACGCCCGGGTTTATTTCGATTGAGCGTTATCAGAGCCTGACTACGCCCGGAAAGATCCTTTCTCTGTCCTGGTGGGAAGATGAGGAGTCTGTAGCCGGCTGGAAGCAAAATGTGATGCATCAGGCCGTGCAGAAAGAAGGCAGGCAGTCGATTTTTTCATTCTACAGAATACGGATAGCCAGCGTATTCCGTGATTACTCTTCGGATAAGGGAACAAATCAGCATGTATGACATTCACGTTATTCTCAAAAATAGCCCGGGTTCACTTGGTTCACTGGGCTGTGTGCTGGGCGAAAACGGAGTGGGACTTGAAGGCGGTGGTGTATTCACAACGCCTGTGGCCGGACATGCACACTTTCTGGTTGAAGATGGTGAAAAAGCCCGCAGGGTACTGACTGAAGCCGGTTTTGAAATCTGCAACGTGTGTCGTCCTCTGGTAAGAAAATTACCTCAGGAACGACCGGGTGAGTTGGGGGAAATAGCTGAAACAATTGCCCGGAACGGCATTAATATTCTGGTACAATACAGCGATCACAGCAACCGGCTCATTCTCATTACAGATGATGATATCCGGGCAGCCGAAGTAACCCAAAAATGGGCCACACCTTCTTAATGAAGCTTCTTAAAACACAGCTCGAAAATGAGCAGGATGATGTTCTTGAAACATCAATGGCCATGGTAGCTTCGGCTTTGTCTGACCCTTCAAGGGTCAGTATCCTGTGCGCCCTGATGGACGGGCGCGCGTGGACAGCAACAGAACTCAGCGTAGTGGCTGACATAGCAGCCTCGACAACCAGCGGGCATCTGAACCGGCTTCTCAGCAACGGTCTGGTCATTTGCCTGACGCAGGGGCGTCATCGTTATTACAGCCTTGCGGACCAGCATATCGCGGGACTGCTGGAAAACCTGATGGGAGTTTCTATGCTTACTCAAAAGTCCCGCACTTCAAGTACACCGGTAAATCTGCGTTACGCACGCACCTGCTATGACCATCTGGCAGGCGAGCTTGCTGTCAGCATTTATGAGTTTATGCTGCGGGAAAAATGGCTTGAGGCAGATGGTTCTGAACTGACACTAGTCGGCAAAATGCATTTTGAAAGAATGGGCGTCTTGCTTAACTCACACACACGCCGCAAGCCCTGCTGCCCCTGTATGGACTGGAGTGAACGGCGTTTTCACCTTGGCGGTAATGCTGGCTCGGCACTGCTTACGTTTTTCCTTCAAAAAGAATGGATAACGCGTACTCCGGGATATCGTGAGGTGAACGTGACCGATTCAGGCAAAGTTGCAATGTATCGGCTTTTTGAGCTGAAAATCACCTGATCTTAAGTTCTGTACTGGTTGCTTTGATCAAGAAACTTAGAATGTCCTCGTTTTAGATACCCATTTCACGTAAAAAGGTCCGCTATTCGCTCACAGCGGACCTTCATCTCAGTTAGCTCGTCCGCTTCGTGCCAGGAGCGGACGTTTGAGCTCAATAAGTAAGGACGTTATATTTTGTCCTGATTGACACGGGATGAAAGCTCCTGATGGCTCTCTTTTCGCTCGCTGTAACGATCTGCAAGGTAACCGGTTTGTCCCTTAAGCAGCAGCGTGATTTTAAACAGCTCCTCGGCGACATCGACGATACGGTCATACCATGACGAAGGTTTCATTCGTCCGTTTTCGTCGAACTCTTGCCATGCCTTGGCTACAGAGGACTGGTTGGGGATCGTAAACATCCGCATCCAGCGACCCAGAATACGCATCTGGTTCACGGCATTGAAGGACTGTGAACCGCCGCAGACCTGCATTACCGCAAGTGTTTTGCCCTGCGAAGGACGAACCGCGCCTTCACTTAAGGGTATCCAGTCAATCTGCGCCTTCATCACCGCGCTCATAGCACCGTGCCGTTCCGGAGAACTCCACACCATCCCGTCACACCATCTGACCAGACCGCGCAGCTCGGTGACTTTGGGATGCGTGTCCGGCGCATCATCCGGCAGGGGTAAACCGGAGGGGTTAAAGAGTTTCACCTCCGCGCCCATCGCCGTCAGCAGGCGACCCACTTCCTCCGCGGCAAAGCGGCTGTAGGAGCGCTCTCTTACTGAACCATACAAGATCAGAATTCTTGGTGGCTCCTGCAGATGCAGGCGTTCAGCGATGTCTTGATCAAAGCATTCCGTATTCAGGGCAGGAAATTGTTCCATTTTTCTCCTCCAGAGAGAGCAGATGATTTCAAAGTTAATACATATGATTTACCATATGTGTATTCTAAAGGGAACGGAGTGAAAAATGCTACAACCTGTTCAGCTTTTCAAAATCCTGTCGGATGAAAC